>ERZ781272.493-NODE-493-length-25896-cov-4.323130_pt1 | contig 25896 bp, 23 predicted proteins | sample MGYA00375850_ERZ781272 | MGnify/ENA primary metagenome ERZ781272 (study PRJEB29790, sample SAMN06051246) | human gut metagenome | host: Homo sapiens | place: USA: Cincinnati, Ohio | collected 2013-06-21 | study: EMG produced TPA metagenomics assembly of the Gut...
CATATCTGGCCCCCTACACATATATTATTTTCTTCTTTGTTTTTCTCTATATTCGAATTGTATTGAAGTCCCTTCAAACCCAAAATTTTCTCTTATTTTATTTTCAAGATATCTTTGATAAGAGAAGTGAGTAAGCTTTTTGTCATTTATAAATAATGTAAATTTAGGTGGTTTAGTTCCAGTTTGTGAACCGTAGTAAATCTTAAGTCTCTTACCTTTATCTGATGGTGGTTGATTAAGCATAACTGCCTCACCTATAACATCATTTAATGCAGATGTAGTAACGCGTTTTGAATGTTCATCTGCTACAGTCTTAACTGTTTCTAATACCTTATCCATTCTTTTATTAGTAAGTGCAGACACGAATAAAATAGGCGCATACATCATGAATGGGAATTTTTCTCTTATATCTTTTGTGTAATTACCTAATGTCTTGTTATCTTTTTCTACTAAATCCCATTTATTTACTACGAATATACAAGCTTTACCTTCATCATGAGCAATACCTGCAACTTTTGTATCTTGCTCTGTAACACCTTCTGTTGCATCTATAACGATTAAAACTACGTCCGCTCTAGATACCGCACTCATAGATCTAAGTACAGAGAATTTCTCAACTCTTTCATATACTTTACTTTTTCTTCTTATACCTGCAGTATCTATTAATAAATATTGTTGATCACCTTTTTCAAAGTATGTATCGACTGCATCTCTTGTTGTTCCTGCTATTGGACTTACTATAACTCTATCTTCTCCTAATATTTTATTTAATATAGAAGATTTACCTGCATTAGGTTTACCAGTTATAGCAACTCTTATTATATCTTCGTTATATTCGGTATTTAATCCTTCTGGGAAATTTTCTACTATTTCGTCTAACAAGTCACCAAGTCCCATTGCATTGGCACTTGATATTGGATGTGGTTCTCCTAAACCTAATTCATAGAAGTCATATATGTTATCTACTAAGTTCATATTATCTATTTTGTTTACTGCTAAGATAACTGGCTTATTTGTTTTTCTTAACATTAGTCCAACTTCTCTATCTGCAGAAGTTATTCCACTTTTTCCATCAACAACAAATACTATAACGTGAGCCATATCCATAGCAAGCATTGCTTGATTTCTCATTTGAGTTAGTATTATATCGTCATTTTCTGGCTCAATTCCACCTGTATCTATTAAAGTGAAGTATTTGTTTAACCATTCTACCTCTGTAAATATTCTATCTCTAGTAACACCTGGTGTATCTTCTACTATCGATATTCTTTTTCCTGCTAATTTATTAAACAGCGTCGATTTTCCTACATTCGGTCTACCAACTACTGCTACAATTGGTCTATTATCGCTCATTTTATTCTCCCTGAAGCACAAAAACCCGTGAGAATCTGTATCTATACACATTCCCACGGACTCTTACAGCATTCTGTCATAGAATTTTTACTGTATACACACAGCAGATTCGATTTTCTTCTATTCTCTTATGCAGTTACCAGTGCTTTTGCCAGAACAGCAGCGCTGGCAGCATCCTCTGAATATCCGTCTGCACCAATCTCATCTGCAAATTCCTGCGTGATCGGAGCACCGCCTACCATGATCTTAATATCTTTTCTGAAATCCTGCTCATTCAATGCTGCCACTGTATTTCTCAGAGAAGGCATTGTGGTTGTAAGCAGAGCAGAAAGAGCAATAACCTTTGTATCCGGATTCTCGCGATAGCACTCGATGATTTTATCGATCGGCACGTCTACACCCAGATCGATTACTTCAAAGCCGGCACTCTCAATCATCATAGCAACAAGATTCTTACCGATATCATGAAGGTCATCTGCAACAGTCGCAATGATCAGCTTGCCCATTGCACCTGTGGAGCCGGTAGCCAGATGCGGTTTCAAAATCTCCACACCTTTCTTCATCGCACGTGCTGCAACAAGCATCTCCGGTACAAATATTTCATTGTTTTTAAATTTCTCGCCAACAACTGCCATGGCATCGATCATACCTTCTGTCAGGATCTGATTGGGATCACATCCTGCATCCAGTGCTTCCGAAACGGCTTTAGCAACCAGCTTCGCTTTACCTTTTTCTACCAATTGGGCTACTTTCTGAATTTCTGACATTTCTATTCCCTCCGCATTTTTTTATGTACTCATGAATCCCATCTCTCCGCAAAGATGTATTCTTTATTTTTTTACAGGTCCGAAATCTCCGCTTCGGAAAGCGCCGATATATGCCATGCAGTAATCATCATTTCCCAGAAGGGCATCTGTCGCATACATCAGGCCCAGCAGATCTCTGCGTGAAATCTCTTCATCCGCTCTTTCCATCAGCTCATCTGTGAGTCCTTCTATATCGCGCTCTTCGTATTCCTCGTCCTCCTCTGGCTCAATCAGCTCTGCTTTCATAGCAAGAACTGCATATGCCGGAAGAACATACTTCTTCTGTGCGTCGCTCATCTGCGCCTTTATCGCATCCAGTTCCGGTTCCTCACTGATTCCTGAAGCCAAAAGCTTATCTGTTGCACTGATCAGTCCCATCAGGTCTTTATTCAGCGGATCAAAAATCGCACTATCCAGACCGGAATACATTGCAAGAACTGTAAATCCCTGATTTACCATTTTACGTGCAGGCAGATTGAAGGAAATGTTGCTGACCGCTGCTGTAATATGAATATCCGGATACTGCTTTCTTACGGTGCTGATTACTTCCTCATTCATAGCAATGCCGTCTTCTGATGTACAAAGCATCTCGATCAGTGGATCAATATGCATCCTCTTCGGAGCAATTCCGTACTCCTTAGCCTTAGCCATAAGCTTATCAAACACCTTCAGTCTGTCTGCCGCACACTTGGGAATACCGGTATCATCTGACAAAAGGCAGATCACCTCCCAGTCTGTATCTGCGATCAACGGAAAAATTTTCTCGACCTTGTCTCCCTCCATGGATACAGAATTGATCAAACCAGGTTTGTTGCAGATTCCCTGCTTCACAACCTCACATAACACATCCGGGCTGGGGCTGTCTACGGAAATCGGCAGATCTGTCGCTTCCTGGATACATCCAATCATCCATTTTAGAGTTTCCACCTCTACCACTTCTTCTACAGAAGCGCAGCAGTCAATACAGGTAGCTCCCGCTGCAGCCTGTGCTCTTGCTCTCTCTTTAATAAACTCTGCATCACGAGCTGCAATCGCCTGTGCAACTGCCGGAATCGATCCATTGATTTTTTCACCAATGATAATCATGAGCTCATCCTCCTACGTCCTATTCTTTGTTCAACCATCTGCAGATATTAATCCAAATGATAAATTTCTTCCATTCCGGACCAGAACTCACCTTCTTTTCGGTCATCCAGCGGCTGCATCAAGGGCTTCACCACATCCCACCATTTCTGTGTTGCAGGATCCTGCGCCATCTTCGCCATATCTGCCTCAAAATCATCTCCATCATATTCATAGTACGAGAACATATAATCTCCTCTCTGATAGATACTGTAGTTTTTCAGATGACACGCTTTTATCATTTCGTTTACTCCCGGCATAGGATTTGCATGCCACTTCTTATATTCCTCCAGTCCCTCCGGACGAATCTTTATCATTTCTCCAAATCGTCGAACCATTCTTCCACACTTCCTGCCCTTTTATCGGCTTTTATTCATAAATCTTCGTTGCTTCATCAAACAGAGCCTTGATATTTCTCGGCGGAACATCCGGCTGCAGACCTTCATGGCTCGGGGAAACGATCAAGCCTGTCGGGAAGTAGGAACGAAGCTCTTTTACCTTGTCGCTGACCATTTCAGGAGTTCCGTTTGGCAGAAGAGCCTGTGTATCCACACCGCCGCAGAAGGATATCTGGCCTTCAAATTTTGCTTTCAGATTATCTGGCTGCATTCCTGCTGCCAGAGCCTGAATCGGGTGAATGATATCTACACCGGCTTTGATCAGAAGCGGAATTGCTTCCACGATAGAGCCACAGGAATGGAACATAACCTTTACACCATAGCTGTGAGCGATATCGATCAGACGCTTTGCGCCCGGAATTACGAACTCTTTGATCAGAGCCGGACTGATCATCAGACCTCTCTGGCTTCCCACGTCATCACCGATCAGAATTGCATGTACTTTTCCTTTTGTTGCCTCCAGGAATATCTTCAGAGCCTTCTCATAAAACTGAACGATATGCTCATCCACATAGTGAACCATCTCAGGCTCAGAAACCATGTTCATCAGGCAGGTCTGCATACCGAATGCAGCGCATACATCCTGGAAATGGCATGCCCACAGCATACCCATGACAACCTTATCAGATGGTGCTTCATCCACAAGACGTCTGCACTCTTCCGGGTCAATATAAAGTGCCGGATCCGGCCACGGGAAATTTACAGCCTCAATATCTTCAATATCCTCACACTCTGCAAAGCATCCGTCTGCTGTCAGTGTGCGATGCTCTGTATCTACGTTGCTGCCGTTCATATACCAGTCAAAGGCTGCAAAAATCGCAGAACAGGTGGGTGATTTATATGGAATTTCCACTGCATAGAAATCATCACCACATTCTCTCTTTAATTCTTTAATATCTTTTACTCCATAAAAATCGCAAAGTCCCGGTACTGCTTCCGGTGTCGGATCTCCAAGCCAGCAGGCCGGGCGGTCTACCGGTCTTCTTTCTGCCGTTGCCAGAAAACGTTCAATACTATTCATAATTGTCTCCTTTCATCATGGCACAAGCCACACTCGTACATATCCTTAGACAATGCTATTCTATTAAAAAAAAAAGTGAAAATAAATTCACTTTTTTCATTCTTTTAGTCCTATTTTTCATGTGAAAGCTAAATTCCGCTTTTTTCAGCGAAGCTCGTCCAGATTCTCTAATGTCACTGGTTCCACTACATTTTTATACCAGAAGCGCAGCTCCTCTCCCAGCGCCGCTTTTTTGGCACACTTCAGAGCATATTCTGCTTCATATTCCGGTGGCTGTGTCACAAAACCATAGAGTCTTCCATCCTCCACAGCATCGAAATGCTCACTTGTTCCTCCGATACCGATAACAGCCACCTGTTCGGTAATCCCATATGCATCCAACAGCTCACACACACCCTGTGCCATATAATTGTCATGGCAGTAAAACATATCTATGTCCGGATTTTTCTCCAAAAGCTCCTTTGCTACCTCCTTCGCCTTCTCCTTTTCCCATTCTCCGCAGGCAATTCCCACCACCTCCAGATTGGAATAGGGCTGCAGCTTTTCCAGAAATGTCTGGGTTCGGTAAATCTGAGGATCACTGCCCGGACGCCCTTCAATAATCGCGATTTTTCCATCCTGACCGTCAAAATATTCTACCGCCATTTTTGCCGCCATTTCCGCTTCTTCCGACATACTGGCGCCCACATAGGTCGCAATGTATTCTGAGGAAACCATATCCACCTTCATATTCAGATTGATAACAGGAATACCTGCGTTGCGGGCCTCCCGCAGAACATTCAGGAAAGATTTTGCATTGACAGGACATAGAATAATCGCATCCACCTCCTGCTCAATGAAGCTTTCCATCTGCTGCTCCTGTGTCGCCACGTTCCACTGTGCATATTGAACATCCAGGACATAGGAATCATCTGATGAGGCGCAGGTTTCCATCAGATTCCCCAGTGCCTCCTGATAATTGCTCTGCGCAGAGGCAAGAGTACAGCCTATAGTCAGCACTTCTTTCTCCTCCTGTTCAATGCTTTCTGCTTCTGTACTTTGACTGTCTGATCGTTCCTGATCCTTCATACAGTACAGAGAAAAAGCTACGAGAGAAACGGCCAGCAGAATACCCACAACGCCTATGTACAGCCTTCTGTTTTTCATAATTCATCTCCCGTCTCAAATGGAAGGGTGTATTCCACAGTTGTTCCCATACCATCTGACGAATAATACTGTAAACCATATTCTGCTCCGAACCGCAGACGAATACGTTCGTTGACATTTTTGACACCAATACCGGAGCCGCTGATATTTTCCGACTCTATCTCGTCTGTCAGTATTTTTCTGCACATGTCCTCTGTCATTCCACAGCCGTCATCGGTAATTCGAATTTTCAGACAGGCCTCCTGCCGAAAAGTCTCGATTCGTATATGACCGGTGCCCTTTTTGGGCTTAATACCATGGTAAATACTATTTTCCACAATGGGCTGGAGAATCAGCTTGATGATCCTGCATTTTTCTGTTTCCGTTGCTACACATATCTCATAGGTGAATTTGTCCGCATAACGCATAGTCTGAATGATCAGGTAGTTTTCCACATGCTCAATCTCTTTTGTCAGACTGATCTCTTCGCTGCCTTTGTTCAGGGAAATCCGAAAAAGCTTTGCCAGCGCTTCTGTGATGGGCACAATGCTTTTGTCATTTGTTTCCGCCATCCATATGATCGAATCCAGTGTATTGTAAAGAAAGTGAGGATTGATCTGAGCCTGGAGCGCCTGAAGCTCATACATTCGTTTCGTTTCCTGTTCCTGAACGACCTGCTCCTTCAGGTTATCAATTCGATCCAGCATCTCGTTGAAATTAACGGAAAGCTTCCCGATCTCATCATCATTTCGAATGATCACCTTTTGATTCATATTCTCCAGGCTCACCCGTTCCATATGCTTCTGAAGATTATTCAGCGGCTGTATGATTCCTGACAAAATTCTGTTCAGGGCAACCAGTGCGATCACAAGCACAACTCCTACCGCCATAACGATCATAATGCTTGTATTATATACTCCTGATAAAATCGACTGGTAGGAGCGCAGAATGACGGCCTTCCAGCCGGTGTTGTCCATGGTTTTTTCGGATGCCTGATATTTTGTATCATTTAAAATAATGTCAAAGCTGTCATTCTCATAATTCTCCAGCTTCTCCCGAAGAAGAGAAAGATTTTTGTCCTCACTTAGTCCCAGAGCCTTTTTTCCTTCCGGCTGTACATAAACCGGCTCCCCGTCTTCATTTAAAATACACAGATAGCCCTCCTGATTTTCCTGATAGGTTTCACATATTTTCGTGATTTCATTCAGGTTCATTTCTATCAGAATCACTCCCAGAAAGGAACCGTCCTGATAGCTTTGAATAACACGGCTCAGGGAAAGAGTCTCCTCATTCTCCTCATCAAAAAAAATGTGTCTGTTCGGTCCGGTCACCACAGCCTTCTGAGGATTTTTCACCGCCTTCACATACCACTCCTCCTGGGAGAAATCAGAAATCACATTTCTGTAAGCATATAATGTCTGGTAAAACAGCAGATGCTTTTTGCCAAATACCATGATGGCCGACACATCAGTTCTGCTCAAAAGAGTATTGCTGAACGCCAGAGAGCTCATCGAATATTCTTCCATATCCTCAATACCTGAGGAATCTTCATCATCCTTTGAATTGATCGCCTCCATAAGATAATTCTGCAGATAATAATTAAAACAGGTATCCTTTGCAATAGAATCCACTTCATCAATGTAATCTCCCAGATAGGAGATCATGCTGCTAAGATGCTCCCCTGCAAAAACTCTCTGCTCCTGGAGAGCTGACTCCCGAAAAAAGATGTGAAACGCAAGAGCCATGACGATCATTGTCAAAATAATCAGGGCTGCAATCTGTCGCAGAGCTCTTGTCTTTAATTTCTGCTTCCCCTGTTTTTTCACTTTTCTCCCTTCTGCCTGAAGTCCGAAGGCGACATTCCTGTATACTTTTTAAAAGAGACGCTGAAATAATGGGGATTTGCAAATCCCGTTTCATAAGCAATCTCGTATGTCTTCATATCTGTGTGAAGCAGAAACTCCATAGCCTTTTCCATACGGATATCCGTCAGGTACTTTACAAAATTGATTCCCTCTGCCTTCTTGAACAGACCGCTTAAATATCCTGTGCTAACGCTGACTGATTCCGCCGCTGTACTTAGTGACAATTCCGTATCCTTGTAGTTCTGTGCCACATATGCCTTTACATTTTCGATGATCTGAGTGCTGCTGTTTGTCTGTACAGACTGTATTTCCTGACGTATCTCTTCTGCAAATTTCAGCAGCTTCTCGTGCATCTCTCTCGGTGTTCCCAGATGCTCGATGGACTGATAAAAATGTATGCCCTCATTCCATGCCTTATCTGACACTGTCTTAAGATTCGCGATCTCATGCATCAGCCCTGTGATGATCTCAATATAGATCATTTTCATATTCGAGATGGACAGATTACGTCCCTTGCTCATGGTGCTGATAATTTTCTTCACTGCCTGGTTCACATCTTCTTCGCTCTGAAATTTCACGCAGTTTACCAGTTCTTTTATTTCGGCTGTAGGGTAAAAAAATTCTTTTTCCACATAATCCAGGTCACGGATGTCGTATACACTGTTGTCTCCCAGTGAATATTTACATTCCAGAGCCTTTTTTGCATCCTGATAGGATTCATAAAATTCATGAGGTGTCTGTGCAACAGAGCCTACTGCGCAGGTCACCTTTATTTTGATAAACGAATCAATTGCTTTTAAGATCACCTCCAGGGTCTGGTAGATGATCTCATAGGAATCATCCTGTTCCCCGAGATCAAAGCCTGCTGTCTGGAAAAGAATCACGATCCTGTCGTTTCCGTCCTCACAGATAAAATGCCTTTCTCCCAGGCACTCCCGAATAATATTCTGGGCTGCAAACATGTAAATATCGTAATCCTCTACGCCGATCTGAGACCGATCCATTTCCACCAGTGCCGCCTGGAAGGGACCGTCATCAAATTCCAGTTGAAAGCTTTTTGCTCTTTCCAGATAAAACCGGATATTTCCTGTCTGAGTACAGATAAGCCTGTTCAAAAGCTGGCTTCTAAGGGCAGGAACACTTTGATTCAATTGCTTTTTTATGGATGAAATATATTGCTTCTGCCGGTTTTCAATGTGAAGCCTGTCGCAGATCTCCTTCATTTTTTTATACATGGTTTCTGCACCGGCGGGCTTCAATATATAATTTTCCACTCCGACATCCACAGATTGACGTGCATATTCAAAATCCTCGTGCCCTGTCAGAATGACGATATGGATATCAGGAAACTCTCTGGTCAGAATTCTGGATAGCTCCAATCCATCCATAAAGGGCATCACAATATCTGTAAGCACCAGATCCACCTTATGGGTTCTTACAATATCTAAAGCCTCCTGCCCATCCTCTGCAAGAAATATCTCTGAAAAGCCCAATGATTCCCAGTCAATCATTTTTTTTACCCCATTACGGATCAGGGGTTCATCATCTGCAATTAATAGTGTATACATTTCCTCTCCTTCAGTCACCGAAACAATAGCCTTTGTCCAAAATTCAATATAGCATATTTTTTCCTTGGACGCCATCATTTCATCACAATCAGATCCAGTTCTTTTACGATATCATCATAAAATTGATCCATACCACTCCTGTAATCTCTTTTGCACAGGGATTCGTAATCACCAGTAAGGTACTTGGCGACTGTATTACGTCCACAACGTAGGATTTTTGCAATTTCTCTTTTGCTGTACCCGGCAGCGGCGTATTCTCGAATAGATGAACCGTATGCCAAAGAGGCGCTTGCCCCCTTCGGAAATCTCTATTTCACCCTGGGCCGATGTGAATGCGGCTGCGGAGAAGATTGGCAGGGATTATGTACCGTCGGTTAAGCCTTCACCCACGAATGTTGTCTCCGCCGCTTCCAACCCAGATTCCATTCGGTCTGAGCTATCCGAAATACTACAGGCCTGTGAACGCAGCCACTGCCCGGCTGAAATCTTATTGAAAGATATCAGCACGGTGGGACATCGTCTGGATAATTTAATTACATGGGAAAGGATTGCGATGGGGCTGGTTAATAACGGGTAATAGCCTAAGGTACGGATGGGCAATGCATTATGATGGGATGCCGGTTTTTAGCCTACAAAAACAGACACCTCCCAATAAAAGAAGTGCCTGTCCGTTCTCTTTACACCATATCCAATTCTATCCCTTTCTCCTGAATCAGCTGTACCCATTCCTCTGAAAGGTTCGTGTCGGTAATGACCCGGTCAAAAATATCCAGATCTGTCACAAAGCAGGGCTTAATCATCCCAAACTTGCTGGAGTCTACCAGCAGGATCTTCTCTGCCCCCGACTGGATAATCGTCTGTTTGATCTCCAGCTCATAATTATTCATGCAGGTGACACCCATTGTATCATGAACCCCTGCAGCCGATGCGAAGACCTTTGTGGCTCTGATATTTTTGATCAACGTGATATTTTCCGCTGATTCAAACAAGGTCGTATCCGGATGATAATAGCCGCCGCCAAAAATTATAGAAATATTGGGGTTACTGCAAATCTTATTCAAGATATTCAGGTTACAGGTAAAGACCGTTACTTTCATGTCCTTTGCAATACTATCCGCCAGATATTCGACGGTAGATCCATTATCAATGATCACGCAGTCATCCTGCTGAATTAAGGAAGCGGCAAACTTTCCAATCCGCTCCTTCTCCTTTACATGTGAGCGGGTTGCCATAGAGAGTTGATATGCATCGTCTTCCCCTTCATACGTATATTGGGTATTCAGGACCGCTGCACCCGGAATGTCCAGTATCACGTTCTTTGCCTTAAGTGCGTCCAAATCCCTGCGCACGGTCATCTCAGATACATCCAGCATCTGTGCCAGATCACGGATCGTAGCGCCATTCTGCCTTTTCAATATTTCAATTAACCGGTTTAATCTATCCTCTTTTTTACTCAAAAGAAATACCTCTCACTCTACAATTTCCCCACTGAAAATGTGTCCCACCATATTGTTTATTATATCATGACCGCAAGAGGACACGATGCCTCAGGCGGATGCGCAGCAACTTTCTGCGGTTCTGCAGAAACTGCCAAATGCGCAATGATATAATGTACGCTCTGCGTACATTATATCATGAAATCTATACTTGCGGAAACTTTTTCCGTACACAGTTTACCACAGCGTCGGCTGTAAATCCATATTTTTCGAATAATTTTTCCGCCGGCGCCGATGCGCCAAATTCATCCATTGTCACATAACAGCCGTCTATGCCGGCGTATTTTCCCCATGATATGCTGCTGCCCGCTTCGACGACAACGCGCCTTGCAACGCTTTTCGGAAGTATCTCTTCCTGATATGCCTCATCTTGTTCCGCGAACAGATCCATGCACGGCATACTTACTACCCTGACTGATATACTGTCCTGCTCCAGCATGCAGGCCGCCTCCAGGGCAACGCTGACTTCTGAACCTGTAGCCATGAATATCATATCGATTGCCTCACCGGATTCCTTCTTAAGGATATATCCCCCGCGCAGCGCTTCCCTGCTTGTCTGTGCAAGTACAGGAAGGTTCTGCCTGGAGAGCACCAGGCAGGTCGGTGTGTGTGCGGACGTCAGCGCCGAATACCAGGCCGCCTTTGTCTCGACTTCATCCGCGGGCCTGAACACATGCATGTTCGGAAGGGATCTGAGCATGGTGAGCTGCTCCACCGGCTCGTGGGTAGGCCCGTCTTCCCCGACTCCGATGCTGTCGTGGGTCAATACCGAAATCAACGGCAGTCCCATCAGGGAAGAAAGGCGAAGCATCGGCTTCATATAATCCACAAACACAAAGAAGGTCGCCGCGTAAGTGCGCAGTCCTCCATGCAGGAGTATTCCATTGGCCACCGCCGTCATCCCAAGTTCCCTGACACCGTAATGAAGATTCCTGCCCACGGGACATTCCGCGGAAAAATCTGCCTCTCCATTCATAACGGTCTTATTCGAAGGTCCTAAATCGGCGGAGCCGCCGATCAGGTTCGAAAACCGGTCTTTGACAGCATTCAGCACCTTGCCTGAAATGCTCCTCGTTGCCTCTCCCTTTCCATTTCCTGCCCAAAACGCCTCATCGTCAATAAGATCGGATGCTGTATCAAAGTCATAATATGTTTCCAGCATTGCCTTCAGTTCCGGGTATTTACTGCCATATTCTTCAAACATCTGCTGCCAGAAATATTGTTTTCCCGCGCCTGCACGCACCAGCGACCGGTAATGTTCGTAAATTTCCTCCGGCACCGCAAATGCTTCCTCCATAGGCCAGCCCAGTGACTCTCTCAGTATTTTGACATTTTCCTCGCCCAGCGGCTCTCCATGCGCACTGGCTTTGCCTTCTTTTGCCGGCACTCCATGCCCGATCCTGGTCGTTATTCTAATAAAGGAAGGACGCTCTTTTTCCGACTTGGCCTGCTCAATTGCCTTTCCGATTGCCACCGGATCATTCCCGTTCTCCACGGAAAGAACCTGGAAGCCAAAGGCCTCGAACCGCTTCTCCACATCCTCGGTAAATGCAAGATCCGTATTTCCTTCTATTGTGATGGAATTGGAGTCATACAGGACAATCAGTTTTCCAAGCCCCCAGGTACCCGCCAGAGACATGACCTCCGAGGAGATTCCCTCCATCAGGCAGCCATCTCCGCAGAGCGCAAATGTGTAATGGTCAAAGACGGGATATCCCTCTCTGTTGAACACCGCAGCCAAGTGCTTTTCCGCCATGGCCATCCCCACCGCCATGCCAAGCCCTGCTCCAAGCGGTCCCGTCGTTGCTTCTACACCGACTGTATGCCCGTATTCGGGATGTCCGGGGGTCAGGGAGCCTAACTGCCGAAAGTTCTTCAGATCATCGGTTCCAAGCTCCCCATATCCAAATAAATGCAGAAGGGAATATAACATGGAAGAGCCATGCCCTGCCGACAAAATAAACCTGTCCCGGTTGATCCATTGGGGATCCGCCGGATTATGGGACATCTGATGCGCCCATACTTCGTATGCAATCGGGGCGGCGCCCAAAGGCAGCCCCGGATGCCCGGAATTTGCTTTCTGCACCATATCCGCGGAAAGAACCCGGATTGCATTCACTGCTAAGTTCTCTATTTGCTTATTCATGCTGTTTTCTCCTTTTTCTTTTTATGACCAATCACGCCTTTTACCTTCAGCTTTGTCGTATAAGAACTGATTGCCAATGCAAGAATCGCGAAAATGAATGGGAACATCTTGATGATAGAAGGTGAAATATTCATTCCCATCAGCTCAATTCTAATTCCGATTGCATCTGCAAGCCCGAAGAGCAGTGTTACCAGTGAAGAGAATATCGGATGTGCATTTCCGAAAACAAGTGCCGTAAAGGCATTAAATCCTCTCCCCTGAATCATATCTTCCGAAAACTGGGAAACAGAAATCGTGGACAGATACGCACCCGCAAGCCCTGACAATGCTCCTGAGATCAGAATGACCTGCCATTTTACAACCGCCGGCCTGATGCCTGCGGTCTTCGCTGCAATCTCGGACTCCCCAACCGCACAAATACTTAATCCCAGCTTTGTCTTAAATAATATAATATAGACCACAACGATCAGCAGTATGGCAAAATAAGTCACGATGCTCTGCCCACTGACGCAGCTCAGGATCGGAATATTCTTAATAACAGGTATTTGTATCATCTCCAGCTTACCGATCTTATCCGGTGTATAAGCTCCCTGCACTCCAAACATCGCACGTAAGAGGTACGAGGTCAGTCCGGCCCCTAGCATGTTCATAGCAATACTGGCAATAATGTTATCGGCCTTGAACCTTGTAACAAACAGGGCGAACAAAGCGCTGTACAAAGCGCCGATCAGCATCGCGCCTGCCAGACCCGCCCATACACTTCCGCCTGTAAACTGGACAACCGCTATGGCGGCAAATGCACCTACCAGTGAGAAGCCCTCCAGCGCGATATTGAAAACACCTGCCCGCTGGCACAGAAGCCCGCCCAGGGCCATCAGCATCAAAGGAGTGGCAATACGTATCATAGATGCCAATGTATCAGAAATAACTGCTAAATTCATCCTATTTACCTCCTTCACTTGCCGGCGTCTTTTTCGCTAATTTTTTCTTTAACTTCGGAAGCAGGAACTTTGCACTGATTGTAATAAATATAATTGCCGTTACTATATCTGTTACCGCCGACGGCACATCTGTGATACGTTCCATATTAATTCCGCCGTTCTTCAGGGCGCCAAAGAAAATACCGGAGAACAGCACACCGATTGGGTTGTTATTTGCCAGCAGGGATACTACGATTCCGTCAAATCCAAAATCAGGATTAAAGCCTGCCAAAAGCCTGTGCTGTACCGCTGTCACCTCAACCGCCCCGACAATCCCCGCGATTGCACCGCTCATCGCCATGACCTGAAGGATCGTCTTCTTTGGCTTCATTCCGGCATATTTCGCCAGAACCGGATTAGAGCCAACCACTTTAATTTCATGACCAAAGGCCGTCCTGAAGAAAATAAATGTTAAAATAATCATAACTATAATGGCTATGTAAAACCCGATATTTGCAGAGGAAGGTTCGAAGTACGAAATACGCGGAAGCCAGGTATTTTCATTCAATATAGCGCTGGCATTGAGGTTCGTCCCCGCCTCCGGGTCACGCAGCGGGCCCGTTACCAGATATTCCACAAATAATACTGCAATAAAATTTAAAAGCAGTGTCGATACAACCTCGTTTGTGTCCAGGAACACCTTCATCAGAGCCGGTATCATTGCAAACAGCGCTCCTGCCAGCATGGCAGAGAGGAAGATAAGCACCAGCGCCGCCAAATGATTCATTGATTCCGGGATATTTACGGCTACCTCCGTTGCTGCCGCAGCTCCCATATAGAGCTGTCCGTCCACACCCAGATTGAAAACCTCTGCTTTGTAAGTTACGCAGATTGCGAGACCGGCAAGAATCAGGGGCGTCGCCCAGCGGATCGTGCCGGCGATATCCATGGTCAGCCCGTCGAAAATTCCGTTTACGATCGCCAATGGCTCGTAGCCGGAAACCGCCAGGAAGATGGTTGCCAGAATCAGCGCAATGACGATCATGCTGATCTGTTTTCCTACGACGCCAAGTGTGGATAATATTCTGTTGTTTTCTTTATTTTTCATCGTCATCACCGCCTTGTCTCTTTGCTCCTGTCATATAGGCTGCAATGGTACGCTCATCAGCTTCTCCACGTTTGAATTCAGCCATAATCTCTCCTTCGTACATAACCAGGATACGGTCTGACAGAGAAAGTATCTCGTCTAATTCCGCGCTGACCAACAGCACGCCCCGGTTAGAATCCCGCACTTCAATGATTTTATTATGGATGGATTCGATGGCGCCGATATCCACCCCGCGGGTCGGCTGCGCCGCTATCAGCATATCAGGGTCTGCCTCCATCTCTCGCGCAAAGATCACTTTCTGCATATTTCCGCCGGAAAGCGTCCCCAGTTTATAATCGGAATCCGGTGTCTTAACATCAAAATTTTTGCACAGATCCTCCGACAAATCATGAAGCTTTTTATTGTCCAGAATACCTCCCTTACAGTATGGCTTCTGATAGTACCTGTTCAGGATCAGATTGTCTCGGATGGTACAGTTGACCGCGCTGCCCATCTTCAGCCGGTCCTCCGGGATATGGGACATTCCGCCTTCTCTTCTCTGGCGTACATTCTGCGCCGTCACATCTTTTCCCTTAAAAATAACCTGGCCGCCCGTGGGCCTTAGCATGCCTGAGACAGCCTCAATCAACTCGGTCTGCCCATTGCCTTCTACTCCTGCGATGCCCACAACCTCGCCCCTGGAAACGTGGAAGCTGATCCCGTTCAAGGCCGGAAGCCCTCTCTGGTTTAAGGCTCTTATATCTTTGACCTCCAGTACTTTTTCCCCCGGCTGGTACGCCTGCCGTTCAACCTCCAGGTTTACTTTTCTTCCGACCATCATATCAGAAAGTCCCTCCGTATTTGCCTCAGAGGTATCCAGAGTTCCTGTTACAAGGCCTTTTCTCATAACTACAATTTTGTCGGTGATTGTCATGACCTCACGGAGCTTGTGTGTAATAAATATGATCGCACAGCCCTTTGATTTCAAAAGCCGCAGTACCTCCAGAAGCTTGTCCGTCTCCGTGGGCGTCAAAACGGCAGTCGGTTCATCCAGAATCAGGATTCTGGCCTCCCTGTACAGCGCCTTGATAATCTCCACTCTCTGTTTTTCTCCGACGGACAGCTGGTATATCTTCTCGTCCAGATTTACGGGGAGATCATAGGTGTCCATAATCTTCCGGATCTTTTCTTTTGCCTCTTTTGTATCAATCAACCCATTTTTAGTTGGTGTCTTTCCTAAAATAATATTCTGTAGAACACTTAAATTGGGCATCAGCATAAAATGCTGATGTACCATTCCAATCCCCAGTTTAATTGCCATATTTGGAGACTGGATCCGGACTTCCTTCCCGGACAGCTTGATTACGCCAAGATCGGGCTCCATCATCCCATACAGCATATTCATCATCGTCGATTTACCGGCGCCATTCTCACCGATCAGTCCTAGTATCTCCCCCTCATTCACGCTTAAAGATACATTATCATTCGCCACAACGCCGGGGAAGAATTTCGATATATTCAACATTTCAACTGCTATTGCCATATTATCCTTCCTTTTCTGGCAACAGTTCAGGCAGGTCTGAACCGTTGCCTTTTCTACTCATCCGCTATACAAACGGTCTTTCCGTACCTATACCTGATTTTTCTTTACGCTCAGTTTAACTTCGCCTGTTTCATCCCATTCTTTAAGTATTTTCATGGCTTCTGCCGCAGCCAGACAGGCCTTTTCTTCCCCGCCATTGTCGCCCCAGCGATCCAGTACTCTGTTGGAAATTACGGAAAGAATCGCTCCCATCCTCATTTCGTGCAGATAACCTACAACAAACTGTCCGGAGGTCTCCATCTCGATATTCGTCACGCCGGCAGTCTGCAGATCCGGGATAATCTTTTCTGCAAAGGAAGGCCAGTATCCGCTTCCAGCCTCATTCAGGGGACGTCCCTGCCCGATGTAAAAAGAGCCGACCGTGTAATCCAGGCCCAGTCCGTAACGGAAGCCCAGGCGCTCACATGCCTCCATGAGGGCCATGACCACATAGGTATTTGCAAACGCCGGAAATTCGGGCTCTACATAAGTGGCAGAGGTTCCGTCTTTTCTGACACAGGCAACCGGGATGATCAGATCTCCCAGATCGAACTGCGGTACAATACAGCCCGTCGTCCCCACGCGGATGCAGGTATGCACGCCCAGTGTGTTCAGCTCGTGAAGGCAGATCTCGGAGCTTGGCCCGCCGATGCCGGTGGAGGTACATGCCATATCCATCCCTTTATATTTTCCTGTGACTGTTTTATATTCCCGATAGGATGCGACTTCCTTCACATCCTCCCAGTTGTTTGCAATTTTTAAGGTTCTCTCCGGAGCGCCCGGCAGGATCACGTACGGCGGGACATCCCCTGGTTTCAGCTGGAGATGATATACCCCTTCGTTTTCTGCCTTTGGTGCGGATGCTTTGTTCATGTTTTCTTCCATAATTATTGACTCTCCTTTAACAATGCTTCGTTTATTTTCCTATCTTACAAAAGCTGCCCTGTTTAAGCTGCCTGTAACTGCAGCTTGAGGGGCAGCCTCTGCCATTTTTAATTTATTCTGCTGAAGATTTGATTTTTTCCCAGTTCGGCACGTCTGTATTAAATGGAACTTTTAAGGAACCGTCCTTAATCTGTTCTTCCAGCTTCTGTGCTTCTTCAATCGCTGCTTTCATCACATCTTTATACTCGTCGTTACTGTCTGCAAATCTGTTGAAGGAATCCCAGTCCATAAAGTAACCACCGTTTGTCAGGTCACGGATTCCGTGCTCTCCGCCAGGATATTCTCCATTCTGCAGTATTTCGATTGCTTTATATACGGTGTCGCCAAATCCAATGCCTTCAATACCATAGAAGCCATCGTATGTGTCATAGTAATCGCTGATCTCACCTGCACACAGGATGCCGGCCTCTTTACATGCCTCAACCACGCCTGCATTAGAAGCGCCTGAGTCCGTCTGAATGACATCGCAACCTTTTGAGATCATAGCGCTTGTTACTTCTTTTGCTTTTGCCGGATCTTCATAGCTTCCAACATAGGAAAATTCAACAGTGGCATCCGGATTGGCTGCCTTCACGCCCATCATAAAGCCGTTGCCTTCCGCATTTGGCGTTGGCTCCTCCGCGCCTACAACAAAACCTACATGATTTGCATTTGTCAATTTTCCGGCAATATAGCCGCCAAGGTAGAACGCTCCTTCGCCGTGGAATTCCGTATCCCATACATTTTCATACTTATCACTGCCGTCATTGATGGTCTGGAAGATTGCCGCATACTTGGTATTCGGATATTCCTTTGAAACAAGCTTTGTAGCGTCTGTCATGTAACCGTATGTGGTTACAATCAAGTCATATCCTGCCTTGGACATTGCGCGCACATCTTCCTCAAATTTAGAAGCCTCAGCAGACTCCAGCTTTTTGATCTCAACCCCAAAATCTTCCGCCGCCTGATCCGCGCCTTTTGCAAGGTCATCCATGGAAGCCTTATCTCCGAACTTCTGATTCACAACAAGCGCAACCTTTAACTGCTTCTTTCCTCCATCATCTTTCCCATCTGTGGCCGCAGGTTCGTTTTTCTTTCCGCATCCTGCCACTAGTCCAACCACCATCACTGCTGCCAGCATAACTGCCAATACTCGTTTTTTCATAATATGTTCCTTCCTTTTCTTTTTTCTATGAAGAAAGTGCCCTTCCTATTTTTTCCGAAACCTTCTGCACTTTTTCCATGACATCCTTTACGTCTATTGTCTGCAATACACCATCCGCTACTACCTGCCTTCCGTCCACAAAAACATCCGTTACGTCACGGCCTGTTGCATTATAGATAAGAGCGGATGTTGCCGTCTCCATTTCCCCCAGAAGCATCGGCTGCATATGGGGAGCTCTTGTCTCGATTAGAATAAAATCTGCCTTCTTCCCTGCTTCGATGGTTCCATAGTCGTTTTCCAGTCCAAAACACTTTGCCCCATTGATTGTCGCCATATCCAGAATATCCGTCTTCTTCAAACTGCGGATTCCTTTATGGATCGTGTGGAGCAGCGACATCCCCTTCATTTCCCGGAAAATGTCGTTGGAGTTGTTCCACATTGCCCCGTCTGTCCCCAGGCATACGGTAACTCCCTGCTTAACCATCTCCGGGATTGGCGCGATGCCATCCTGAATCTTCATCTCGCACAGCGGCGTATTCACAACCTTTGTATCCGTCTGTGCAAGCTTAAGTACCTCGTCTTTGGAGGCGTATACAACGTGGGAGCCGATTACGCCCGGATTTAGCAGCCGTTTCTGATGCAGATATGCAATTGCCGGCTCATGGTACTTCTCTTTTACAATATCCTGCCGCCATGTGTTCTCAGCTAAATGGCAGGTAAGCAATATCTTGTGCCGATCTGCGATTGCCTGAATCTTTTTCAGCCTCTCCGTATCATAATCTTCTTCCGAAATCCCACCCAGTACAGGAACCAAACCATTCTCTCTGCACACTCTGATAAATTCTGTAAGAAATTGTTCTGATATAAATTCATCCGGTCTCTGAAAATCTACCCGGACGTCCTCCGCCAGAGCGCCTCTGATACCAACCTCCTTCATCGCCCGGACAGAGTCTTCTCCCAGCCCCCAGTACATATTTTCCATTATAAATGTGGTACCGGAAAGCAGCGCCTCACAATAGGTTAGCTGCCGGGAATTGAACCTGTCCTTGTCGTCAATCAGGGTATAAAACCACCCGGTATCAGCAAACTTATGGTTTTGTTCCAGCAAAGTCATATCATCCCCCAGCCCGCGCGCCAGTGTCATGTCCCCGTGGCAGTGCCCGTTGACAAGTCCGGGCATCAGGATCTTTCCAGCGGCATCCAGCCAGACCTCACAGTCTTCCTTTTTTAGTTTTCCTTCCATAACGGCCGCAATCCGGTCCCCGGACACGCCTACCGAACCGATAAACGGCCGGTACCGGTTGTGTGCCGAGACGATGACTGCCCCGCTGATACCTATTTCATACTTCATATACCCACCTTACTGCGCCATTCTGTAAATCGCTTCTACATCATCGGCATTCAGAGCCTTCAACCCACCGATATTGCCGAACCTGCATGCGTCTTCTGCCATCTTCCGGAACTTCTCATCGCTTTCGACTCCGATTTCCTTTAATGTCACGGGAGCGCCCATAGACTGGAAAAATTCCTTCAATCTGCGGATCCCCTCCAAAGCGGTCTTCTCCTGGTCATAAAAATCTATCTCAACATCAAACACGCGGTTCGCAAATTGTACGAATCTCGGAAGGTTTTCTTTGTATACGTATTTCGCCCAACATGGAAATAACACGGAAAGGGTCGAGCCATGTACCGCATTATACTGCGCGCTCAGCTGTGCGCCGATCGTATGCGTCGCCCAGTCCTGATTCCTTCCGGCTGCAAGAAGCCCGTTGTGTGCTACAATAGCCGTCCACATGAACTCAGCCCTCGCATTGTAATCATCCAGGTTCTCCATCAACGCCCTGGCATTGACCAGGATTGCCTTCATAACACCTTCGCACATATAGTCTGTCAGATGCACATCCACAGAACTTGAAAAATACCGCTCCAGTACATGGGAGAACATATCTATAATGCCAAATACGGTCTGTCTCTTCGGTATCGTCAGTGTCAGATCGGGATTCATTAAGGTGAATGCCGGCCTTAAAAAATCTGCCATGACATCCGCGCTCTCGCCTGTTTCCGGATTATTCAGAACGCTGCCGTTGCTGCCTTCACTTCCTGTCGCCGGAAGTGTCATAACCGTGCCCACCGGGAGCGCCTCAACCGGAACGGCCTTCTTGCTGTAAAAGTCCCACACATCACCGTCATACTTTGCCCCCAGGGCAACTGCCTTAGCCGTATCAATAACGCTGCCGCCTCCGACCGCCAGCACGCAGCCGATCTGATGCTCCTTGCAAAGCGCTGCGCCCGCCCGGACAAGGCTGACCTTTGGATTCGGTTCTACCCCGGGCAGCTCATAATACGTCACCTGCGCCGCCTCCAGAGCCTTGATAATCCTTGCGTGGAGCCCGGACTTATACATGTAATCATCCCCGTAATGGACAAATAACACTTGATCAGATATCTTCTTAATTTCCTGCCCGCAAAGCTGGTCTGCATCCTTAGCCAGAATAAACTTTGTCGGTGACATAAATTCAAAACTATCCATATTTCTTACCTTTCTATCTCCTTCAGAAAAGAGGTACCCGCCTGAAATTCATAGCCAAAATATTCTGCAACGGTCGCCGCAATGTCTGAAAATGTACTCCTGGTTCCTATATTGATTCCTTTCTTCAGCCGCTTCCCGTATACAACGATCGGAATATACTCTCTTGTATGGTCAGTTCCCGGCGTCGTCGGGTCGCACCCATGATCCGCCGTGATCAGAAGAATATCGTCCTCCTTTAGAAGACTGGCCATCTCAGGTACAAATGTATCGAAGTACTCCAGCGCCTCGGCATATCCCTGCGGGTTATTGCGGTGTCCGTACAGCATGTCAAAATCAACCAGATTCACAAATAAAAGTCCGTCAAATCCTGTCTTCAGATAAGACAGAGCAGCCTGTATGCCTTCTCTGTTATTCTTCGTGTGATTGATTTCTGTCAGGCCGCGCCTGTTGAAAATGTCTTCAATCTTCCCGACGCCGATCACCTCTTTCCCTTTCTCGTGCAGGAGATCCAAAACCGTATATCCCGGCTGGTCTACGGAAAAGTCTTTCCTGTTTTCCGTACGGTAATAACTGCCGCTTTCCCCGGTAAACGGCCTGCAGATCACACGGCTTACCGTGTCATCCCCTGTGAGGAGCATCCTGGCAATCCGGCAGATCTCATACTGCCTCTCTAAAGGGATGATACTCTCGTGCATCGCAATCTGCATCAGGCTGTCCGCCGACAGGTAAACGATCGGATACCCGGTCTTTACATGCTCATCTCCCAGTACTTTGATGATCTCGGTACCGGACGCCGGATAATTCCCTATCACCTTCGTCCCAATCCGCCGTTCCAGCTCCTCGATAATCCGCGGCGGAAAGGATTCCCCAAATACTTTGAACGGCGTCTTCACGGCCAGTCCGGCAATCTCGAAATGTCCATTCGTTGTATCCTTTGCCTTTCCCAGCTCCGCAGCTTTTCCGAAACACCCTTGGGGAGCTCTGACCCCAGTAAGTCCTGTGCCCTGGATATTGTATAGCCCAAGCTGCTTTAGATTCGGGATATTCAGCCCTTCTCTGTACTCGTCCACATGCCTCAGCGTATTGGTTCCTGTGTCTCCGAACTCTGCCGCATCCGGAAGCTCACCGACCCCTACGCTGTCCAGCACGATAATTGTAAAACCTGGCATGGCTTCCTCCTATTCTTTCACTTCATCCAGAAGACCCGGGCCATTGCCTTCTTCCCAGGCAAACACTTCCCATACATTTCCTTCAAAATCCTGAAAATAAGCCGCTCTGGAGCCAAAACCGTAGGTAGTCGGTTCCTTGATGCAGTTTACCCCATTGCCAATCAATTCTTCTGCTATATCGTCTACATCCTGCAGAGCAGGAACCTTCACAGCCATCATAAAATGATGTCCATCCCCATCAATATAGGTATGATCCACTACTTCGCAGAGTCCCTTTTTATCCCAGAGCGTCACTGCCGTCCCATGGAATTCAAATTCCGCGTAATTGGCGTGCTCCGGGTCTGGCTGTAGTCTCTTAACTTTGAACCCGAACTTTTCCGTATAGAATTTAAGAGCACCCTGAAAGTCTTTTACAAATAAGCAGATATCATTTAACTTTGTTAACATTTCCAACTTACTCATGTTCCTGATACACCTCCATCCATGTAACAGTTCAGATTTACCTGGACTGTTACCCATTCATTCCTTTCTTTTCCAGTATCTGTCCGGAATCGGGAACAGATAAGCCGCAAATTTTACCTTCCAGCCATTTCCGAAACACAACGCTCGTCCAGCCGAACAGCAGCCCGAATGTACAGTATAAAAGTACAATCCCTGCGGACTGCCACATCTTGATGCCTTCAACATAGCTGTTAATTCCGAAAAAGGCGCCCGCCCCGACAAAGAACACGGCAACATTACTGATACACCACGGGGCAAATTCAAAATACATCATAAAGGGAACCACAATCAACGCCACAAGCGGTACCGTCAAAAACTTCAGATCCGGTAAAACAGCCGACATTCCAATCATAATCACTGCAAATAGAATCCCCAGGACATACCCGCAAAATCCCTTTACGGCTCCTTTCACACTGCTTCCCAGCAGAAAGTACACCGCCCAGCCCTGAAACGCTATAAACACAAATCCGCTGTGGCCGCCGGATGCGAGATGCGTACCGATCAGCTGATCCACCAGCTGAAGCAGAAAAGACTGGATTCCCACAAAAATCGCAAATATAAGATACTGGCTTTTCTTCATCTCTCCTCCTGCCCGCTTTTTAACGCAATCCTGACCTATTGCCTCCCGGCGTAGGCAGCGAATGCTGTATAGTGGCGTATTTACGCCGGGAGTAGCAAAAAAGAGGCGCCTGAGTCTGCCCCTGGTGCCTCTTCAATAAACTACTTCTCACCATTCGCAGCGTTCATGAATCTTCTCTGATATGTAATAATTTGCGGTGCCGATGTATTTTGTGCTAAGTAACTTGGTTCTGTCGTAATTACAACCCTGTCCGTCATATCTTTGAACTCATCTTCTGTCATCAGTTTGTCCAGCTCCGGATACATTCTGGAACCTTCGATACTGCAGATGATCAGCCTGGTATCCTCCAGATTAGAATTCCGAAGCATCCGTAAGTTATGCCTAACGCCGTCCATGCCGTCGAATCCTTCGCGTTCGTTGATCTTTCTATATTCAACTGTCTCTCTTGCCACCTTTTCAACCAGACGCAGATCCACATCCTGGTCATTCTTGGAGAGGAAATCCCATTCGATCATAAAGCTGCGCAGGGCCTGCAGAAATCTGTCGTCATATGTAGTCTGGTATGCATTCAGAAGCCCATTAATATAAGTTGTAACACCAAAGCGCTGGCGTACAAAACTATTGATAAAATATGGCTTTGCCTGCAATGCCATGCCCGTCTGCCACGGTTCAAACATCAACGTATAGTTTACTCTGAACCCATGCTCCTTCATCTTCAGCGCTAGGTTGTGCCCGTAAAGATAATCCTTCGTAGCAGCCTGATTCCAGCGCGTAGAAAGCTTCTTGTCACCTGCAAGCAGCTCGCCTACATTGTCTGCATTTACCGGGCCTGTATGGGGAATCTTGAGTACCATCCGATAATCAGAGAACATCTCTCTGAATTCCTCTGCCTCCTCAAGTATCTGTTCAAAATCGGCAAATGGATTGTTTACCTCAACACTGATATCACAACCTGGTCCGAGAATATTAGCGATCTCACTCATAACCTCGTTCCTGGTCTTAAACTTATGCCCCACATTTGCCTGTGGATTATTGATGAACAGGTCATAGATAATCCCCGGATTGCAGGTCAGATTCCCGATGAGGTGTTTGATCGGCTCAACTTCATACGGATTGGCTGTATCTGCAGAATAGATGAACTTAGTCGGTCTTTTTAAGCCATTTTTATCATACGATATATTCCGGACCAAATCTATCTCCAATATCTGGTTCTCTTTCATATTATATTCGATCTTGAATCCTGCCGGCGTCTCGCCTTCCGGAACCTTGAATAAGTCTATGACATCCCTGAACCTGTCGCTTACGCCAATATAACGTATTCTTTTCAGCAGGAATTCATATTCCTCAAGACTGATATTCTGATGAAGCGCTCTTCTGACATAGCCTTCATCATTTGATACGATCTGAATCTCTCCTCCCACGAGAGAGGCCAAACTGTAATTCACTGTCTGCATAACACCCTCCACTATTTCAATTCTTCCAGATATTTGCTGTATTCTTCGACAAGTTTACCTGCACTTCTTGTCCCTACCAGGCTGACACCCATATGTTCAAACATGTGAAGGACTGCCGGCATGGTAAATGTTCTCGGTACCCCGGAAACTTTAATCTTTGTATCTCCGGAAAGATTCTCTTTCATGATCTTAACCTGATCCAAAGTCGGGAACGCCTGTGATCCGGTAGCCGTCTTTACATATGTAACACCACACTCACAGCAGATCTTTGTCAGCTCTGCAATCTCTTCGTCAGTCAAAAATCCGACTTCGAAGATCAGCTTTGTATCGCAGCCCTCGCCGCAGATCCTTACGAACTCGCTGATCTCATGGCGTACAAGTTCATAGTTTTTATCTTTCACAGCTCCGATGTTCACCACCATATCGCAGGCAGTACATCCAAGCTTTACCATCTCTTCTAATTCAAATAACTTTGCCTTTGTGCACATCGCGCCATACGGAAAACCAATGACAGCGCTTGGTCCAACATCGCTTCCCTTTAACTCTTCTACAACAAGTTCTCCCCAGCAGGAGTTCACGTTCACCGCGTTTACATGATACTTTTTAGCAATATTACATGCCTCGATGATATCTTCCTTCTGTAAATTCGGCGCCAGATACGCTAAGTCTAAATGCTTTGCAAATTCGTTCACTGTCAACATTGTAAATCCTCCTAATAATCCACTTTTCCTTGCTATTATATTGATGCGCATTTTCAATATACTGTTTGTTACAATGTTAATATAGCACCCTTGTTTTGTTTTGTCAATAACATTTGTTAATTTGTTTACTTATTTCTCGTTTTTTCTCATTTATAATGTTCTTATTTTAACATTTATTTAAATAATTTGTTTAATATATAACATTTTATACTATTAAGAAAATAGAGTTTCGCTTGCGAATCTCGCGCCTGCGGCGGTCGCATCGCGACATCTACCTCCTACGCACAGTGCGCATCCCGCCAGGAGGGCCTTTTTATCTTATAGGCGAACTTTGGTAAGTAGATAAGCCCCTTACGGGGCTTACCCCTCTCAGAACCGGACGT
>ERZ781272.494-NODE-494-length-25851-cov-4.857110_pt1 | contig 25851 bp, 34 predicted proteins | sample MGYA00375850_ERZ781272 | MGnify/ENA primary metagenome ERZ781272 (study PRJEB29790, sample SAMN06051246) | human gut metagenome | host: Homo sapiens | place: USA: Cincinnati, Ohio | collected 2013-06-21 | study: EMG produced TPA metagenomics assembly of the Gut...
CCATTTCTGTTAATATAGAGACAGGTATTATTTACCTATCTGTTGATTGAGCCTTTCGGGTGCCGCCCTAAGGCTCATTTTGTATCCTCAAAACTACACATCCAGTCCGCAGGATTCAAGCCACACTTGGAAAGTAGTATCTTTTGATTTTTGCAAAGCTTCTTCAGCTGCTTCAATTTCCTTCCTCCTCCTCTCTTTTCGGGCTTTTTCGTAAGCTTCCTTCTGTTCCGATAACACCAATGATCTATACCCGACAGCCGCTACTAGAAAGGAAGCAGCCGCAAGGACTGCGCTCATGGCAGATGTTGGCCCGTCAAGGCCTGCGCCCCCAATCAGAAATCCAAGGAATCCGATTCCTAATAATATCTTTCTGCTTTTCATGCTTCCTCCCTCTCATTTTAATATCTCCGCCCGCTGCTCCGGAGGCGTGTTCATTACGTCAAACAGCAAGCACAATTCGTCAAGCGTAAATTCCCCTGGATTTCTTAACCGCCGATAAAAAGTACCATTCGTCATCCGGAGCGTCTTCATCAGGCTTTCTTTGGTTCCTCCTGTTTTGAGGAGAAAATCATTTATGGCTTTTTTTAGCAGGTAGCCCCTGCGCTGGTCACGGGTTAAAAATGTCTGTGGCATTTGGTTCCCCTCCCCAATATTTCATTTACAATCCCGGTTCTATCCGTGTACGTCCTTCCAGGCGTTCTCTTTTCTGCTTTTCTACGAAGAACAAAGTTTGCAAATCGAAAATGAAAAGCTAGAAAACGAAAAACGTATCATTAGCATTATGGAAGATATCGCACAGTCTCTTGAGAATATTGCAGTTTCCTCTGAAGAGACTGAAGAATCTGATGAACATCCTTCAGAAACTGTGTGTCCCTCTCTTCCGCCTCAATCAGAGATCTAAGTATTTCAGTTTCATTCGTGCGAAACTTTTTGTGATCTAAATAGTTCAAATATGACTGACTACACTGATTGATTCCTAAGGCTACAATCGTTATCCATATAGATATGTTTTGTAGCCTTTTTCTTTTGCCTGTTTCCATATCTGCTCCTTTCTAATCCATCACGATTAAGATTCTTGCCGGGCCGTCTACGGTAATCGTTTTATGCTCATGCGGCTCGGCATTTTCTATGATTATGCCTTCTCTTTTTTCTAACTCCTTCACAAGGGCAGATGTCTCTATATTTTCCATTTTCATCCTCTCCACCTCCTGATCTATTTTTCTTTGTCATGCTTATCAGATATGATTGCGATAACTATAAGACCGACCACACTGATAGTTGCACCTACAACCATTCCTAGTACAAACTCCGGAATATACATTATGATTTCAATACCTCCCTGTCCTGCTGCCTTTGTTTTATCATTAACTTTTCTTGTTATTCCTCTTATTCTGTAATTACCAGACTGCCATCTGGAATACATATGAAAAGGTGGTGAAACTATGCAGAAAATTGTTCGAGGACAATGCCCCACTCAAAACAAAGATTATTCTATATCTGTCAGCTATATTGATGCCTCAGATATGGATGAAATTTGTTATGAAAAAGGAACTTTCAAATGCAATTACAATGCTTTTGGTGACAAATGTTCCGTTGCGCACTGTCCGATTTACGCTTCCGCACCATGTGAACTACATTGATTCTGCTTGTGTGTCTGAAATGATACCTGCTTCCACCAGTTTTCTTTTTGACACATAAAAATCTTTGTATGGTTCTGGAAGTTCCGGAAGCATCAAGCCTTCTACTGTTACATCTGTAGCTTTTAAATGCAACTGCAATATTGGAATGTTTGATGCTTCATGAGTAGGTTCGTACCCTCTAACGCCATTAATTTTTTTTCCATCTATAAAGATTTCTGCATGTACTCCATTGGTCTTTATTTCTATATGTGGAGTTTTCATAAATCACGCTCCTTTCTTTGTTTCTTTGTCCGGTATACGGGGTTTTTCGATAATTGCCGATAATGATTTTTCCATCTGTATCCTCCTTATCCTGCTTTCTGATCTGATTCATTTTCTTTTGTATTTTCTCTTACCAAAGTGGTCAACTTGCTTCACCCAAATACATCTGCGAATTAGCAACTTTAATCATTTCTTCCAGGTATATTGGTGGCTCATAGCAATCCACGACATCATGTGCGTCTGCGATATATTTTCTCTTCAGCGCTTTATAGGATTTTGGCTTGCCGTCATCCGCATACAACCCAAACTCTCGTTTGATCTGGTCGTAAATGTCCCGAGAACCCCTCGAAGGGATATAAAAATTTTTATCGCCTTCGGCCTGTTCCCCCCCGCGCCCCGCCACACCCTTACGCTTCACATGATTAGAAAGCTCGTCTGCTTCGGATCCATACAGAGGAATGTCAAATTCCAGTTTGTCTATTCTGTTATCGATCTGTTTAATTTCCTGATCGTGACGACTCAGAATTTCTACGGATCGCTGGAGAATTTCTAGCTGGGATAATGGTTTCTTCACCCGGAAATATGTATTAACCAGTTCTCTTTGAACTTTCCAAGCGAGGTCGTCAGTGAGTGACTTCGCCAACATCAAATATCCTTGCTCTGTTATAAGAATCAGTCCATTGGGGGCGACAATACCGAACTCCATTTTGGCTTCGTCCGTATTTCGGACGAAGTAATCTTCACCCTCGACAAACCTCTTTTTATTGTCATTGAAACGTTTTCTTGCTGTCCCATCTGGTCTTTCATGCACTATGTCGATATCTTTGAATGTCACAACACGCTTACCATTAAATTCCTTTGTTGAAATCTTCTGATTTCCGATTTTGATTAATTCGTTCATGTTTCCTCCTTATCATCTACCAAAAAATACTCAATGCTTACACCGAAGTAATCAGCAACTGCTTTGAGTTTATCCACTGAGGGAGACGATCTTTTCCACTTCCAAATCGTCCCATTACCAAACCCCAAAATATTTTCCAGCTTTCCAATCGTGATTTTCCTTTCACTACAAAGCATGGAAATTTTCTCTACCATCTTCACACCTCCATTTTATTGAATATTTTCCATTGCCGTGATATACTTACTTCGTCACTCATTAGGCCAACTTCTTAAAAATAAATTTCAGAAAGGAGGGCGCCAACGAATGACAGCTATTGTATCTGTCGTTCTCCTCCCGCTGTGATTTTCCATCGGAATTTCACAGAAAGGAGGAGAAAAAATGACAGATACCGCTAAAAAGCTGTTGGCTTTATTCCACGAGCATAATACGGATGAATTATGTTGGATGGAATATGCTGTAATTGACGGTTACAGCAAAGCTATCAGCGAATTAGAGGAACTCGGATATATCCAATCCTGCAACGACGTTATAGGAAGTATTGCTTTAATCCGATAGTTTCTCGCCCAAGGCTGCATCGTTCACTCGGTGCAGCCTTTTCATGGCAATGATACCAATTCTCTAAAGCGAAAATATTCTACTTTTCTATTGACTTTCGATAGAAAATATTCTATAATTAAGATAACCACAAATTAACTATAAACATTTTCTACTAATTTCATCTTCGTAGAAGATTTTCTACTTTGTAGTTGTATTATATAGCTTATTTTCTACGTTGTCAAGATGTTTTGTAGAAATATTTCTACTTTTTTTTAGGAGGTACTATGTCAACGTATGAAATAATTAAAGAACTGTGCAAAAAGAATGGTATTGCGCAAACTGCACTCGAAGCAGAATTGGGCTTTGGACGTGGTTCAATAGGAAAGTTACGCAACGGTAGCACAACTGCCGAACGTTTGAGGAAAATCGCTGATTATTTTGGAGTTTCCGTAGAATATCTAACAACGGGGAAAGACAATGATAAAAATAAAATCAATAACCTAACTCGTAGAGATGAAAAAGATATTACTACTATTCTGGCCAACACAGAACATCTTCTAAAACAGAAAGGATTAATGTTTGATGGAGACCCAGCTTCCCCAGAAGCAATTGATTCCATCCTTTCTGCAATGAAGATAGGAATGGAGATGGCAAAAGAAAAGAATAAGGAGAAATACACACCGAAGAAATATAAGAAGGACTGATGTCTATGGATATTAAAGCAAAAGTTAATAAACTGGTTTATAAATACAAAACCAGAAATCCTTTTGAAATAGTAAAGGGAATGAATGTAATTTTGGTATTCTATCCGTTAAACGGCGTTCGAGGATTTTACCAATATTTTCAAAGAAACAATATTATTTACATAGATGAAAAGCTTTCTGATAGTGATAAACTTTTCGTTCTTGCTCACGAACTTGGACATATGATGTTGCACAAAAAATCTAACGCAATCTTTATGGATACTAGAACACAGTTCAAAACAACTAAATATGAAATTGAAGCAAACAAATTCGCCATGGAGCTTCTGATCGAGGATTCTATTTTGGAAGAGAATAAAGAATTAACCACCGGACAACTCGCCCGGATGCTAGGGTATCATGAGAAGTTGATTGAGTTGAGATTGAAAAAATAAAGGAGGAATTTATTATGATGTATCCATTTATGACACTGAACGACGACACAGAAATCACACATTCTGAAATGAAGCCAGACGGTCAAGTCAAGGTATATATCGAAACACCGGATGAGCAATACTGCTTCCGTCATGCCACATGTTGGCTTCCGGATTACAAATGGGAGGATATCTACCAGTATTCCGACGAGCAGATAAAAGAATTTGAGGATATTGTCAAATCTACTGCGCATCTAATCATAGAGTTTTCGCAGGAAGGAGGATTTGAAAATGCCGCAAGTATTTAGGATGGGCCCATATTGGATTTATTTTTGGACAAATGAAAATAAGCCGTTGGAGCCGATTCATGTTCATATTGCCAAAGGTTCGCCCACTGCCAATTCTACAAAGGTTTGGATTACCAGTTCTGGTAATTGCTTACTCTGCAATAATAATTCCCGTATACCTACGCATACTCTACGTAATATTATGCGTATGATCGAAGCCCGAAGTGGAGATGTAGTCAATCTTTGGTTAGATTACTTTGGGGAAATTCATTATTATTGTTAAATAAAAAACCGCCCCAGTGTTACCAGCACCGGAGCGGCCTGCATACCCGAAGATATACACTCATTTACCAAAAATATTGTATCATCTTCGGAGCAGCCATGCAAGCGGAACACTCGTTCGCTGGCTGTTATTTTTGTACCCTATCATACAAAAGGAGGATGATAAAAATGCCAACAGCAAAGAAACTTCCGTCAGGGAGCTGGCGGTGTCAGGTATATTCACACACCGAAGAAACGAAGCAGCCGGACGGTACCACAAAGAAAAAACGTATTTATAAATCATTTACCTGCGATATCCCGGGGCCTAAAGGGAAACGTCTGTGTGAACATCTGGCATCTGAATGGGCGGCAAATAAGGAAGCGTTCTCTCATGTACCTTCTATGACATTCGGAGAAGCTCTGGACAGGTATATTGCTTCAAGAGAGTCCGTACTGTCCCCTTCTACCATTAAGGAATACAAACGCATCCGGCAGAAGCACATGCAGTCTCTCATGGGGGCAAGGCTCGACGGGATTACGCAAGACCAGATTCAACAGGTCATTAATTTCGAATGTCAGACACACAGCCCCAAGACAATTCGGAACTATAACGGGCTTATATCGTCCGTATTAGGCGCATATCGCCCTGATTTTGCCCTTCATACCGTCTTGCCGAAGAAAGTACGTCCAGAGCTCTATATCCCGTCTGACAGCGAAATACAACGTCTAATGGAGTATGTCCGTGGGACGGATATGGAGCTTCCCATATTGCTTGCTGCTTTCGGTCCTATGCGGCGTGGCGAAATATGTGCGCTGGACTCCAGGAATATTACGGGTAATACGGTCCATGTCTGTGAGAATATGGTAAAAACGGATAAAGGTGAATGGGTAATTAAGAGTCCTAAATCGTATGCCGGTGACAGATACATAGAATACCCTGATTTTGTTGTTGAAAAATTCAAGGGACGCACCGGAAAGATTGTTGATATGTCTCCCACTACCATTACGAACAGTTTTTCCAGAATTTTAAAGAAAGCCGGCATAAGCCATTTTAGGTTTCATGATCTGCGGCATTATTCAGCAAGCGTGCAACATGCCCTCGGCATTCCGGACGCTTACATCATGCAGCGCGGGGGCTGGGGTAGCGATACAGTTCTTAAAAGTGTCTACCGGCACGCAATGAATGACCGGCAGAAAGAAATGAATGAAAAAGCAAATGATTATTTTTCGTATCTATGCAACACGAAATGCAACACGAATTAAAAAAAGTGCCTAAACAAGGCACTTTTTCCCAAGCTGCTGACGGGAATTGAACCCGTGACCTCCGCCTTACCAAGGCGACGCTCTACCGACTGAGCCACAGCAGCATTTCCTTCAGAGCAGTTATTTTTGCCGCTCACAGTTGATAATATTATCAGATATAAAGACCGTTGTCAACACTTTCTTAGAATTTTTTTAACCACACTCTCTTAGATTTTTAACCGCAATCTCCCCGGCCGGACCCTCTGCCTGTCCGTACCTGCCTCATTTTTTATATTTATCCACACAGTTGCGAATCTTCCCCCTGATTCTCTGCAGCGCATTATCAATAGATTTCGGAGTCTTTTCCAGAAGCTGCGCAATCTGAACATAGCCATAACCCTTCAGATAGTAGCCCAGAACCTTATTCTCCATAGGACTCAGAACACGACTGATCTCTCTTTCCAGATCATGCGTGCTCTCCCTGTCAATAATGATTGCCTCGGGATTCTCCGCCCACAGCTCTCCAAGCGTACTTTCCTCATTCTCAGGGCTTAGGGAAACATAAGAATTCAACGGTATATGCTTCTGCCGATTGGAGCTCTGGACCGCATTATAAAGCTGCCTGTCTATACAAAGACAGGCAAATGTCTGAAAGGAGGCCTCTTTACCCGGCAGATAATCCCGCACTGCCTTAAAGAGACCAATCATCCCCTCCTGTATCAGATCGTCAGTCTCCCCTCCGATCAGATACATGGCACGCGCCCTTTTCCGAACCAGATCTTTGTATTTTTCCATCAGGTAATCAGAAATCCCGCGCTCACCCTCCCGGAGCCTGGTTATCAATTCCTCATCACCAAGATTGTCGTATTGCCCCATATTCCCTCCGTCTGCAATTAATTTGCTTTCAGACGCTGTCTGACAATTTCGTATGCAAGAACCCCTGCCGCCACCGAAGCATTCAGGGAATCAATATCCCCCTGCATAGGAATGGAGGCTGCAAAATCGCATTTTTCCCGAATCAAACGACTGACTCCCTCTCCTTCATTTCCGATCACAAGCCCAATAGGACCTGTCAGATTTAAATCATACATCGTCTCTCCGCCCATATCTGCACAGACAAACCAGATTCCCTTTTCCTTCAGCTCCTCAATGGTCTTTGCAAGATTCGTAACCTTGGCAACAGGCGTATAATGCAAAGCACCTGCCGAAGTCTTCGCTACGGCAGCCGTCAACCCCACGGCCCTGCGTTTCGGAATGACAACTCCATGAGCACCTGCAAGGTTGGCCGTACGGATGATGGCTCCCAAATTATGGGGATCCTCAATATTATCCAAAAGGAAAATAAACGGTGGTTCTCCCTTTTCCTTTGCCTTTGCCAAAATATCTTCTACAGAAGCATATTCATACGCCGCCACCTGAGCGATCACACCCTGATGGGCACCTGTCTCGCTGAGCTGATCCAGGCGCTCCTTTGCTACATAATTGATGATTGTGTCTTTTTTCCGCGCCTCTTTTGCTATGGTGCGCACAGGCCCATCCTGGCATCCATCCAGAATAAACAGCTTATCCACACATCTTCCGGACCGAAATGCCTCCAGTACCGCATTGCGGCCTTCTATCTGCTCACTCATAATTTATCCTCTCCGATTCCCATACGGATCAGTTCCAGCATCCGTTCATAATCTTCCTTCAAATATAAATATCCCAGCAGCGCCTCAAAGCCTGTTGCCCTGCGGTAATCAGACATTGTGGCATGCTTCGCCATTGTAGGAGAATGAGCATTTCTGCCCCTTTTATAGACGCTGTGCTCTTCTTCCGTAAGCTTCGGCCCGATTACTTCCATCATGGCAGACTGGGCGGCCGCCTTCACAAGACTGCTTGCCTGCTTATGCAAATAGTTGACAGGACAGTTTCCTTTTTTCACCAAAACCGTACGGATCACAAGCTCATATACCCCATCTCCGATATATGCAAGCGTCAAAGGAGAATAGGTTCTTAAGTCCCTATCCTCCAAATGAAACAATTCTTTTAATTGGTTTAAACTCGTTTCCATTTTACTCCTTCACGGGTATCCTTCAGCTCAATGCCTTTTGCAAGAAGCTCTTCGCGAATCTCATCTGCCCTTGCGAAGTTCTTTGCCTTTCTTGCTGCCTGACGTTCTGCGATCATATCCTCAATTTCCCTATCCAGGATTTCTTCTTTTTTCTCCACAATCAAGCCCAGAACATCGCAGAGCTGTACCAGAACCTGCAGTACATAAGCTGCAAACTCCTCTGAGCTTCCCTCCGCTACATTGGTATTCGCATATTTTACAAGCTCAAATACAGCCGCCAATGCATCTGCCGTATTGAAGTCATCATCCATAGCTTCCTCAAATTTCTCTGCAAAAGCTTTCACTTCCTTCATGGATGCTTTCTCTGCCTCTGTTGACGTAACTTCCTGCGCTGCTGCTTTGCGGTCCTTCAGGCGACCCGCTGCCTCTACAATCCTCTCCAGAGAATTTTTCGCAGCTTCCATAAGATCAGCACTGAAATTAAGCGGGCTTCTGTAATGTGCATTCAGCATGAAGAAACGCAGCACCTGAAGATCATACTGTTTGCTGATTTCACGGACAGTGCGGAAATTACCCAGGGATTTGGACATTTTTTTATTATCAATGTTCAAAAATCCGTTATGCATCCAATATTTCGCAAAATTTTTGCCATTGCAGCACTCACTCTGGGCAATCTCATTTTCATGGTGCGGGAAAATCAGGTCCTCACCTCCTGCATGAATATCAATCTCATCCCCAAGATATTTCTTAGACATCACAGAGCACTCAATATGCCATCCCGGACGTCCATCACACCATGGGGACTCCCAATATGGCTCCCCCTCTTTTTTGGGCTTCCAAAGTACAAAATCCAGCGGATCCTCCTTCTGATCTTCACCGGATACCTGCAATGCACGGAAACCGGACTGCAGATCATCCAGATTCTTATGAGAAAGCTTTCCATATTCTTTGAATTTTTTCACGCGGAAATAAACCGTGCCATCCGCAACTGCATATGCATATCCCTTGTCGATCAGAGTCCGAATCATTTCGATCATTCCGGCAATTTCCTTCGTTGCCTGCGGATGAGCAGTTGCAGGCCTCACATTCATTCCGGCCATATCCTTCCTGCATTCTTCAATATAACGGTTGGAAACCTCCTCCGCACTGACGCCCTCTTCAATGGCCTTCTTGATGATTTTATCATCCACATCCGTAAAATTAGATACAAAATTCACTTCATATCCCTTGTATTCCATATACCGGCGTACCGTATCAAAAATAATCATCGGACGAGCATTTCCGATATGGATCAGATTATAAACCGTTGGACCGCAGACATACATCCGTACCTTTCCCTCTTCCAGCGGTACAAACTCTTCCTTGCTGCGTGTCAGCGTATTAAAAAGCCTCATCTTTTCTTTTCCTCCAATTCCGTATATTTACGAATCTATCTAAAATAATCTTCCTAATCTTAAGCCTTGTCTTCCAGAAGGCAGACAGCCTGAGAAGCAATCCCTTCGCCCCTCCCGGTAAAGCCCAGCTCTTCTTCTGTCGTTGCCTTTATATTCAGCCGGGATTCCGGAATTTCGAGCACTGCTGCCATATTCCTGCGCATCGCCGGAATATGCGGCGCCATTTTCGGTTTCTGCGCAATGATCGTGGCATCGATATTTCCAATGGAAAATCCATTTTCTGAAAGAAGCCCTGCTGTATGGCCAAGCAGCTTCAGGCTTGAGATTCCCTTATAGGCCGGATCCGTATCCGGAAAATGCTTCCCGATATCTCCAAGAGCAGCAGCCCCTAAAAGAGCGTCCATAACTGCATGAATCAGCACATCTGCATCCGAATGTCCCAGAAGACCCTTTTCCCAGGGAATATCCACACCTCCCAGGATCAGCCTTCTGCCCTCTGTCAGCCTATGTACATCATATCCCATTCCTATCCGCATCTTTATACTCCTTCTATTTCCAGCATCTTGCTTAACCTGAGAAAGCTCAGCCTCCGCCTGACATAGGGCGCCAGTCTTAAGCTTTGCGGCACGATTGCCTCCGTCAGCCCAATATCATAAACGCTTCTCTTACAGCCGGCTTTTTCCAGCATATAAAGCATTTCCTCTTCCTCAGGAAGCCCCTCGATCACCTCTGCAATCTCTGTGAGCTTCTCTTCCAGACGTTTCGGATCTATTTTCAAAAGCAGCTCCGGCTCATTTTCCTCACGAATTCCCTCCAAAAGCCCTTTTCTGCCAAAAGTCTCCTCAAGAAGCGCCCCGTCATTTGCCTGATACGGCTTCACACGGCATCTTCCACGGCGGATAGCCTTTGCAATCCTCTTATATTCCCGAAGCACCAGCACAGTCCCCACGGATACCTTTTCTCCATGAAGTGCATCCAAATGTTCGTTGATAACCTCCATCTCCCACAAATGGGAGAGATGATGCTCCGCACAGGAAGCCGGCCTTGAATTTCCTACCATTTGCATTGCCAATCCTGACAGAATCAGGGCATACATCAGCTTTTCGCAGCTTTCCTCTTCTCCTGCCGCAATCGCACGAAGACAGGACCGCACTGTTTTCAATGCCTTTTCTTCCATCTCCGCTACATAACTGCAATAATACTCTCCCGTCAGCATATTGGCAATTTTCCAATCGGCCAGACAGATATATTTACCAAGCAAATCAGATACACCGGACGCATTCAGCCGTTTTGGCGCCTTTGCAAAGATATCGGTATCCGCAAACACTGCCAGTGGCGGCGCTGCCGGCATCGTCCTTTTCAGGCCATTCCAGGTCATGGCGGCTACCGTAGATACGAATCCGTCAACACTTGCTGCGGTAGGCACAGAGATAAAAGGAATCCTATACTGAAAAGCTACGTACCGGCTGATATCATGGATGGTACCGCTTCCTACTGCAAGAATCAGGTCAATGTCCTCATCCATATTATTTTCTACGATTTCTACAGCATAATTATCTGCATGAAGGTTTTCCGCCTCCAAAACCAGAACCTGACATCTATCGTAGATTTCTTCCATAATTTCTTCCGTAACTTTGTATGTGTTGGTGTCACAGATGAGAAGCGGAGAAATATATTTCTTTAAAAAGCCATCCGACATAGCCTCTTCCAGGGCTTCTATGGTTCCCGCCTCGATCATGATTTCCTTTACTTCTATGTGATGCGCCTTCCCGCACCTGCAAGGTCGGGCAAAATCATCCGTATCGACTCGCATGTGATTATCTCCTCCTGACTTGACGTATCTTCTATAGATATAATACTACAGTTTGGTATTATACATGATTTTTCCGCAAAAAGCAACGCCGGGCACAGGAAAGAATCACTCTTTTCAGGTTCTTTCCCATGCCCGGCCAAAATAACCGATCTTATAGCTGTTATTTTTCGATTGCTGCGATCACTTCTACTTCACAGAGGACATTCTTCGGCAGGGTTTTCACCGCAACGCAGGAACGTGCCGGTTTATTTACGAAATATTTTGCATAAATCTCATTGAATGCTGCAAAATCCCCCATATCCGCTAAAAAACAGGTGGTCTTTACCGCATTCTCAAAACCCGTTCCTGCCTCAGCAAGGACAGCGCCCAGATTCTTCATTACCTGTTCCGCCTGTGCTTCAATCGTATCACCAGCCAGCTCGCCGGTTGCAGGATCCACGGGAATCTGCCCGGAAGTGAATAAAACATCATTCAAAATCATTGCCTGTGAATATGGCCCGATGGCTGCCGGAGCCTTATCTGTATAAACTACTTTCATACTTATTCTCCCTTCGTTCTTTCCTTTGACTGATTCTATTCTATATCAAAAAATTATTAGGGTCAAGAAATTTTTTTGTACGTCATGGAAATCTTATACTGTTTTTCCCCTGACTCATAGAGATTCAGGTAATTATAAACAACCTTGGAAATTTCCCGGATGTTTCCGATCGCAGCATTTCCATCCGTCCAGTCCTGTGACATCACACAGAGAATATACGTGGTTTTTGGTCCGTAAACAATTGCCATGTCATGCTGATCCGAATCCGTCTCCCCTGTCTTATTTGCGATGGCGATATTCTCATCGACCGCAACCGGTATCTTCGTAAGGTTCTGCTGATTCAGCAACAGATTCAGCATTTTCTCAGATGCCTCCGGACTCACACATTCCCCCTTAAAAATCCGTTCCAAAAGAAGGCCGCAGTCCTTTACAGTCGTCATATTATGCTCTCCCAGGGACAATGCGGGCGAGGAGGAGGGATGCAGCGTACTCTGCAGGGTCGTATCCGCATATCCCTCTTTCCTGATATAACGGTTAACAGCTTTGGCTCCTTCCAGAAAATCACCGGACTCCGACTGCAGGCGGGCCAGTTCATTGCAGGATTCATTGTCACTGACCGTAATCATGTTCCAGAGCAGATCATCCACCTTCTTCTGAACTGCAGCATCCTCCGGCTTTGCGTTCATTTTTTTTGCTTCATGCTCTAAAACCGTATCCATATTTTCATATGTTTTTGCCATCACAAAAGCCTTGATCAGGCTGGCTGAATACAATGGTGTATTGTTAACGGCAAATTCCTCCTGTGTATTGAGGTTTTTAACGTAAACGCTCCACTCTCCTTCATAGCCGGAGAGCATTACCTCAATCTGCGGCTCTAAGGTCTCCATACCGAGATTCTCCAGGTCACCGACCTTTCCTGTGGCATCCACCGGGAACCCTTCCGGAGTTGTTCCGGTCTCCTGGACCAGTACACCATTCGTTCCGCCGAAATAATAATCTCCGGCAAAGGTCTGTCCGTTAGACACCATTTCTACATAGTGAATTCCTGGTTCTGTGACCATTTTCCCGTACTCGTCAAAATAATAGTAACCATCAAATGTCACTCCCTCCAACGCCAGTTGATTCATATAGCGAATCTGAGGAGCCGCCGAAAGCTTTCCAAGATTATTGACCATATAGTAGCCGTCAAAGCTTTCCTCATTGCACACAGCCTGCCGGATGTGCACTACATGAGAGCTTCCGGCTTTGAACTGTCCGCTCTCATCATGATAATAATAGCCGTTTAATATGGTCCCATCAATTTCCATATGGTCGAAATAATGTACTGCCGGTGCCGTCTCCTTTGCCCCGTCTGCATTCAGGCAATAAAATCCATCACTCTTCAGCAGGTATTTCCCGCTTCCATCCGTAATGGGCTGAATCTGTGATTCCTCTGTTACGGACAGCAGGCTCTCCGAAGAAGCAGCAGATACCGAAGCCCGAGGCGTCACTGTAAGAAGCGCCGCTCCTATAAGCATCCCTATCCGTCGATAACATGTTTGAAGTTTCATATACATCTCCTTTGTAATTGTAGAAAAAGTATACTCCATTTTTTCCGGCAATGCAATTACTTCCACAGATGCCCATTTATAAGCTTATTCTACAGTTACGGATTTTGCCAGGTTTCTCGGCTTATCTACATCCAGGCCCCGGCCCAGGGAAACATAATATCCAAAAAGCTGCAGCGGAATGATCGCCAGGGAATTGGTAAAATAGTTGGATGTCTTTGGAATATAAATCACGTAATCCGCATTTTTCTCAATTTCTTTATGTCCGAAATTGGTGACTGCCATAACAAAGGCACCTCTGGTCTTCACCTCAACAATATTGCTTATGGTTTTTGGATACAGATTTTCCTGGGTGGCAACCGCTACAACAAGAGTTCCATCTTCAATCAGAGAAATCGTACCATGCTTCAGCTCTCCTGCCGCATATGCCTCCGAATGGATATAGGATATCTCTTTTAATTTCAGAGAGCCCTCCAGAGAAATCGCATAATCAATGCCTCTTCCAATGAAGAACATATGATCTGCCGCAAGATAACGGTTTGCAAACCGCTGGATTTTTGCTTTCATGCCAAGCAAAGTCTCAATCTGCTCAGGAAGCTGCTCCAAATCCGACTGCAGGCTTAAAAATTCTTCCTGCGTAATGGTATTTCGCGCTTTGGCAAATTTCATCGCAAGCAGATACAATGCGATCAACTGTGCACTGTACGCCTTGGTTGTTGCAACAGAAATCTCAGGACCTGCCCAGGTATACATGACATTATCCGCCTCACGCGCAATAGAGCTTCCCACAACGTTCACAATGCCCAGAACACGGACTCCATGATCCCTGGCCTCCCGAAGGGCCGCAAGAGAATCTGCTGTTTCTCCGGACTGGCTGATGACAACAGCAAGCGTCCCCTCCTCGTAGATTGGATTTCTATAACGGAATTCACTGGCCAGATCAACCTCTACCGGAACCCTGGCCATGCCTTCCAAAACATACTTGCCGCTGATTCCTGCATGATAAGCGGAACCGCAGGCTACGATACAAATTTTACGGATCGCCCGGATTTCTTCATCAGACATTCCAAGCTCTTCGATCACAACATCCCCGCCCTTCAGCCGGGGGCTTAAGGTATCACGGACAGCCTTCGGCTGCTCGTAAATCTCCTTCAGCATAAAATGCTCGTAACCGCCCTTCTCAGCCGCATCAATATCCCAGTCAATGGTTGTCGGCGTTTTTTCCAGTTTATCTCCATCAATATTGAAAAAGCGGATATTCTCCCCGGAAATGCAGACAATCTCTTCATTTTCCATATAATACACACTTCTTGTATAACGCAGTATGGCAGGAACATCCGATGCAATCAGATTGCCTTTACCGCTTGCTCCTACGATCAACGGACTGTCCTTGCGGGCGGCATATATATGATGCGGATGATCGGCAAACATAATACCCAGAGCATAAGACCCCTCTACACGGCGCATCACGCGTTCAATTGCGGAAATGGGATCTCCGGTATAGTATTCTGTCAAAAGATGGACAAGAACCTCCGTATCTGTCTCCGACAGAAATTCGTATCCCTTTGCCTGCAGTATTTTCTTAAGCTTTGCATAGTTTTCGATAATTCCGTTATGGACGACCATAATGGAATGCTCTTTATTGAAATGAGGATGTGCATTTGTATCCGAGGGGCAGCCATGAGTGGCCCAGCGCGTATGACCGATGCCGGCAATTCCCGGCATCGTCTCACCGCCGTGGGTAAGCTCCTCCAGCACTTTCAGGCGTCCCATGACCTTCTGCATTGTAATCTTCTCACCGTCATAAACGGCAATTCCTGCCGAATCATATCCGCGGTACTCAAGCTTCGAAAGACCATCCAGCAAAATTGGCGCGGCCTGATTATCTCCAATATATCCAACAATTCCACACATGTTGCTACCTCCTGCTATCGTTTGCACAATTATCTCTTTATTTTATATTAAAAGCAAAAATATACTACAGTATAGCGTAAAATTTCCATATGTCAAGTTTCCCGACATTTTTTCTTTGATATCTCCCGGCTTTTTCTTCGATATCTCGATTTTTTCTTCGAAATCTCCCGGCTTTTTTCTTGCATATTGCCGGATAAGCGTTACTGCCGCATCGTATCCTCATACCTGTCCCCCACATCCGCTCCCGCACCGGATAAAGCCTCACTCCAGAATTCCCGCAGTATGCTTTCCACATTTTCCAGGCGACAGCTTCTGCAATCGGACCATTCCACCGGAAAGAGCCTGCGGTACTCCCGGCTTCGGAAGCGTTCATCCAGAAGCAGAATGGTTCCTATATCATCCTTGGTGCGAATGACGCGGCCGGCTGCCTGTAACACTTTATTCATTCCCGGATAACGATATGCATAATCAAAGCCGTTCTCCCCGCGGCCATCATAATAATGTTTCAGGATTTCCCTCTCATAGCTGATCTGCGGAAGACCCGTTCCTACAACCGCGGCTCCAATAAGCCGTTTACCCATGAGATCGATCCCCTCTGAAAAAACGCCCCCCATAACACAGAATCCCAGAAGTGTTTTCTCCTGCTCCATAAACTCCGCCAGAAATGCCTCCCGCTCCTGCTCGCTCATAGACGGGTTCTGGCAGATACATCGTACCCAATCTACAGAAAATTCCTCCTCATAGACCCGAAACACATCCTCCATTAATTTATAAGACGGAAAAAATACCATATAATTTCCTTTTTGCTGCCATGCCATACGGGCAATGTATGCGGCAATTCTTCTGTATTCCTCGTAATTCCTTCTTGTATATCGGCTGCTCACATCCTCCCCTGACAAGAGGCAGCGTTTCTTCTGTTCAAAGGGAGACGGTACATAAATCCCATAATCGTCCGACCTGGCGCTCAGCAGCCTGCGATAATATGCAAGAGGCAATAGTGTGGCAGAAAAAAACACCGCACTGATCCCCTTATCCAGATAGTTCTTCAGGTTTGCCGCCGGATTTACACAAAACAGCTTCATACGGAATTTTCCATCCTCTCCGTTTGCTGTATAAACCACATAGTTCTCATCCACAAGCTCTGCAATGTTCAAAAAATCCCTGACGCAGAAATAAAAATCCAGGATACCCTCCACGGCCTCCTGGCTGGGCGGCTCCTCCAAAAGTTTGTCCATTTCTCCCATTACGTTAAGAAGACTCAAGGTCAAGGTTCCGGGATTTTCCAGAACCTCATATGTGTCACATTCTTTTTTTAATTCCAGAAGCTGCTTGTTCACACGTTCCAATGCACGGGACAGCTTTGGACTGTAAGGCCTGGCAAATTTCTTCATTTCCAGCACATCCTCCTTACATATGGATGCACTGTACATCTCCCTCCCACGCTCTACCAGATTATGTGCTTCATCAATGAGAAAGATATATTTTCCGGCTGCGCCCTCACTGAAGAACCGCTTCAGGTGCACATTCGGGTCAAAAACATAATTATAATCACAGATCACGGCATCTGCCCATACAGCCAGATCCAGACACATTTCAAAAGGACAGACCCGGTGTTTTTCCGCCTGGTGGAGAAGTGTATCCCGGTCAAAGGTCTGTGCAGAAGTCCAAAGCTCATAGACTGCGTCATTCACTCTGTCAAAATGTCCCTTTGCATAAGGACAGTCCACAGGGTTGCACTGTGTCTTTTCACAAAAACACAGCTTCTCCTTAGCCGTAATCGTGATTACCTTAAACAAAAGACCTGCCTGCTGCAAAATAGCGAATGCTTCCTCCGCAACAGTCCTTGTAATCGTCTTCGCAGTAAGATAAAAAACCGTCTCTCCTCTTCCCCCTCCAACGGCTCGTACCGCAGGAAAGACTGTGGACATGGTTTTGCCCACCCCCGTAGGCGCCTGGATAAATATCTGTTTTCCTGCCAATATAGTATGATACACACTGGTTACCATTTTCCGCTGCCCCTCCCGGTAGGGAAACGGAAACTCCAGGCCCTCCATAGAGGCATTTCTCCGCTTCTTCCAGGCAAGCTGATAAGACACCCACTTATGATAGGCTTCCAACAGTTTCTGATACCATTCCTCCAGCTCCTGATAAGAAATCCCTTCCCGGAAACGTCGTATCTCTTCTGTATCCAGATTCGCATATGTCATCTGAATGCCGATTTCCTCTATCTGCTCCATTTCCGCATAAATTCTGGCATAACACATCGCCTGCGCACGATGTACAGGAACAGGCTGCGTAAGCAGCTTTGGATCACCATATATGCCTTTGATCTCATCGATTACGATCTCTTTCTCTTCCGACAGTATCCCATCTGCGCGCCCCTCTACCAGAAGGATCAAATCCTCATATTCCGTTTCTTTTTTCAGAGAAACCTCTGCCCTGTAGCTGCTGCCCATCTGCTTTTGGATTTTTCTGTGCAGGCGGCTCCCCTTCAGCATAGCCTCTTTGTCCGTAGTACCGCGGCCGCTTTCCAAATTCCCGCTCCGCAGAATAAATTCCACCAAATTTCTGACAGAAATGCGGATGACTGGTTTTTCCATAACATACCCTGCCTTTCGTCATCAATACGACTATTATAGCATGCATGACAAAGGGCTGACAATGACAAAGGGCACACATCCGCCGGATATGCGCCCCTGCATAAGGAAATTTATCTCATATTCTTTTTATGCCACAGCAAACTTCGCAATGGTTTTATTAAAGTTCTGATCTTCACCATAACACTTTACAGTCAATACCTTTGTCAAATCCATGCTCAGGATTCCTAAAATAGATTTTGCATCAATAATAATTCTGTTATAGAAAACATCGATATCAAAATCACATTTGCTTGCAGCATTGACAAATTCCCTTACATCCTCCGCAGCATTTAATTTAATCTGATGTTCCAGCATTCTATTACATCCTCCTGTCTGCAAAAAGATAACTTTTTAATTGGTTTTCCTGTATTGGACAAAGCCCATGCAGTTCTGTTTCCCGCACTTCTTTGTCTTAGTCGTATTTTTGCACTCAAAGTATATTTTGTCAATACTGTTAAAATTTTCTTTACATTTTTCAATATTCTGCACAATTTTCACCTTTTGTTCGCATAAGAGTTGGTTACATATCCCTACGATTCCCTGCTGAATTCCATCATATTTGAACGAAATTTTAACGGCACAAACTGCTGCTGGAGCTTCGGATTCTTCCTCTCCCGGACCGCAATGCTCTCACAGAACACCTTCCAGAGCTGTTCAAATTCTTCCGTTTCACTCAGAGCCTCTTTCTGCGCTGCATCCAGCACTACCTCCGTATGTACGGAACATTGTCCGCCCTTCGGATGAGTCAAAACCTTATTTCTTTTGTCATCATAGATCATCCAGCTTTCATTGGGAAAACGGTCCGCAAAGTGGGGAGCCAGCATCTCCAGAATATCATTTTCCGGCGTAATCCTGGAAAATAATACGCCTCCTCCGACATCCCGGAACCTCACAAAGCCCAAATACCTATGATGTTCATGCCATACCTTCGTTCGAAGTCTGAAAACCAGATTTACATCCGGATCTGTCAGTGCCTCCATGACATCTCTATCGCATCTCCCGCCTCCCAGAGCTCTCAAAAGCACACGGAAAATTGCTGTACCCTTCCCCTGATGCACAGATACCGCCGCATAGCAGACCGCCTCATATACTTCATATCCCAGCTTCCTCCTCACGGACCGGGCAACCTTGTGGGCTTTCTCCGGGTCCGGAGGAATATGCACACAGGTACAGAAAAACTCCGGATACTCCGGCTCCTTAGTGACGATCTCTATGGGAAGGCCCTTCGCACCCCAGTGCCATCCATCATAAATGCCCGTAAATATGCCTTCCAGACTGTCATCACAAATGAAAATCTTCTTCTCATATTCCACCTGCCATCCCTCCCTGCATCATACAATCATCAAATAGCGAAAGCTGGCGGTAGGTGACCTCTGAAGAATGCACAGGAAGCTTTTCACGCGGGTCCAGCATATTCCGCACAATATAATCCTCCTCCAGCTTCGTCGGATACATCATGTGTCCGTTACAGGTGATAAAATAAAGTGCACGCTTCAGTACTACGCCGATCTTCTTCAGATCAGGAAAGTCCAGAGAATGGTGCCTCCTTGCACAGACAATCCGCCGCGCCGATCTTTCTCCGATACCCGGCACCCGAAGCAGCGTCCTGTAATCCGCCTGGTTGATTTCCACGGGGAAATACTCCAAATGGCCGATTGCCCAGTCACATTTCGGGTCCAACATCAAATTAAAGTTGGGACGTTTTTCTGAAAGCAGCTCATCCGCCTTAAAACCATAGAACCGCAGGAGCCAATCTGCCTGATAAAGTCTGTGTTCCCGAAGAAGCGGCGGTCCCTGGGGCAGCATTGGAAGATCTTTGTCCTCATTCACAGACACAAAAGCAGAATAAAATACCCTCTTCAGTGAGAACTGCTGATACAATGACTCTGCCACAGACACGATCTGGAAGTCACTTTCTCCTGTAGCTCCGATGATCATCTGCGTACTCTGTCCCGCAGGTACAAACTTCTGTGCATGCCGGTACAGTGTCAATTCCTGCTTATTCTCCCCATGGCGCATCTGAATCTGCTTCATCGGGCGGAGAATCGTCTTCCTGCTCTTGTGCGGTGCCAGACGCTTCAGACCTTCTGCCGTAGGCAGCTCCAGATTCACACTCATCCTGTCTGCCAGATATCCGGCACGCTCGATCAACTGAGGGGAAGCTCCCGGAATCGCTTTCAAATGAATATATCCCTGAAAATGGTATTGATGCCGAAGAAGCTCCACCGTCCGGATCAGCTCCTCCATGGTATCATCAGGGCTGTTTTTTACGCCTGAGCTTAAAAATAAACCTTCTATATAATTACGTCTGTAAAATTCAATGGTAAGCCTGCTGACCTCTTCCGGAGTAAAACTTGCCCGTATTACGTCATTGGATGCCCGGTTGATACAATATTTGCAATCAAACACACACTCATTCGTGTACAGAATTTTCAAAAGGCTGATACACCGCCCATCTCCCGCAAAGCTATGACAGATTCCGGCAGCAATGCTGTTGCCGATACCTTTTCCATCGCCTCTGCGGTCCACACCGCTGGATGTACATGCCACATCATATTTCGCTGCATCCGATAAAATATGCAGCTTCTCCATAAGTGTCATGGATTCCTTTATAACCATCATGTCCCTCCAAACAAACGTTCTTTCCTGTATTATAGAACGAATGTTTGCCTGCGTCAAGGTAATAAAACGGGATGAACCTTCAATTAACGGATTATTTTTTATTTTTTCATATGGTTCTTTCGCTGAAAAACCGTAACCCCTATTTAATCGTATTCATTAGCTTAACTCCATTAATCTGCTTTTTATTTTTTCAAAGGAAGGCTCTCCGTTTAGGACGGTAAACGGCGGCACATCTAAAGTTTTCTTCGCATCTTCTAAAACAACCTTTCTGTTGCGTGGGGCATTCGTTCCGTTATCAAGGCCATTGTCAAACCATTCTTCAATCCTGTTAAAATATGCATCCCCGTGCAGGTGTAAATCCGCTGAAGAAAACAGGTTGGAAAGGCTCATAACATACATCCCAATATGCTCCATCGCTTTTTGCTTTTTTCCGTGCGCCAGATAACAGACTGCCGCCTGATATTCAAAGGATAAAAAAATGTTGGTTTTTCCATGTTGCCAAGCATTGCATAAGCCTGCGCAAGAAGAACGCTGCTCTGATCACCGAATCCGTTTGAAACAGAAAACTCCTCCAGCTCATCAATCACTTCCTGTATGCGCCCAATCTGAAAACAGACAAGCGCCTGGAGAAGGACTGCATTTCCATGAATTCTCATATCATTACAATTTGCTTTAATATGCCGGCACAGCTTTTCGATACTCAGACAGTTTTCTTTCTGTCTTTCATCACCCTCCGCCATCTTATAATGATTCAGCCACAAAATGCAGATCTGCAACAAAAAAGGGTAGCAGGAATAATAACGCTTCACATAATCCTTTGTTTCGGACATCACTTCTTCAAAAGGACTCTCGGCAAATTCCTTTCCGAATTTCTGATACAGTCTTTGAATCTGCTCCTTCGATAACTGTGGGGCATATCCAATCAACTCATCCACTGTCACATCAAAAAATGTGGCAAGCTGCGGCAAAATGGCTATGTCAGGGGCGCTCTGGTTGTTTTCCCATTTTGATACGGACGCTTTTGTAACACCTGTAAATTCCGCCAACTGTTCCTGTGTGATTTTTTTATTGTGTCTTAATCGGACAATATTATCCGCAATATTTAATCTGTTCAATTTCATCTCCTCCTCTTATATTGTAACCGCAATAAAGGACAAAATCTATGGAACGGCACGATACTTTGGGAAATAAAATCAACCGCCGGGAAACCTGCGGCGGTTTGACAATCAACGCGTGCACTTATAAAATATCCTGCAAAAAGCGGCAGAGATTTATCCCTGCCGCCTCTACCAAGAGATCGTAATTGACTGCAAGTCAAACGAGAATTTGTTTTTAATCCAAATCCAAAAATTTGCCTGCCAGTTTATAAACCTGTTTTATTCCTTTAGATGATAAATCCCATGAGTTTAGCTCTTCCCGGATCAACTCAGGATATTTTTTACTAATATCTCTCAAAGCATTTCCTGCTGATTTCCGCACATACCCGCTTTTATCATCTTTATGCGCAGATAACAACTGTATTGCTATTTGGGGATTGTCCTTAAAATAAGGCCGGCTTGTCCATACCCTCAATCCCTCTGAAACAGCTCTGCGAACATTAGCACAATCGCTGTTTAACCATTCTTCAATTAGAGGTAAAGCTTCTTCATACCCGACAATTTTACAATGGTTATCAAAAGCCATAGCTAAGATTTTCTGTACCTTCCAGCTATCATGCCGGCTGACTGTATCTTTCAGAAAGGACAATGCGGAGGTATTGTGATGTGCGGAATATCCCAAAAGTAAAACACCGACCTATCAGAAATTGCTGTGACCTGCCCTGCATTTTCAGGAGAAACAGCAAATCCCCTCCGTTATAAGCCGACTGCAGTTTCACAAATCCGCCGGAAATATCCGGATACGCCGGATAACTGGAACGAAGCACCCTTATTTCCCAAACAGCAGTTTAAATCTGTGTCATAACAAAAATATCATAAATTGCTTTGACCGCTTCCTCAAACTCTCTGTTTTCCACGCCGATGATAATGTTCAGTTCACTGGAGCCCTGATCGATCATCTTAACATTGACATGTGCATGAGCCAATGCAGAGAATACTCTTCCTGCTGTGCCTCTCTGGGATTTCATTCCTCTTCCCACTACGGCAATCAGTGCCAGATCGGATTCCATTTCCACATAGTCAGGCTGAACCGCACGATGAATGCCTGCGATTACCTGCTGCTCCTTTTCTTCAAATTCATCCTGATGCACATATACGGTCATAGTGTCAATGCCGGACGGCACATGCTCAAAGCTGATGCCCTGATCCTCAAATACCTGCAGAATCCTGCGTCCGAACCCAATCTCGCTGTTCATCATGGATTTTTCTATATTAATGGAGCAGAAGCCCTTTTTGCCCGCAATACCGGTAATGACATACTTCGGCTTCTTACAGGTGCTTTCTACAATAAAGGTTCCCTTATCCTGCGGACGGTTCGTATTACGGATGTTGATCGGAATCCCTTCCTTACGAACCGGAAAAATCGCCTCCTCGTGAAGCACGGTAGCACCCATATAAGAAAGCTCGCGAAGCTCACGATAGGTAATCGTTTCGATCACTGCCGGATTCTCCACGATATGCGGGTCTGTCACAAGGAATCCGGAAACATCGGTCCAGTTCTCATATACATCGGCCCTGATCGCCTTGGCAACCAGCGAGCCTGTTACATCAGAGCCTCCTCTGGAAAAGGTCTTCACCGTGCCATCCTCCATAGCTCCGTAAAATCCGGGAACAACCGCACATTCGCATTTGGAAAGGCGCTTTCCAAGAAGCTTATCCGTCTTTTCCGCATCAAAATTGCCGTTTTTGTCAAAACGGATCACGGCTGCTGCATCTACAAATTCATAGCCTAAATACGCAGCCATAATTTTTCCGTTCAGGAATTCTCCCCTGGAAGCTGCATAATCTGTACCTGCCATTTCCTTAAAATCCGCTTCAATCTGCGCAAACTCCTCTTCCAAAGAAAGCTCCAGATTCAGTCCGCGGATAATCTCATAATAACGCTCCCTGATCTCAGCAAGGTTATCCGAAAAATCCTCACCCTTTTCTGCCGCAGCGTAACAGCCGTACAACAAATCTGTTACCTTGGTATCTCCATCAAATCTTTTTCCCGGTGCGGACGGTATCACATAACGTCTGCTCTCCTCGCTTCTGATAATGTCTCCCACCTTTTGGAACTGTTCCGCATTTGCCAGGGAACTTCCGCCGAATTTCACAACTTTCTTCATAATTTTGCTCCTCACTGCTTTTTCTCTTTACCGTTAAAAAGTCTGTAATATATTTTATTGAATAAAATACGGTTTTGCAAGCATTTCTTTCACAGGAAAACAAAAATTGTGAAATTACACAACACCCCATACAATTCCCAGGTGTACGCGCATCAATGTGGACAAGCCTCTGTCTCTCTATCCCGTCACGCGCAATACCGGCGAAGAATGCTTTCCAGAGCAGCCGCGCTGCTGGTGTGACACCTGCATACCGGAATAGATTTCTTCTTCGCTTCTTCTACTGCACAATTTACCATTTTATGGGATACGGTACTGGTGAATAAAATCAACAGATCCGGTGCTCCGATCTTTTTCTTCATTGCACCCTTCTCCTTGGCAAAAACCTTTGCCTTACAACCATATCCTTTGCAAATATCCTCGTATTGACATACCATGCGCTCGTTTCCGCCAACAATTACAACGCTCATTGCATCACCTCTCCTCATTGTTATTCATAGCTAACTTTTGTTTCAAATAATGAGTTAGTTTTTGCTAACTCAGAATCAGAATAGCATATTATTTCCATTTTGTCAAAGAAAAAAAGCAGAAATTGCCGTTTCCTTACAGCAGCTCTGCTTCTTCCTGCTTTTTATGGAAATCCGTCACGTTGCAGACAGTCAATACATCCCCCTTCACCCGGAAATGTATATCCTTTTTGCCAAAGGCAAGGCCATATACACGATCCGGATTCTTCTGATAACCCGGCCGGGGATCATTGGCAAGCACGTCTATCAGCGCTTCCCTGCTCTCCCTGGGAATCATAAGCAGCCATTCCTTCGGAAATTCCACCTTAAGCTTATGGTCCTGAATCTGTTCCGTAAACCCGCCCGCAGCTTCCGGATGACTGTCCGATGCCGGAAGATAAGGCTTAATATCATAAATCGGTGTTCCATCCATAAGATCAGCGCCGGAAACGTGCAGTACCGAACCAAGCGCCCTGTGGAGTTCAATACTGTCCAGTTTTACGGACGAAAGACCAATGGGATTTGGCCGGAACGGAGAACGCGTAGCAAAAACACCTTTCCGCACATTTCCTCCCAGCCTGGGCGGACGCACAGTCGGAGACCAGTCTTCCCTGACTGCCTGCGAAAATTCCCAGATCAGCCAGATATGGGTAAATTCCTCCAATCCGCGAAGGGCCTCCGGATTTCGGAATTCCGGTTCAAATACGATGGAGGCTTTGAGTGCATCCAAACGGCTGCTCTGATGGGAAATCCCGAACTTTGTCGGAAAGTCACTGTGAATGCGGGCGATTACTTTCATTGTTTTCCCCGGGGCTCCTCACAGCTCCCGTCCCCCATTTTTTTGATACTCTCTGTAATTAAATACTTGAACAACGGCGCCACCCTGTCTGCCGTTTCCTGTACCTCTTCATGAGAAAGCGGCTGCCCGCTCATGCCGCATCCAAGATTGGAAATACAGGAAATTCCGCAGATTTTCATTCCCATATGATTGGCAGCCACTGCCTCACAGGCAGTGCTCATCCCTACCGCATCAGCGCCCAGAGCCCGCACCATCCGCACCTCCGCAGGCGTTTCATAGGCCGGCCCCGTCAGTTGAATATAGGTTCCCTCCTTAAGAGGAATATCCAGTCTGCGGGCAGCGCTTCGGATGATTTCCTGCAGCTCCTTATCATATATCTGACTCATATCACAGAATCTCGGGCCCAGCTCATCCATATTCGGTCCAATCAACGGAGAGGGAACAAAAGAAGAAATCTGATCCGTGATCATCATAAAATCCCCGGCATGAAACAGCTCATTCACCCCGCCTGCCGCATTTGT
>ERZ781272.495-NODE-495-length-25814-cov-37.106448_pt1 | contig 25814 bp, 27 predicted proteins | sample MGYA00375850_ERZ781272 | MGnify/ENA primary metagenome ERZ781272 (study PRJEB29790, sample SAMN06051246) | human gut metagenome | host: Homo sapiens | place: USA: Cincinnati, Ohio | collected 2013-06-21 | study: EMG produced TPA metagenomics assembly of the Gut...
TGGAGAACATTGGAATGGCAATTTGGGCTTCGCCCTAGCAGCTTTCGCTGCACACCTTGCTTCTGCAAGGTGAAATTGCAAGAAAATAACCTCTCAAAACACACACGAAATCGAAGATTTCTGGTGTTTTGGAGAACATTGGAATGGCAATTTGGGCTTCGCCCTAGCAGCTTTCGCTGCACACATTTCAAAACACACATGTAATCAAAACTTTCTGGTGTTTTGGAGAACCTTATCAACGACACAAGAGGTGATCTGTTTGGGCCTTGCGCTAGATATTGTCTTGCTTGCCATTTTGCTCGTGTGCATCATGGTTGCGGCGAAGCGTGGCTTTGTTCTTTCCCTGCTGGAATTTGCCGGATTCTTTCTTGCGGGCGCATGCGCGCTCTATCTCAGCGGCTTGATCGCACCGGCGCTGTACGACCGGTTCTTTGCGCAGTCTGTCACGCAGGCGATCGCTGCCCAACTGCCGGATCTGTCCGGGGCCGCTACGGCGGCGCAGCAGGCACAGGCCGTGTTACAGGGGCTTCCCGACATCGTGGTACAGTTTGCCACCTCATTTGGAATCGATACCGCGTCTTTAACGCAGAAGATCGGCGCGGCGGATATCAGCGGCGCGGCCCTTGCCCAAACGCTGTCTGAGAGCATTGCAAAGCCGATTGTCACGGCCCTGTGCAGGATTGTTCTCTTTGTCGTATTGATATTGGTGCTGGGAATTGTATTCCGGATACTGGCCGCAGTAATCGATCGAATTTGCAGGCTCCCCATTTTGCGCACGGCGAACGCTGCGCTGGGCGGCGTGTTCGGCGCGCTCAAGGGTTTGCTGGTGGTTTTGGTGGCGGGCGTTGCCCTGCAGCTTTTGGCAAATCTCTTTGGTACGCCGGGTTCCTCCTTCTATGAAGCTGTGGAAACCTCCTTCATCCTTGGAATAATCCGTGATATTTTGCCGGTGACCGGCATTGTATAAGAACGTCACGAAACACACAGGATCAGTGATTTCTAGTGTTTCGGAGAACATAGAAGCATCCATGTGCGAAGCGCAATGTTATTGTGGTATAACAGAGCATATTCAGAAAATGCTTGGAAAAAAGGGTGTATAGAGTATGAAAGGTCTTTTTAAGGGATGCCTGACGGTACCCAACCTGCTGAGTCTGATCCGGATTCTTCTGATCCCGGTGTTTGCGGTCCTGTTTTATCAGGGGCAAGTGCTCTGGGCGGTATTCGTTCTGTTCCTCTCCGGGCTGAGCGATTTCTTCGATGGAAAGATCGCGCGCCGGTTCAATCAGATCAGTGCTCTTGGAAAAATACTTGATCCGGTGGCGGATAAGCTCACGCAGATCACAATCGCGGTGATGCTGTTTCTGGAATTTCATCAATCGGCAAGCAGTGCTATGCGGGCGTTCAGCTGGGTTTTCCTGTTTTTCCTCTTCAAGGAGGGCGTCATGATCCTCGGCGGCGCGGTGATGCTTGCGATCGGCCTGCGACCCGGCGCGGCGGAAATTTATGGAAAGGTCGCCACGTTTGCCTTTTACGGCGTAATGCTCGTCATCATCGCTTTCGGGCCGGGATTCGGCGCCTTTGTGCAACTCGGCGTACCGCCGATGCCCGACTGGCTGATCATGATTTTGGTTGTCGTTTCCGCGATTCTAACGCTGATAGCGCTCATCAGCTATCTGCCGGCAACCTTCCGGCAGTTCCGCGACCGGAATAAGCTACAGTAAGAGTTTCCCCAAAAGTAAAATGCTTTTTGTTGTGCAGAATGGATGCCCTCTATTCTGCACAGCAGTCTTCCCGACGCTGGAGCAGGCAGAAGCGCACAGGTTCCTCTGCGCGTTTCTACCTGCTTCAGAGGATAGTTAGGTTCCTGAAAGAAGTGGAGTGTAAATGATATGAAACAACCAATTTGCAGCAGATGTAAAAAACGCCCTGCCGTGATCTTCATCTCCCGCGTGGACGGCGAGAAGGCCACACCGGAGGGGCTTTGTCTAAAATGCGCAATGGAGATGAATATCGGCCCCATCAAGCAGATGATGGAGAGCATGGGCATTACCGAGGATGATCTCGACACGATGAGCGAGCAGCTTAGCGGCATGTTCGGCGGGGAGAACGACGAGGATTTCGAGCCGGGTGGGGCCGGGACCTTCCCGTTTATGCAGGGCCTGATGAATTTCCAGCCAGGCGAAATGAGCGAAACGCAGGAAGACGGTGCGCCGGAAAAGGCCCAGGTCCCTGCACAGGCGCCGGAGGCGGGCCAGCAGACCAAAACAAAGCGCAGCAGGAATAAGGAAAAGAAAAAAATCAAGCGCAAGTATCTCGACGCCTACTGCACGAATCTGACCCAGCGCGCAACGGATGGCCAGATCGACCGTATCATCGGCCGCGACCGTGAAATTTACCGCGTGGTGCAGATCCTTTGCCGCCGCACAAAGAATAATCCCTGCCTCATCGGCGAGCCCGGCGTTGGCAAAACCGCCATCGCGGAGGGCCTTGCATTGCGCATGGCGCATGGAGAGGTGCCTGCCCGCCTTGCAGACAAGGAGCTTCACCTGCTCGACTTGACCGCGCTTGTCGCGGGCACGCAGTTCCGCGGCCAGTTTGAGAGCCGCATCAAGGGGCTGATTGAGGAGGTCAAGCAAAATGGCAATATCATCCTCTTTATCGATGAGGTGCACAATCTTGTCGGCACTGGCGACGCGGAAGGCTCTATGAACGCCGCGAATATATTAAAGCCCGCCCTTTCCAGAGGTGAAATCCAGGTCATCGGCGCAACAACCTTCAATGAATACCGTAAGAATATCGAGAAGGATGCAGCCCTCGAACGGCGCTTTCAGCCTGTGAAGGTGGAGGAGCCGTCGATTGACGACACCTATCAGATGCTCCTGGGTATCAAAAGCTATTATGAGAATTACCATCATGTAAAAATCAGCGACCAGCTGGTGCGCCGTGCAGTCGTGCTCTCCGAGCGGTATATCAACGACCGCTTCCTGCCGGATAAGGCAATCGACCTGCTCGACGAGGCCTGTACCTGCGCGAATTTGCGCAATAAGGCGATCAGCGATTATCAGAAGAAGAGCCTTGAGCTCCAGGAGCTCAAGGAGACGGAAGAGGATTTGATGAACGATACCGAGGAGATGGATCTGGAGGAAATCTCCCGTGTCCGTGCGGAGATCGTCGCCTGCGAGAGCGAGACGAACAAATTAAAGCCCGCTGCAGACGACAACGGTGTCACAGAGGACGACCTGGCCAACGTCATCCAGCTCTGGACTGGCATTCCCGCGAGCAAGGTCATTGAGAGCGACCTGCGCCGCCTGGCGAGCCTGGAGAAAACACTGAAATCCAAGGTGATCGGCCAGGACGAGGCGGTATCCCTCGTATCGACAGCTATCCGCCGCAGCCGTGTGCAGATCAGTCCCCGCCGCCGTCCGGCTTCCTTTATCTTTGTGGGCCCCACGGGCGTGGGGAAGACAGAGCTGGTCAAGCAGCTGGCCAACGAGCTGTTCAATACACCGGAAACACTCATCCGCCTCGATATGTCCGAATTTATGGAAAAGCACAGCGTTTCCCGCATCATCGGTTCGCCGCCCGGCTATGTCGGCTATGATGAGGCGGGCCAGCTCACTGAAAAGGTGCGCCGCAAGCCGTATTCTGTCATTCTGTTCGACGAGATCGAAAAGGCACATCCGGACGTCCTCAATATTCTGCTTCAGATTCTTGATGAGGGACGCATTACGGACGCACAGGGCCGCACGGTCAATTTCGAAAATACCGTGATCATCATGACCTCCAATGCAGGCAGCGAGCGCAAGGAAGGCGCGATGGGCTTCGCAAAGGATATCCAGACTGCCACCAGGGAAAAGGTCATGAAGGCACTCAGCGATTTTCTCCGCCCGGAATTCATCGGGCGTGTCGATGAGGTGGTCGTCTTTCGTGCGCTGAGTGAGGCGGATTATGAGAGAATCGCGGTGTTGATGCTGAGTGAGTTGGTGGATCCGCTCAAAGAAAAAGGCATCCACTTTACCTGGGAGGACGGCGTCCCGGCTATTCTCGCCAAAAAGGCCTTCGGCGGGCAGCGGGGCGCGCGCGATCTGCGCAATCTCATCCGCCGCAGGGTGGAGGATCAGATTGCTTCCCTGATGGTGGAACGCTGCGACGACCCCGTTTCCTCGATCTCTGTGAGCGCCAATGAAGAATTATCCTTGACCTCGATTTAATCACCTATTGCCCCGAGCACAGTGCCGATTAGATGCGGTGCTGTGCTTCTTCGTTTTTCTTAGTAAGATTCGATCACTATAACCTGAAAATGCTTGACGTAGCCAAAAACATTTTGTATAATTAATCCAAAATGATGATAGGCTGGCCGCCACAGGGCGCATAGCCCGCATGTAGATATCATATATTTTCTTTTCAATGAAAAGGAGCGAGGCGGAGGCCTGATTTTTGAGACAGGCGGGTGCATTTGTGCGCTGTCTGTAAGGCCTAGAAAATGCCGAAAAAGGCCTACACACATCAAATTTTGAAGGAATGCCTGCATTCCAATTCTGGAGGGAGCTTAAAAATGATTTGTCCGAAATGTGGAAAAACCAATGAAGATGGAGCCGCAGCTTGCACCTATTGCGGCGCGGACCTGACGACGCTGGCGGAGGGAAAAAAGAAGGATTCCGGCGGCTTTTTTAAAAAACATAAAACGCTGGTAATCGTAGCCACGGTGCTGATCGTCTTGATCGCGGGCGGTTCGGTTGCCGGATATTTTATAAATACATCTAAAAACGAAGTCAAATATGGGGCGGAAGCCTTCGTCATCGATGCCAACGGCGTCCTGACCAATTATGTCGGCCCCGGCGGCGAAGTTGTGATTCCGGATGAGGTCAAAGAGATCGGCCCCGGCGCGTTTCAGGATTGCAATACGGTCACGTCCGTCGTTATTCCAAAGCACGTTACCAGTATCGGCAAGGGCGCCTTTGAGGACTGCAAAAAGTTGACCAAAGTCGTGATGCCGGAAAAGCTTACAACGCTTGCCGAGCGGACCTTTGAGGGCTGCCGGTACCTGACCGACGTGACAATTCCGGAAGGTGTTACGAGCATTCAGGAGCGCGCCTTCGGCGACTGCACGGAACTGCCTGAAATCACGATTCCCGGCAGTGTCAAGCGGATTGACATTTATGCATTTTGGGCGTGCAATAAGCTGAAAAAGCTCACGATGGAAGAGGGAGTAGAGGAAATCGGGGATTCTGCATTTGGCGTGTGCATGCAGCTGCCTGAGGTAAAGTTCCCCTCCACATTGAAAACCATTGAAGATTCCGCCTTCTGGAAGTGCGAATCGCTCTCCAAGGTTACGATTCCGAAGAGCGTGAAAAGCATTGGTTCCGACGTGTTTCCGATTTCGGACGATCATCCGATGACGATTTATGGAGAAAAGGGCTCCTTTGCGCAATCCTTCGCAGCGGAAAACAAGAATTTTAAATTTGTTGAAATCAATGGGTAGAGTATTCCAATAAAATAGGAAAAAGGTCCGGTCCGGAAACGTATTTCGCTGCCAGACCGGATTTGCACTATGAATTCCCGGTATTCGGAAAAAAGATTTCTGAAAGGGGAAATCGGTATGCGTTATTGTGGAAATGGCATGGTGCGCTGCGGGGAAGCGGAATGCCCCGTCTGTGGAAGACGGACGCTGCGATCACCGCAGGAAAACGATCCTGTCTTTTTGGTAAAGCTGAATTTCTTTCAGGCGCGTTTGCTGGAAGACGCTTTGCATGAGGCGGAAATTCCCTGTGAAAAACGCGGTCAGCTTGGCCGAGGAATGACGCTCCGGCTGGGAGAGGGGATGGAGGAATATTCCTTTTTTGTCCCGTTCGGCGCGTATGAGAAGAGCAGGGAAATCGTCACAGCGTTTTTTGAGACGGCGCAGGAAGCGGACGAAATCTGATGCCGGGGCTCCGGCAGAAAAAATGGAGCGGGCATGGAGAATTCGTCTCTCAGGTCTGCCACACGGTTCGTTGGGGTTGATCTTCCGTATTTTTGATTGGACAAAGGGCCCTTCCGTCACGGCGTCAAGGTTGTGGCGGGAGGGCGCTTTTTGTTTTATTCTAAATCAATCCGTCTGAATAAAATTTCTGTCTCCGGCAGCTGAGCGTCCGGTTGACAAAATTTCCGTAGGTGCCGACTAGCTCCCCGTTGATGCGCTCGGCAAATTCGCGCCAGGAAAAGTCCGCATCCCTGCGCTCCGGACCGTTCGCCAGAAAGAAATAGCGTATTGCGTCCGGCTGTAAGCGCTCTGTCAGGTCCTTCGCCCAGACCGCCCAGTTCCGGCTGGTGGAAATGCGTTTGCCCTCAAGCGTCATATATTCACTGGAGATGATCTCGTCCGGCAGGTGAAGGCCACTGTTTCGGGCAAGGAGCAGCGCGGGGAGGATGACTGTGTGAAAGGGGATATTGTCCTTGCCGTGCACATAGTAGTGCCTGGCGTCATGACCCCACAGGTCTTCAAAGGCGGTCCCCCGCTCCAGGTAGAGCGTATTGCTCATCGAGAGATAGCCAAGCACGTTTTCTGCCCAGATATAGATTCTTTTACGCTCATAGCCTGCCTTCGGCACGTCGACGCCCCAGTCGAGGTCGTGCGTAATTGCCCGGTCACGCACCCCCTCGTCCAGATAGCGTCGTGTAAAGGCGATGGCGTTTTTCCGCCAGCCGGGATGGCGCTCCAATAGCTTGGTCAGCTCGGGCAGCAGTTTCGTCAGGGCGAGATAGAGCTGCCTGCTGTTGTGAAAGACAATTTCCGTTCCGCACTGCGCGCAATAGGGCGCTTCAAGCTGCTCTGCTTCCAGCACTGCGCCGTAGCTGTCGCACTGGTCGCCGCGCGCCGCCTCCCCACATACCGGGCAGATCCCGGTAACGAGCCGGTCGGTCAGTACGGCCTGGCAGGCAGGGCCGAAGGCCTGCGGCGCCTCCCGCTCATAGACGAACTTGCTTTCATAGAGCGCCCTGTGAAAATTACGGACAAAGCGCTTATGCTCCTCGGAGGAGGTTTTTCCATAGCGGTCAAAGCGGAAGCCGAGTTTGTCGAATACTGCGGAGAATTCTTCGTGTTACTGGTCGCTGATTTCCTGCGGGGTGCATCCCTCCTGCCGGGCGCGGATGGTGATGGGCGTGCCGTGGCAGTCGCTGCCTGAGACATAATAGACGCTGTCTCGTCTCCCTTTGCGCGGAAATACCGCGCGAGCACGTCGCCCGGCAGCAGGGCGGCGATGTGGCCGATGTGCAGCGGGCCGTTGGCATAGGGCCAGGCACCGCCGATGAGAATATTCTGCATGTAGATCAGTCTTCCTTTCATTTCCAATTGGTCTGGTAACGGTCAAAAATGAACACCAAAAAAGCTCTCACCTCCCGAATTTGCATTGACGCAAATTTCGGGGACGAGAGCTTTGGCTTCGTGTTACCACCCCAAATTCACCCGCACCTCACGATGCGGGCCTCATCGGGTGCGGGCGGGAAATGATCCACCGATACCCTATCTCGATAACGGGAGAACCCCGGCGCGGCCTAAGGCGGGCAATCGCCCTCGGTGCGCGGCTCCAAGACCATGTTCGGCAGCGGCTGGCTCTGTCCCTTCTCAGCAAACGGGATTCTCTGTAAAGCAAAACACGAACTGCTTACTCTCTCTTCTCAGCCTTTGTACCAATAGAGGATTCTCTATTGTATGGATTATTATAACGGGTTTTTTGATATTAATCAAATAGGAAGATTGTTTTTAACTTTAATTATCTTTATAATCATTTTTTACAAAAAAGTCCAGAATAAATATTGACAATTAAAATGTTTAATTGTATAATTGTAAAAAATTACTTAAAAAATGTTAGTGAAAAAGATAGTAGCAGTTTTTTTAACAATGGTAATTCTTTGTTTGTCATGTATGGTCAATGCTTTTATGATGTCTCCCGATGTATCAAATTCTAAACAAGATAATAAAACATACAGCACCGTCACAATTCGGGAGCCGGAAGAAATTAAGCAATATCTTGAGACGCAAGGAAAGGCTTATGACTCCAATATTGTTGAGATAGTGGTTATTGATGAAGAAGATCAAGCTGAGACGGATGTTCCAACAATAATGCCGTATTATTTTGGAAATGATTATTTTGCCAAAAATATACAGAAATCTGAGATCACTGATCGAAACACCATTTTGTCAAGTGACAACTGGCCGGCTGGTACTGTTAAATACACGATATCCGAAAAGGTTTCTGATACCGTGAAGGTTTCGTGCGGAGTCAGTTATGAAATTGTATGCGCGGAGGCTGGTTTTACCTATACAACATCGAGGTCCTTCTCTAAAGCATGGTCTAGTAAATATAGCTATCCCACAAATATTAAAGTGTACCCTCGTTATTTAAAGCACACGTATGATTTGTGGGAAGATGATATTTGGTATGATGATTACGTAGGAAAATGTGAAGCCTGGAAAGCGATTGGGATTGAAGTGGCAGTTTACAAAAGATAGGGAGGCTTCTCCATGACGAAGCGGCTTACAGGCTCCTGCGGGCTTGCAGCAAAAATCGTCGTCGTCGTTTATGCGGTGATCGTTTTTTTGCTGGGAACTTTCTGTATCCCCTGTAACTGCGTTAGCGGGGGAGGAGGGGAAACCATTTATGGAATCGTTTTCCGCCCGCTATGGTATATCAACAATATCTCTATGAATGAGCATTTTATCTATCAATTCAATGCAGTGCTTGCCCTGTATCTGATCTTGATTTTGACAATCCTCTTGTTTTGCATCCTGTTTATCATTGGTAAGCACAGCGAGAAGCAGACGTAGCCCGCCGTTTTTACAACGTAATAACCTCAAATCGCCCTGTGCCGGACAGGGCGATTTTTTATGCCTGCTTTGCAAATTTATACCCGATGTTTCCAGTTGACAACCAGAACATTTGATCGTATACTGGTTTAGAACAAATGTTCTAACACGCTTCTGGGGATGGGACGACGATGGACCTTTTTGATAAGCTACGCATTCTTGCCGATTCCGCGAAATACGACGCCGCATGTACGAGCAGCGGGGTCGACCGTTCGTCCTCTGAGGGCTATCGGATCGGTAACGCCGCCTCCTGTGGGCTCTGCCACAGCTTTGCCGCGGACGGCCGGTGCATCTCGCTGCTCAAGGTGCTCATGAGCAACGCCTGCGTCTATGACTGCCAGTATTGCGTTAACCGCATCTCTAACGATGTGCCGCGCGCGACCTTTACGCCAAAGGAGCTCGCGGAGCTGACCATCCATTTCTATAAGCGCAACTATATCGAAGGGCTGTTCTTAAGCTCAGGCGTGGTCAAAAATCCGGATTACACTTGCGAGCGCATGATTGAAACGCTGCGCATCCTGCGCGAGGAATACGGCTTTGGCGGCTACATCCACGCCAAAGCGATCCCTGGCGCGGATAACGCGCTTTTATCCCGCCTCGGCCAGCTGGCGGACCGCATGAGCGTCAATATCGAGCTGCCCTCACAGAAAAGCTTAAAGCTGCTCGCGCCCAATAAATCCAAAACGGATATCCTGCGACCGATGGGCCTCATCCGCTCGCGGATCGAAGAGAATACGACAGACCTTGTGCGCTACCGCCACGCGCCGAAATTTGCGCCCGCCGGGCAGAGCACGCAGATGATCGTCGGTGCTACGCCGGAAACGGATTACACGATCCTCAATCTCTCCGCCGCGCTTTATCAAAAATACGGCCTCAAGCGTGTGTTCTATTCCGCCTATATGCCCGTGACCAGCAATCCACTTTTGCCCTCCGTCGATACCAAGCCGCCGCTCCTACGTGAGCACCGGCTCTATCAGGCGGACTGGTTGCTGCGGTTTTACGGCTTTTCGGCCGGGGAGCTGCTCGACGAAAAGCATCCCAATTTTAATCCCTATATCGATCCAAAATGCAACTGGGCGCTCAATCATATGGAACTCTTCCCCGTGGAGGTAAACCGCGCACCGCAGGAGATGCTGCTACGCGTCCCAGGCATCGGCGTGCGGAGCGCAAAAAAAATCGTCACGGCCCGCCGTGTGGGCAAGCTCGATTTCACGGGACTGAAAAAGATCGGCGTCGTCCTCAAGCGCGCGCAATATTTCATCACCTGCAATGGAAGGATGACAGAGGGGCTTAAAGTCACGCCTGACCGGGTGCTGCAGTCGATGATTTCCGAGCGGTGCCGGCAGATGTTGCCGCAGCTTGCGGACGAGCCGGAGCAGCTGAGCCTGTTTCAGCACGAGATCACGAGGGAGGATGTGGTGAAATGCCTGACCGGGCAAATGTAGCGTATCAGTACGACGGCTCCTTTGAGGGCCTTTTATGCTGTGTTTTCGAGAGCTTCGCGCGCAGGGAGTGCCCCGCCTCCATCCAGCCGGAGGGCACGCAGCAGCTTTCGCTCTATCCCGCGCTCACGATCTCGACCGAGCTTTCGAAGGCGCGGCGCGTGGAGGCCGGGATTCGAAAAAAGGGATCGGACGAGGCCTTTCATCTGGTGGAACTGGGATATTATACCTGCCATGAAGAAAAGGAGCTGCTGACTCTGGATTTCGTCCGCCTTGCGATGCGCTTTGGGCGGCGCGCGCTCTCCATGCTGGCGGACGACACGGTGAACGAGCTGACTCGCGCCGCGCAGAAGCTAACCAACGAAGCGCACCAGTATCAGCAGTTTGTGCGCTTTTCCATCCAGGACAGCGGCGCGATGACTGCTGTGATTGAGCCGCAGAATTTTGTCCTTCCGCTGATCGCGCCCCATTTCTGTGACCGCTACCCGAACGAGTCTTTTCTGATTTTCGACGAAGCGCACGGTGCAGCGCTCATCTCTGAGCCGGGCAAATATGCGATCCTTCCGGTGGACGATTTTGAGCAGCCAACGGTAGGGGAGGAAGAGCGCAAATTTCGCGCGCTGTGGAAGCTGTTTTACGATACGATCGCGATTGAGGGGCGCTATAATCCGAAGTGCCGGATGACGCATATGCAGAAGCGGTACTGGAAGCATATGACGGAGCTCAACGGGGAGGGGAGTGATTCGGCTTGTTCACAATTAATGGAATATAATAAAACTAACATGATTCGTAATAGCTTTTAAAGGTAAAATAATTGAAAGTGATTTACAAATATATGGATAATAGGTATAATAATGTTACAACAAAATATGAAGGAGATGTTCGATAATGAAAATGTGGCAAAGATGTATCGCATTTTTTCTATCGGTCGTATTATTGGTTAGCCTTTTTACAATGACATCGTTCGCTGTCGGCAATACCGGGAAAGAGCATGAAGTCATTTTGAGGGCCGCCAATATAACTGGCGAAAAAACAGAGGAAGGCTTTTTGATTTCATGCGATTTGTTACAACAAACAACGGATCAAACCTTGGATCGGAGCATTGGCTGGATTAAGGCGGGAGATGCAAAAATGCGCCTTGTACTATTGCCTGAGAATGCAGTGGGAACAATTGACTGGGTTGTTGTTTTAAATAATGGAGATAAGATTAACAGAGTAAAAGTGACTTTTGTTGTAGAAAGAGATATATTGGAGCCTATTAATCCGAATATTGCGAAATTTGATGTAAACAAATGGTGCCCTGGAAGTGAAAATAGAGCCTCTGGATATGAATCTTTCTCCTTCCTCAATCCTGGTAAAGACTATAATATTAATTTTAAATGGAGTGGTTTCTATATATATGGGGTGAGAGATTCTTATTCGGTAACAAGCGGGCATCAAGCTGGAAAAATATCAGATTTTTCATAACGGAAAACGATGAGATTAGAAAAAATAGAGGGCGATCTTCTTCCTTATCTGAAGAAAATATCACTTCCGATAAAAGAGTATGAACATCCGCAGTTTTACCGATGGTTTCAAACGTCGCTCCTTACGGATGAGATGATTGAAATGCAGCTGCAATCCATGCCATTTCTTTTATGGGGATTAGCGACGCAGGCTTTTTACTGGATCAATCTGGAGGAGAACAAGAGCTTTTACACGATGATATATGAGTCTTCTGAAGCATTTGAGCGGCAGAAGGATAGTTTGCCTTTGCTGTTTCGTAAAGTTTTGGCCTATCCGGTACGCTCCTCCTTGACGGAAGAACCTCTGTGGCAGGTTCAGATGGAAGGAATCTCCGAATTGGGTTGTAGGATACTGAAAAAGTTGAAGCGTGAATCGCGTCTCCCACCAGAATTAATAAACCTGTATTGGAAAACTGGTTTTGCCTCGGATTGGCAGGAGAAAGCGATGTTTGTCGTTACGGAAGATCATGCGTCGGACGTCCCCAATAAATTGGCCCTATATGAGCCAAGTCCTTTTATGAGGTTCCTTCTGCAAAATCCGTTTTTTAACTCCATTGATCTCTCCGGCATGACCCTGCGGCAGTGCATAGAGAATGATTTGGTTCGCTATACGGTTCATCATAAAAAAGAGGTTTACCTTCTTACGCTTGATTACTCTGAAGCTGAACACCAAGGACCGTTTACCAAACGCTTATTTTGGGTTTAGGAATTGCGATCCAACTGCTTTCTCACTGGTAGCAGTTGGATTTTTCTTTGTTTGTGGTTGTGCTACAGGAATCCACGGCCGACAGCCGTATGCGGATGATGGACGCGTTGTAGGCGATCGGGGAGGCATATCCGGAGCTTGTGGATTGACTTACGCGTGATCTGGGTTTTGTGCAGGCGGAGATGGATCGATTTTTCAGCAGAATGATACGTCGGTGAGCCCGTGGCTGTTGCCGAATGATGAACGGCGGCGGACTGGCACCGCGTGGCCTTCCCCTGTTTTTCTTATCTAGGCGCCGCCGGATTGCTTTTACAGCCCGGCGGCGCTCTCCGTTTGACGATACAACAGGCTGAGGGCGGCACCAAAGTGCCGCCCTCGTTTCGTTATTTCCTGCATTCAGCCTTTTTGCAGTGCGCGGTCCAGCCAGATAGAACCAACATCCATCGCGTCATACAGTCCGTTTTTTTCGCTTTTCTTTACGATCCGCTCGCGCGGGCGGACGTCCGGATCCGTATTCATCAGCTGTACAGTCACCTTATTGGCTACCTCGAGATCCTTAACCTTTTTTGTGCTGGTAATCTGCATCATGATAACAAACGGGTCGGCCATGCTGCCATAGTAAAGCGTATTGCCCTTGCGGACCAGAGGACGGCCCTTATACATTAAAAACGGCGCTTTTTTCTTGCTTTCCGCCAATGCTGTTTCCTCCCATCTTCAAGATCATCCCGTACTAGAACCTTAATATCATACCATACTTCCTGTGCCTTGTCAAAAAAACGCTTCAGCCGAAGCTCATGAAAAAAGGCGGCCCGCCAACCGGCAGGGCCGTCTTCCGGCCTTTTCCGCACAGGGAAGAAGGTTAGGCGTCAAGATAGCATCGCACCAGAGCCTGCAGCAGCTCGTCGCGGTCCAGCTTGCGAATAAGGCTTCTCGCATTGTTGTGCGTCGTGATATAGGTCGGATCCTCTGAAAGAATATAGCCGACGATCTGACTGATCGGATTATATCCTTTTTCGCTGAGCGCGTCATAGACGGTACGCAGCACCTGCCGCATCTCTTCGTCGCGCTCCTCTTTGATTGAGAATTGAATTGTTTTGTCCGTCAATGCGTCCACCTCCGTATCTACATACCTATTCTATTATATACGACTTTTTCGATAAAAACAATACAATCTGTCTATTTTCTGAAAGAAATTCATCGCCTTTTCAATCGCTGGTCGGCAGATACTGTGTGGCATCTGAAAGGCTTCTGTATTCTTTTTAGCCCCCGTTTTGTTTCGATTCAAAACATTATAAAAAAGGAGAAAAAACGAGATTGCATTCAAAATGAGGAGCTAAATTGATATATTGACATTTCGAATCATAGAATCTCCTAAAAAAGTCTAAAAACTGTTATTGAGGTTCACATGAACTTATGATATCATACAATCAACAAGTAAAAAGTTCAGGAGAAAGGAGAAAATCGTCATGTTTCAGACATTACCGGGAACTCTGCTAGAGCGCAGCCAGACGGATGATCGCAGCGCATACAGCCTGATCGAGCCGATTCTATCTATCACAAAGGGGCTGACGCTTTCCCAGATTCGCGAGCTGACAGGGCTGGAGAATTCCACGGTTCAAAATTGGGTCAAGCGCGGCTGGGTGGCCAACCCGAAATCCAAGCGCTATGGGGAGCGCCAAGTGATGCGGATCATTTTGATCAATGCTCTACGCGCTTCTCTTCAACTCGACAGCATCGCTCAGCTGATGCAGTACCTCAACGGCAGCGTGGAGGATGTGTCTGACGACATCATTTCGGACGGAGAGCTTTACGATTATCTGTGCGCGATCGTCTTCGAGCTGGAAGACGCGCCCGTGCTGGATGAGAAAAAGCTCGACGAGGTGATCGAGGCCCATATCGCCGGCTATCACGGCCCGGCGGAGGATTCCCGTGAGAAGCTGGGCAAAACGCTCAAGATCATGACGTTCGCCTGCATCTCCTCCAGGCTCAGGCAAAAGGCGGAGGCGGAGATGAGCGCCATACTCGGGGGCTGAGAAAAATTTTATGTCCTGTGTCCTTGGTTGTGCGCATATTCATAGCAAAACCGGAAGAAAGGAGAGAAGTGCATGGAACCCAATACGATTATGCTGTTTGTCTGGATTGGCCTGATGGTCGCGTTTACCGTTATAGAGGCGGTGACCGTGCAGCTTGTCACGATATGGTTCGCCGTGGGCAGTCTGGTTGCCCTCATTGCGAATATCGCAGGCGCGAGCATATTGGTGCAGTGGATCGTCTTCGTTGCGGTATCCGCCGTGTGCCTGCTGGCGACCCGCCCGCTTGTCAAAAAGGTGGTCAACGCAAAGGCGCAGCCGACCAACGCGGACCGGTGCATCGGGGCGACGGCTCTCGTGACCGAGGATATCAACAATGAAATCGGCACGGGTCAGGTTAGTATCAAGGGAACGATCTGGACGGCGCGCTCCCTGAATGGGGAGCTGATTGAAAAGGGCGCCAGCGTTGTCATTCAGGCGATAGAGGGCGTCAAGGTGATGGTCACCCGCGCGCCTGGATAACACAAGGGTGCAATTGTGAAAAGAACAGGGCGCAGATACGCTCTGTTCCAATAAAAATGAGGAGGCTTTTTTAAATGATTTATGTACTGCTTGCGATCGTGTTGTTCCTGTTGCTGATTGTGGTGCTCAATATTAAAATTGTACCGCAGTCAAAGGCCTATGTCATGGAGCGCCTGGGCGCGTACCGCGCAACGTGGGAAACTGGCCTGCATGTGAAGGCCCCGTTCCTGGAGCGCGTCGCGAAGGTCGTTTCTCTCAAGGAGCAGGTGGCGGATTTCCCGCCGCAGCCCGTGATCACGAAGGATAACGTCACGATGCAGATCGATACCGTTATCTTCTTCCAGATCACGGACCCGAAGCTTTATACCTATGGCGTGGAGCGCCCGATCTCTGCGATCGAGAATCTGACTGCGACAACGCTTCGTAACATCATCGGCGAGATGGAGCTTGACCATACGCTCACCTCCCGCGATACGATCAATGCAAAGATTCGCGGGATCCTCGACGAGGCGACCGACCCCTGGGGCATCAAGGTCAACCGCGTGGAGCTCAAGAACATCGTACCGCCCGCCGAGATTCAGGACGCAATGGAGAAGCAGATGAAGGCGGAGCGCCAGCGCCGCGAATCCATCCTGCGCGCTGAAGGCGAAAAGGCCAGCAAGATCCTGGTGGCCGAGGGCCAGAAGGAATCTCAGATCCTCGCTGCGGAAGGTGAGAAGCAGGCCGCGATCCTGCACGCAGAGGCTGTGAAGGAAGCGAAGATTCGCGAGGCGGAAGGCGAGGCGCAGGCGATCCTCGCCGTGCAGAAGGCGGAGGCCGAGGGCATCCGCATGATTAACGAGGCGGCCCCGAGCGAGGGCGTCATCACCATCAAGAGCCTGGAGGCTTTCCAGAAGGCGGCCGACGGGCAGGCGACGAAGATCATCATCCCGTCCGACATCCAGGGCCTTGCGGGCCTTGCGACGAGCGCGGGCGAGCTGCTGCGTAAGGAATAAAAGCGGCAGATTTAAATCTGTTTTAAAGTAAAAGGCCCGGAGCAGTCATCCGAAGGGAGGCTGTTCCGGGCTTTCTTTGGTATTTGCAAATCCTGACTTCGCCTTTTCACCAGTCATTCTCAATGGTATGTTGATATTGCAACTTCGTGTTTGACATATTTTAGACCATGTTGTAATATTAGGACGAAAAGGCTGCCGCGAGCGTTGGCTTTCCGTGTGCGGCTTCCATAATAGTACGGGATATGCTCCCGCAAGGAGATGAGAGGATGAGAGCGCTGAAAAAACGGCTTCACATCATTTCCCTTTTTTTGATCCTGTCGTTTTTGTTCCTGCCGGCCGCCTCGATTTTGATGATCCACCATATCACGGTCAGCGAGACGATCGTCGGCATGGACGCCGGTTTTTTGGGGACAAGCTCCAGCGCCTTTGCGATCCGGAAAGAATCCATAACCATGCGCGAGGCTGCAGCCGTTGCCGCGGCCTGCGGCAAAAATATTGCCGTATATCAGGATTACAAGGGCCCGGAGCAGGTGCGCGCCATCTATTTCAGCGGAACCTATGCGAATATCCCCATGATGGAGGGCCGCTTTTTTCAGGAATCGGATTTTACGACCGGCAACCGTTGCGCGGTGATCGGCAAAAACCGGCGTGGAGAGATCATCCGGCGTGAAGGAAAGGCCTATATCGAGCTGCAGGGCGTTCCCTTTGAGGTGCTGGGTGTCATGGGCCCGGAGGAGGAGACGGCGTTTGACTCCACCGTGCTGATCAATGGGCTGGCAGAACCGGAGTTATTCCAGGATATCCTTTACCGGCTGGATTTTTTCCGGATTGACGGGGAGCAGCGGGCGGAGGCCTTTGCCGCCAAAATGCAGGCCGATTATGGGGCGGAGGCAGAGGAGATCGCGCAGTCCGCTGCCACTCTGTCGCGTTTGATCCCCAATGTGGTCTATGGCAGGTGGTTTTTGGTGATTCTCCTGTGTGATCTGCTCTGTGTTGCCCTACTCTCTTTGGAGTGGAAAAACCGCAAGCAGAAGGAGGTTTGCATCAAGCGGCTGCTGGGCTGCCCCACGCGGCGTGTCGGCTGGGAAATCTGCCTGGAATATGGTGCGATGGTGGTGGCCGCCGGGGCGGCGGGCGCATTGCTTTGTGCGGCTCTATTCCCGCAGTATCTCCGCTTTTTGGGGCTCGGCTTTGCTTGTTATCTGCCGTGTGCGCTGGTATTCAGCCTGATTATGGTGTGCTCCCTGCTGGAAAAGCCCATCACGGAGGCGATGAAATGAAACGTTTTGTTTGGAACGCCGCCCAGTCCGGCCGGATTCTCAAGCGGCACCGGATGCTCGCCCTATTTCTGATCCTCCAATGCGCGCTCTGCCTCGGCATGGCCGGAACAGTGGCAAACCAGGCGATGCAGAGCGGCCGGAAGATCGAGGATTTTCAGACGCGAATCGGGGAGAAGCGGTATTATAATCTATCGGAAGATATGAGCGAGACGGATTTTTATCGCTTCATGCATGAAGAAAATTTGTATTACCCAGAGCTTGCGCATTTTGTGCAGGGGATGATGGCGGAAAAGCGGTTTTCCTATATCGTCGCGACACAGCAGCATATTACTGTGATTGATCGCTCGATGCCCAAAGAGCTGGTTGATGGTTATGACGAGGGTCAGGCGGACAACGCTATCCTGGAGGATGAAAAGGGCCGGATGGTTACGATTGTCAATAGCTACCAGGTATCAGAGCATTTCTTCTCTGAATTCCAGCTCCGGGCGCAGGAGGGCAGGCTGCTGGAGGAAGCGGATTTTGCCGATGTGGAGGCGGAAACGATGCCGGTCGTCGCGGGCAGCGGCTACCGGGCGGATTTTTCGCTGGGGGATACGCTGCTATGTAATTATCTGGGCCGCGAGCTGACGCTACAAATTGTGGGCTTTTTGGAAAAGGACGCTTCCTTCTCCAGAGGCGGCCTGCCGGAGTATTGCGACCGGTATCTGATCCTCCCACAATTGGATCCTCAGCCGGAAAAGCCGACAGAGTTCAATAAAATGCGCCTTTCGCAGCAGGCCTCCGGTTTTGTTGTAACGGATCAATCTTTTGAATCGGTTCAGGCGATCGTTTCGGCGCATCTGCAGGCGGCGGGTCTTCCGGATTTTATCCATTTGAATGATCCCACAGCCACGAGCTCGGAGCTTGCCGACCTTTCTGCGATGACGCAGGAGGTTTCCGATCAGTTCAACGCATTGCTGATGATCCTGACGGTTTTTGTAATCCTGTGCATTTCCGTCACGGTCAATGGATTTATCCGCGAGAAGCATTATGAATATGGTGTTTTCCTGCTCAACGGCGCACGCTGGGGCGATATTTTCTGGAGCGTTGCTGCAGTAGTGGGGGCGGTCGTTTTATGCGGCGACGCGTTGGCAGTTTTGTGCCTGTGGCTTTTGCAGAAATCCTGGCAGGCGATTTTGTATATGCAGGGCCTCGCGCTGTTGATTGGGGCGGCGGCCTGTGTTGCGCCGCTTCTTCACGTCCGCCGGATGGATATCAGCGATTTGATTGGAGGGAAGGAATAATGCAGATGCTTGCTTTAAAAGAAATCCACATGACGTATGGCAAGGGGGATGGGGCCGTTCATGCGCTGCGCGGCGTGGATATGGAGGTGGAGCGGGGAGAGCTTCTGGCCGTCACCGGAAAGAGCGGCTGTGGAAAATCGACGCTCCTAAATATTCTGGGCGGCGTCTGCACGCCGACAGGTGGTTCCTATTTTTTTGAGGGAAAAGAGGTCTCCCAATTTTCTGCCCGTCAGCTTGCGGACTTCCGGAATCAACAGATCGGCTTCGTGGTGCAGCACTTTGCGCTGATTCAGGATATGACGGTTTTTCAGAACATCGCGCTTCCACTGCGCTACCGCGGCTATTCCAGAAAAAAGATCGAAGAGCGCGTCTATGAGCTGCTGGATCAGTTTGAGTTGGGCGAAAAGGAAAACACCATCCCGCCCGAGCTCTCCGGCGGGCAGTGCCAGCGTACGGCAATTGCGCGCGCGGTCGCCGGGCACCCTGAGCTGCTGCTCGCGGACGAACCCACCGGCGCGCTCGACGAGGAGACAGGCGGAAAAATCCTGCGTATTTTTCAGGAGCTGAATCAAAGCGGGATGACGATTATCATCGTGACACACGATGGAGAGATTGCAGCGGGCTGCCGGAGAAGAGTCCATATGCGGGATGGGATGATCTTGAGTGAGGCCCGATAACCGTAACGCGGCGGAAAGTACAGAGCTTTCCGCCGCGCCGTTTTATGCCGGAAGATGGATTCCATGACAGGAAGTATTCCATATGAGCCGGTTTTATTTTGGTATCTTTTCTTCCCACTCCGCGGGCTTGAAGCCTACCACTACAAAATCCTCGCCCAAGCAAATTGGGCGTTTGACAAGCATGCCGTCCGTCGCAAGGAGCGTGATCTGCTCCTCCTGTGTCATGTCCGGGAGCTTGTCCTTGAGCGCGAGCGCCCTATATTGAAGCCCGCTGGTGTTGAAGAAACGTTTCAGCGGCAGCCCGCTTTTTTGAAACCACTCCCACAGCTCCGCTTCGTTCGGATTTTGCAGCTTGATATCCCGCGCTTCATATGGGATGCCGCGCTCGTCGAGCCATTTTTTTGCCTTCTGGCAGGTGGTGCATTTGGGGTACCAGAGAAAGAGCATGGGAAAGACCTCCCTGTGAGTTACGGTTTTCTTACATTGTATCATGTGTGGAAAAAATTGCAAGAGACTGCCTGCCGTTGATGGTTGACTGGGGATGCAGCCGGGGATCTGTATTGAGCGGTAAAATGAAGGCAACGCCCCGCGCAGTTTGTATCAACTGCGGCGAGGCGTTTTTAGGTTTTCAATACTATGGGTAGACACATAGTATTACAGCCCCGCCGTCCTGCGGATATACTCCCTCGCCATTACGGCGTATTCATACGGGTTCGCCTTTGCCGGGTCCTGCTCCGCCTCCACAACGACCCAACCCTCATAGCCATTGTCCGCGAGGATATCGAACACCGGCCGGAAGTCGAAATCCCCGTCGCCCGGCACAGTGAACGCACCTGCGCGCACCGCGTCAAGAAAGCTGTAGCCCTCGGCCTTCGCCTTTGTCACCACGTCGTTGCGCACGCTTTTGAGGTGCACATGCTTGACTCGTTTTGCGTATTTTTGGAGCACCCGCAATGCATCCTCGCCGGAGAAGGCGAGATGGCCCGTATCGAAGAGCAGATAGACGAGGTCTGGATCGGTTTCCTCCATGAGCCGGTCAATCTCCGCCTCCGTCTGCACGCCCGTGCCCATGTGGTGATGGACGGTGAAGTACATACCTTTCTCCCGCGCGAGCCTGCCCATCTCATTGAAACCGCGCGCAATGAGCGCCCATTCCTCCTCTGTGTAGGCCGGTTTCTCGCCGAAGATGCTCACCGGCTTTCCCTGGATGCTGTTGCCCTGCTCGGACGCGCCGATGACCCTTGCGCCCAGCTCATGGAGAAAATCGCGATGCTTGATGAGGGCCTTGATCGTCGCTTCGTAGCCCTCGGAGAGCAGGGTGGAGGAGAACCAGGCATTGCAGATCTGCAACCCGCGGATGGCGAGCATGTGCCGGAGCCGTTCTGCATCCTTCGGGTACTTATTACCGATTTCACTGCCCTGAAAGCCGCTGAGCGCCATCTCGCTGATGCATTGCTCAAAGGTATTCTCCGCGCCGAGGTCGGGCAGGTCGTCGTTGGTCCATGCGATCGGCGCGATGGCCAATCGTACTTTGGTTGCGTCGAACATTGAATTCAACCCCTCATCATTTGGAATTTAGATTGTAGATCATAGACATTAGATGATAGCTGTCAGTGGCGTTTACACACAATGAAAAATAGAGAAATGCTGCTCTCCAAAAAATCGGTATATTCCTGCCTGTTTCCATATCTGAAGTCTGTCCTCTGCAATCTGCTGTCTGCTAATATTGGCGCGCCTTCTCAATATTGGCCTGCATCGCATCATAGGCCTGCTGTACGGTCTCGCTCGTTGAAACCTCCGCCACACCCACCCGCCACCAGGCGTCATACCCATGGCTCATGCTGCCGTGGACGACCTTGATATCGATCAGCGTCGGCACTGTCTGTTCCTTTGCGTCCTCAAGCGCTTCCTGCAACTCTTCCACATTGGTCACGGTATAGGTCTTGCACCCGTATCCCGCCGCACACTTCGCAAAGTCGATGGGGACAATATTGCCGTCGAGCAGACCAGTATCAGGATTGCGGCGCGTAAAACGCGTGCCAAAGGTCTTGGTTCCCTGTTCGTTCTGCAGGTTCTCAATGCAGCCCCAACCTGTGTTGTCAAAGAGCAGGATGTTGATCTTTGCGCCCTCCTGCACTGCCGTGTACAGCTCGCTGTGCAGCATTAGAAAGCTGCCGTCGCCCACCATGGCGTAGACCTCTTTCTCTGGCTCAGCGAGCTTCACGCCCAGCGCGCCGCAGATTTCATAACCCATGCAGGAGAAGCCGTATTCCAGGTGATAGGTGTGCTTGCCGCCCGGCCGCCACAGCCGCTGCAGGCAGCCCGGCAGGCTCCCCGCGGAGCCTACGATGACGCTGTCCTTTGCGATCGTGTGGTTGATTTCGCCGAGCGCCCGCGTCTGGGAAAGGCCCTCCGGCAGTTCGACGGCATATTGCCGGTCGACCTCTGCGGTGAAATCGTCCTTTACCTCCTGGATGCGTCCGCCCCACTGGGCTTGGTAGCCCATTTCCGCAAGGGCGGGGAGCAGGGCGGAGACGGTTTCCTTCGCATCTGCAACGACCGTTTGCGCATCCATTTTCAGCGCGTCGAAGGCGCAAACGTTGATGCCGAGCAATTTTACGTCCGGATGTTGAAATCCCCATTTGGAGGCGGTCGTAAAGTCCGTCAGCCGCGTTCCAACGGCGATGATCAGATCGGCTTGCTTGGCAAGCTTGTTTGCCGCCGCGCCACCCGTCACGCCGATGCCGCCGAGATTGAGGGGATGATCCCAGGGAATCTGCCCTTTGCCGGCCTGCGTTTCTCCAATCGGGATCGAGAAGCGCTCCGCAAACTGGAGCACCTCGTCCTCCGCCTCGCTGTAGGTCACGCCGCCACCCACGATGAGCAGAGGTCGTTTTGCATTGGTAATCAGCTCTGCCGCCGCTTCAATTTCCCGGGAAACGGGAGGGCGGCGGTCCATATACCACACGCGCTTTTGCAGGAAATAGTCGGGATAATCATAGGCTTCGCCCTCCACATCCTGCGGCATGGCAAGGCACACCGCGCCCGTCTGGGCGGGGTCTGTGAGCACACGCATGGCATTAAGCGCTGCGGTCATGAGCTGCTCCGGGCGGGCGATGCGGTCCCAGTATTTGCACACGGCACGGAATGCGTCGTTGGCGGTTGTCTCATAGCAGTCCGTCTGCTCGATCTGCTGGAGCACCGGGTCCGGCTGGCGGCATGCAAAGGTGTCTCCTGGCAGGAGCAGGAGCGGAATGCGATTTGCCGTGGCCGTGCCGGCGGCGGTGACCATATTCAGCGCGCCGGGGCCAATGGAGGAGGTGCAGGCGATGATTTTGCGCCTGCGGTTTTGCTTGGCGTAAGCGATGGCGGCGTGCGCCATGCCCTGCTCGTTGTGTCCCTGATAATAGGTCAAAGAGTGGCCGCCCTGCTCGAGCGCCTGCCCGATGCCGACCACGCAGCCGTGGCCGAAAATGCCGAAGATGCCGTTTACAAATTTCTCTTCACGCCCGTCGAAGCAGATATACTGGTTATCGAGAAATTTCACAAGGGCCTGCGCCATGGTTCGCTTCATGAAAACATCACCTCAGTCGTAGAGTGAAAGATAAAAAGGGGAGGAGCTGGATGAACGCGGCCCCTCCCGCTCGTTGATTCCGGTTTATTTCTGATAGGGCCACATGTCCGCGTCCGGCTCTGTCACCCACAGGTGCTCCGGGAGGAAGGTCGGCGTGATATATGGATCGCCCTCCAGATGGCGGATGACCCACAGGTACCACATCGCATAGCCCGGCGCGGTGGTCTGCGGATGCGTCTCCTTTTTTGTAATCAGGATCGTGCTGTTGTTGTGCGTCTTAACTACGTCCTCAGAAAGCTCCGCAAAGCCATAGCCGTTTTCCGGCAGGAAGCGATAGAAATAGATCTCCGGCTGCGGGTGCCAGTGCGGCGGGTAGCTCGACCACCTACCCGGAAAGCCGATCACCTCGCCGATCACCAGGTTGGCATACGGGGCGTTGGAATGATCGAAGACCGTGCGGACGATCCGCGTGGACGTTTCCCGCATCGTGCCCTTGCCGCGCTCCTCGCTTGCGCATTCCTCCGGGGTATAGAGCTTTGCGTCAAAGAGCGTCTCATTGTCCGTGCGGTGGACAGTCAGCTCGCTTTCCTTTGAAGCCGTGATGGTAACCTCCACATCATCCGGCACATGTAGCACCCAGGGGGAGAAATCGAAGCAGTTTTCGCGCGATACCGTCTGCGAGCAGCCGCTCCATTCCAGGGTGACCTCGCCGTGAATGAGCAGATAGGCGCGCTCCAAGTGCTGCTTCTCCGTAAAGCTCTGGCCGGGCGCAAGGCGCAGCAGGCCGAAATCCATGCGGGTGTTCTGCTCCTTATCGTCCATGGTGGTAATCGGCGTGTAGCCGAAGGGGTATTCTTTCGGGCCTTTGATATGCATGATGAAAACCTCCGATGATAGATTGCAGATATCAGATTTCAGACGTCAGATGATGACGGATTTACGCTCCGTACAGCTCGCACAGGTTTACCGGGCGGCCTTCCGCCACGCTCTTCTTTGCCGCAAGGCCAACGAGGATGGAGGCGAGCCCGTCTTCGCCCGTCGTGGGGGTGGGTATATCATAGAGCACCGCGTCCGTAAACGCGATCATTTCATCGCGGAAGGACTGCATGTAGCGCTCCAGGAAGAAATAGAGCGGCTTGTCGCCCGTCACGCCGTCTGCAGTGGATAACGTAACCGTTGTGGGCGTGTCGTTCTGCGCCTGCGCCGCGCCCTTGGAGCCGAAGACCTCGATGCGCTGGTCGTAGCCGTAGGCCGCGCGGCGGCTGTTGTCGATCACGCCCAGCGCGCCGTTTTCGAATTTCAGGGTGATGACGGCGGAGTCCACGTCGCCTGCTTCCCCGATGGCAGGGTCGACTAGGCAAGCCGCCTGCACATAGATCGATTCGATCTCGCTGCCCGCCAGAAAGCGCGCCATATCGAAATCATGGATTGTCATATCAAGGAACATGCCGCCCGAGCTCGCCGCGTATTCCGCGGGCGGCGGCTCCGGATCGCGGGAGGTGATTTTCACAAGCTCCAGCCTGCCGATCTTTTCCTGCTCGATGAGCTCGCGCAGACGCGCAAAATTGTGATCGAAGCGGCGGTTGAAGCCGACCTGCAGCTTCACGCCCGCTTTGTCGGCCGCTTCAAGCACGGCTTTCACCTTCTCTGGTGTAAGATCTACGGGCTTTTCGCAGAAGATATGCTTCCCGGCCTTTGCCGCCTGGATGGCGATATCCGCGTGCGTATCCGTGGAGGAGCAGACAAGCACCGCGTCGATTTTTTCATCCGCAAGCATTTCCGCAACGGACGCGTAGATTTTTTCAATGCCGAATTTCTCCTTGAGTTCTTCGAGCCCTTGCGCGCGTACGTCCGTGATGCCGTAAACGCGCGCAGCGGGAACAGCATATGTAATGGACTGCGCGTGGAGCTTGCCGATCCTCCCGGCCCCGATGATGCCGATATTGAGCTGTTTCATTGGGTACCTCCTCTTTTATCGTAAACGTTTGCATAACTAAGGCAATCATAGCATAACTTTGCCGCCGGAACAAGCGAAAATTACAAAAAATCCTGCAAAATTCCGGCGGCTATTGTGAAAAGCTTTGGAAGAATTGTTGGTGCATTTTTGATTGGCATGGAAATCGCGGGAAGAATCAGACGCTTCCTCTAAAATCTGCCCAGTGCGAACGCTGTGAACAGAAGGAAGCAGAAAATTTCCACCCCGATTTCCGCAAACAGGCGCAGCCGTTTGGCTTTCCAGAAAACATTCGTCTCCCGCCGGGCAGTTTGGCAGCGCTTTTCAAAGGTGCGCGCCGCCTGCTCCGTTTTGTGCGTACTGTAAAAGAAGAGCAGAATGCTGCCAAATAGAGAGAGAAAGAATGCGATGATTGCGGTGGATAACATCACAGAAGTTGAAAAGAGAAGGTTGGCAAAAAGAACGGCGGCCACGCAGAGCGGAGGTGCGAGCAGGCAGGCCAGGAAGCTTGTACGAAAACGCAGATACGCGGCGTTCCACAGGCAGGTAAGCCCATCCTCAAGCTGGCTATCCTGGCTGGCGGCAGATGAGGCTGCGCTCCGCTCCCCGCGCAGGAGGTCGTCGGCCGTAACCTCCAGCTCCGCCGCCAGGGCGGGGAGCAGGGTGATATCCGGCATCCCGTCTCCGCATTCCCATTTGGAGACGGTTTTGTTGCTGATGCTAAGCCGGTCCGCAAGCTCCTGCTGCGTCAGCCCCTTCTTTTTGCGCAGCGAAGCGATAAAGCTGCCGGTTTTCTTCTGATCCATTCCAATGGCCTCCCGTCTGATTTGATACCGCTTCATTGTACCAGACAGCATATTTTGAAACAACCCACGGCTATGCGAAACCGAGTCTGCGCAGCGTGGACCGGTGTCAAACTCAAAAAGAAGGGCTAGCATCGGTAAACAAGGGGAAACAGCGCCGCCCAGCATCCGCAAAGCCACGTTTGCCGCGTTCTC
>ERZ781272.496-NODE-496-length-25811-cov-3.793873_pt1 | contig 25811 bp, 20 predicted proteins | sample MGYA00375850_ERZ781272 | MGnify/ENA primary metagenome ERZ781272 (study PRJEB29790, sample SAMN06051246) | human gut metagenome | host: Homo sapiens | place: USA: Cincinnati, Ohio | collected 2013-06-21 | study: EMG produced TPA metagenomics assembly of the Gut...
ATATTTCCATCATTTAATGCACTATTAGATTCTTTAAGCAACTTTAAAACTTTATCATAATACTCATAAAAATTCTTATTTTTTAGGATTTTTCTCATTTCATTATCTAAAAGACTAAATTCTTTATTTACTCTGAAATCATCTTTATATATTTTATCTACTCTGTCTAAATTAAAGAAATATACTTCTCCACTTTTCTTACATGACCTGTTTATTCTCCCCATAAACTGTTCATCACTATCAAGTTTTGAAATATCTTTATACCCTATATCCATATCTATATCAACACCAGCTTCAATAACCTGAGTTGCAATTAAAATAACACCATTTTCCTCACACTCTTTACTTGATATTGCATTAATAATTTTATTTCTTTCAATTGAATTATCATCACCAGTCATGAGAAGTATATTAATATTTAAATCATCTTCATTGAGTCTTTTAAAGAAATCATATGCGCTCTGTTTCTTTATAAATTCAATTAATATTTTCTTATTTCTTTTAGAGTTCTTTAAAACATGCTCATATAATGATTCAAATGGTGCTTCTGAATATATCAAATCATAATTAACAATAACCCTATCTTTAAATTTTAGATTACTGAAATATTTTTCTCTATTCTTTATTAAATTGCACACATTACTTTTATTAACTGCAAGCATATTTAAATCTGGCAAAGTTGCTGACATAATAATTACCTTGATATTTAAGATCTTTGCAAATCCCTTTAAAAATGAAATTATCTCTGTCCATATAGTATTTTTATAGCTTTGTATTTCATCAAGAACGATCACACTATTAGCAAGCTGATGAAATGAAAAAGTATCTTCTTTTTTATCTCCAAACATAATATTAAATAAACTTACATGAGTAGTTAAAATTACTGGATAATTTAAAAACTGCCTATTTAATAAAGCTCTTTCATAATACTCATGGCCATAGTCTTTTTCATTTTTACCGTTATTTATATTTTCTTTACTATCATATTCTATATATTTTTTATCTTCTTTAATTGGGTAAATAGAATTTATTACTGCAATCTTATCTGATACAGCTTCATTATTTTCAAATGTCTTATTTAAAACATTTAAATTCTGTTCTACCAAAGCATTAAAAGGATACACATAATATATCTTTTTTAAATTTTTATCTCCTTCAAATAATTTAAAACTCAAATTAAATGCTGTATTAGACTTTCCGCTTCCAGTTGGTGCTTCTAAAAAATAAATATTTTCATTAATATTTTCAAAAAGTTCTCTTTCAGCATCTAAAAACATCTCGGTTCTTAAAACATTAATATCTTCTTCCTTTGTTAAATCCCCATTTTTTCTATATTTATTTTCTTCATACTCCCTTATTTTTTTATAAACATCTGTATCCTTGTAAATTTCATAAAACTCACCTATATCTGAAATTTCTCCAAACTCATCTATAATAGTTTTATTCATGAATTCACATGTAGCGTAAAAATCACATGTTACGAGTAATGAATACATAAGCCTTTCATATGTATATAAATATATTGATTTTTCATTATCAGCTTCAGCTGAATATTTATTTTTAATATGCCTACATACTTTAGTAATTTTATTTTTACTTAAAGAAAATCCTTTTTTATAAATATCAACATATTCATCTTTAAAAATATCAATAATATCCATACATTTTTCATCTTCATTAAATTTATATAAAAACTCATGAAAATCCCCTAAATCACTATGATGCCTGCATATTGTGTATGCGTTAAACATCATAATAGTTAGTAATATTAATTTTCCATCTTCTTTGGATAAATCTAATATGTCCTCTATAAAATAATCTATATATAATACTGCTGATAATATTGAATGTTCAGAATCTACGCATGAAAAAGCTTCTATGTTTTCACCTAATGGATTTTTCATTTTAATAATTTGGAACCTAGGATTTATTTTCCCTATATCATGAAATGCTATAGTATTAATTAATAATTTTCTAAAGATTCTTTTTCCATCATAAGTCGTATTATCAAAAAAATTATTTTCAAAATTCAAAAATATATTTTCCAATTTTTTATTATCAAATATTTTACAAAAATACTTTATACATAAATCTGTATGTTCTTTTAAAGTTTCTTTTCTTATAACTTCATTAGAATTACTACTTTCTTTTAAATGTGCGTAAAATTCATGTTTATCACTTATAATCTCATTTACACTTATACATATATTCTTTTCAAAATACATTTCATACCTCCCTTTATACTTAAAATTTAAGGAGGGTTTCCCCTCCTAATTAATAAAATATTCTTACCCGGTATATGAATTTTATATAATAGCTTATTTAATGAAAATCAGTAAAACACAATATTTTTTTCATTAACATTATATATTTCTGTATCAGTACATTTTTTTATATTAATATTTGTATACACAAAACTTTTCACAATATACATATTTGTATTTTTCTCCAACTCATAAGGTAGTTTTTCTTCATATTTAAACTTTTCTTCAATATCATCATCAGAAAAATCATCAAAGTCATCTTCCTCAATATTTAATCTAAAGTCATTCTTTAAATATAAGCAATCTAATTTTTCTGTTTCATTTAATATCTTAATTTGTTCTTCTTTAAAAATTTCAATACTACCTATATCTGCTATATGATCATTCTTTCCTAAATACGGAGTATATACACACTTATGTTCAACTATAGACTTTGCAATCTTTTCACTTTCTTCATTATCCATAATTAAATAAATATCCCATGAAGGATTTTCAAGCCATTGTTCTTTAACAATAAGATTTCCACCTTGTTCTTTTGATGCATATCCAACAGAATTATTGAAAACTTGAACCTTTTTAGATATAAATCCTTTTTCACCATTTGGAGTTATTGATATTTTTAGGTTCCTAAGCTTTTCATAAAACTCTGGAAATTCTCCTTTATCTTTTTCAGTGCTTTTTTTATTAAATATTCTTTTTATATTCATTGAATTATATCCACCATAGCCTAGCATTGCACCAAAAATACCTGTTAATGCTATCTTATGAACATTTCCATAGGTAAAATATAAATTTGAATTTACATCAGGCTTTTTAAAAAAAGCACTTTTTCCACTCAAAGTAAATTTTAAAATCTTCATAGCTTACACCTCTGCTTGTGTAAATATATTAAACATTTTTGCTCCTTTTATATTAGATTCAATATTAATTTTATATGGGTTAAAATATATTTCTACTGCTATAACTTTATCTAATACATCTTTAATTAGCTTATCACACTTTATTTTTATTGTATTTTTCTCTTCATCTTTACTGAATTCAATATATTCGGAAAGATTTGGAAGATATAGATCTTTTTCTGTTTCTACAAATAAAGCAAATTCATTTTCGCAGCCAATTTTAGAATTAGTTGCAAAGGAAGTTGCTGAAGCTAAAGCTGCTTTTTTAAATTTCATGTAGTCTTCTTCTGTATATCCGTCAGTAACACCTAATTCTTTAAATTCTTTATACGCTGCTGGATTTATTGTAAATGGATAAAAGTAATGTGCTTCATTACTTACTATTTTTGTTCCTAAAGTAGAGTTTTTAGCTTCTTCTGAATCAGGTTTTGCATTATCTTTTGAACCATCTCTAAATGGTGAAAGAATCTGTTGTTCTTCTGGATTTGTATCTTCATATTTATTAAACCCTTGTCCAATTTGAACTGCACCTGTTATAGAAATGTTATTTCCTTCTTCAGCAAATGTAGCTCCAAAGTTTTTAACATCTATTGCATTAAAAAGATTAGTTAATACTTCTTTTGCATCTTTACAATCTTTTAAATTTTTAACGTCAAATATTTGTTCATATCTTTCCTTTAAAGCTCTTGGAACTAACTGAACTTCTCCATTTTTTCCTTCTGAAAGTTTCATTGATTTTATATATAATACTTTTTCTCCTTCATTCTCCCACATTTTCTTCATTGGATACTTTAAAGCTTTATCACTTCCAAATGTAGTTCCATCAGATGTTGTCTTTGGATATCCTGTAAAATCCGCATTCCAGTTTGCCATAATAGATGAAATTCCTAATACTCCATACACTCTTTTATCCATACTAATTTTCCCCCTCATTTTTCTCATAAATTAAATTGCTATTTAAATATCCTGCTATCATCAAGTCATTATCAACTTTACCTTCTGATACATAACCAACTATCATTGCATATAAATTGTTGAATCTTTTTCCATTAATATCTGGATCATAACTATACTTTACATATAATTTTCTAAGTTTCTCTTTAATATCTTCATTATTTTTTGAATTAACAAATTGGTTTGCCAATGAATGTGGCTTTTTCTTTCCTTTACTTTTTGACAACAAATAGCTTACAAGCTGACCTATTGCAAAGTAATATTCTTTATCATTATCTATTTTATCCGTATCCTTATTATTAATCTTGCCTCTCAAAGCTGATTTTATATCTTGAATTATATCTGCCATATTATCTCCTCCTTCAAAATACTCTTTTAGTGACCATCTTAAGTTAAACTGATATGCTGCCTTTGATATAAATCCATTGTTTATTGAATTTTTAATTATATTTAACGAAACTTTATCAAGTACAGCTGCAATACCATTTCCCGAACCTTTTTCAATTCCTTTATATATCCAGTTAAAAATAGCATATCTTGAAATTAATATATTATTTTTTAATACACTATCCTTAATTGACATATCACCTGAATCTGTAAAATAATTATTAATAAGATACTTGCTAAAAAACACTTCATCTAATATACTTTGAACATCCCTTTTATTTTTTAATATAGGATACTTTTGATAAGAATTCTTTTCTAAATCTAAATTCAAAATATTCTTCACATTTATCTTCTTTTTTAAATTGCTTTTATATGCTGTAATAATATCAAAATCATGTATTTCAACTTCTTTACCTTTTTTTATTCGCAAAAATAACCCACTAAAATTATCTTCCGGTAATTCACTGTTTTCTTTTATATCCATTGTTTTCTTCTCTGTATCTACAAATACATTGACTCTACCAATAGAAGCTTCATTTATAAGGTAATCAAAAAATTCTTTTTGCAATTGAACTTCTTCAGCATCAATTAAATATGGAGATGTATTTTTTCTTGTTTTATTTTCTAAATAAGGTTTTTTAGCATTAAGTCCCATATTATTATTAGGAAGTCCATATATTTTCTCACTTAATTCAATATTGCAATCATTATTATTGTATATGTTAGGAATTAAATATCTTTTTCCTTCATTGATATAATCACCTATTGGATATTCAAAAAATATCTTTAAATAATCTTTTCCGCTTATTTCTATATTAAGATTAAAAATATTTTCTTTAATCCAAGTTCTAATTTTTTTTATTGTTTCTGTATCTACTTTACCTATTTCATCTTCAACTGACTTATATAGTGTAACTGCCCTTTTATTCTTTTCATACTTTTTAATTGGATCTTCCAATGTTGCATAATAATTATCTATTATTTCTTGTGTTAACTTTCCATTTTCTAAACTTTCTTTCTTTATGAAAAAAGATAAATAATTATTGCTGTGTATTATTTTCTTACCATCAATTGGTTTGTTCATATCTATAAGCTTACTGTTGTAATCAAATTCACATATATTACGGAAATTTGCATTAGTTATCCCAATAAGCTTCTTTTCCTTTTTATCTATTTTTATATCAAAATAATCTTTAATCTCAAATGACTCTCCTTTAGGAGATACGATTACATAAGTTCCATCTGCTGGAACATATCCATGAATTATTCTTTTTCGGTTATTCTCTAGATCACTTTTAAATACTTCAATACATTCCTTAAGCAATAAAATCTACCTCCTTAAAGCCATCGATAGTTACAGAATCCATAACCTCGTGCATTCATTTCTAATAATCCTGTTCCCAAACACATATAAGCTAAATCTTGTGCCATTTTATTTTCACAGATATTTAATGAAATTTTATCTCCTAAGAGCTTTATTCCCTTATACTCATTAGGTATAGGTTTTTTGTTTTTAAATTCTAATGTCGTATAAAATTCAAAATCTTCATCTATTTTTTCTTTCTGTGTGCTGTTATATTTTTTTATAAGATTTTCTTTTAATCTTCGTTCAAAATCTTTAAGTGAAATTACATTTTTCCAATACCCTTCATTATTTTTTAATATTACTGGAGTTAAGGAGTAAATTTTATCAATGTGCTTTTTAGGTAATATTCTAATTTCACTCGTCAACCCTTTAATGTAACTGTTATACTCATTTACTAGCTTATTATTAAAGAATTCTCCAATATTTCTATTTATGGTTCTTAATGTTAAAGTATATATATTACCATTTTTATACACTTTTTCTTTTTCTATTGGATAAAATCCGTCAAAACAATATCCTTTAAATTTATTTTCATTATGCATCTTTAATAATTCATCATCTTTCGCCAAAGATGTATCTATAAAGTCACTTATGATTGACTGCATTTCATTTATTAATACATCTTTCAATATAAATACCTTTAATTTTATCTCATATACCTTCATTTTACACCTCCCACTTACAATTTTACCCTTTTATCGCTTTATTGTAAATATATGAAAAACAATTATTATTTTCCAAAATTATTTATTATAATTTAAATTTAAAAAAACATTAACACAAATCCTTATTGTATTGTGTTAATGTTTAAAAGTTCATGTAATTTTTAATTACAAATTTTTTAGAGCTTGCTTTGTATCTTCATTTAAATACATCTCATGTTAATATTAATCGAGCAACTATTAAGGAACTGGAAAGTCAGCTAACATTTAAATACATCTCATGTTAATATTAATCTTATGAAGCAAATTTATTTTTAGCTGAATTTTCAATATTTAAATACATCTCATGTTAATATTAATCGGTTATAACAGTGTTAAAGATGTAGTTAAATGCCTATTTAAATACATCTCATGTTAATATTAATCAAAAATTAAATATAGAACTGAGGGGGAGAAAATACCAATTTAAATACATCTCATGTTAATATTAATCATTATCTTTTTGCATTTGCGTTACATGAATATTTATTTAAATACATCTCATGTTAATATTAATCGGATTATTCCAGCAAACATAAATCTTATTATGAGATTTAAATACATCTCATGTTAATATTAATCACCTGCCTTATTGCTCCACGAACCCTTTTATATGCATTTAAATACATCTCATGTTAATATTAATCCAACGAAAATTAGCCATTCTTAAAATCAAAAAATCCTTCTATACTGGAAATAATAGCACATTAACAAAAATTTACCAAGTAACTGTTATATTTATCTTTATAAAAAATAAATAAGCTTAATCCTTCTCTAATCAAGGTATTAAACCCATTTCTTTATAAAACCACTTGGTAAAATTTTATTCTGAAATTTTACCAAGTGGTTCTTGCAAAATTTATCATTCAAAATCTAATAATTAAAATATCTTTTTATTTCCTATCATAATGAAAATATATACACTCCTTAATTCCCATATCCTGTGCCATATTTGCTGCTTCTTTCTTTGATTGATGAGCCTTTATATTTATATATTTAATATTGGCATTGAAATTTTCTTTATTGTTTATCAAATGTATTCCTATACTATTTTTAGGCTGCTTACTTGTAAATACAATCATATTTTCTTTATATAGCTGCATTTCATTAAGAAGATCATATTCTAATTCCATTTGAACAGTTACATTTTCGCAAAAATAAACTTTACTATTATCTTTAAGATTTTTTACATCAAATGATTCATCTATTATTTCTACATTCCTTTTAAGGCTTTCAAACTCTTTAATATCCATATTAGGTGATATTTTTACTAGCTCATCTACGCCTTTAAAGAACTCTTTTGTAACTACAAACTTTACATTTCTTAGTTCTTTAAGTAGTAATATGAACATCTCTGTTCCTTTTCCATATATGTGTGACAAGAATAATATATTTCCATTTTTTATCAAAGTATCTTTTATATCTATTTTCACTCTTTCTAGAATATCAAAATAAGTTTCATTTAAACAGCCACTTCCAATATCTATTATTCCTTTATTAATAATGCTCCCTCTTAAAGCTTCAACAGGATTATCATGTGGCAGAAGCTGTGCTTCTTTATTAAAATCACCAGAATAAAACAATATTTCTTTTCCAAGCTTTATAGCTATCCAAAGTGCACCTTGCACATGACCATTTCTTCCCCATAATATTGACATGTAATCATCAAATTTATGCCATACTAATGGTTCACATACTTCTTCTATAATTTCTGTTTGTATGCTTTTATTATTTTCTAAGTAATCTTTTATTTGTTTTTTAGTATCTTTAGTCATGAACACTTTATTTTTATATCCTAAATTATACAGTTCATGAATTGCTCCATAATGATCTATATGGCTATGACTTAAAAATACGTAATCTAATAATTGTACTTTTTTCTTTTTTTAAATCTGGAAGTTTTTTTGTACCTTTATGTATACCACAATCTAGCAAAATTCTTTTATCACCACATTTTATATAAAAGCAGTTTCTTCCATACTCATTTACTCCACCCCAAGGCTCCACTGTCATTAAACCACTCATATTTTAATTTCTCCATATTTATTAACTAAATTTTTCTTTTTTATTTTTATCTGAAAATACATTAACTAAAATAAGTATTACAGTTGTAATTATTACTGAAATTAAAGCCATTGCCATTCCTTGACCTGCATCCCCCTGCTCAAATTGAGAATAAATATATGTAGATATAACCTTCATATATGGCGGCATAACCATAAGTGCTCCTACTAATTCACGAAAAGCTATAGTAAATGTCATTGCCCATCCTGCCACTATTCCTGGTGCTATAAGAGGTACTATTATTTTCATATAAACCTCCAACTTACTTGCTCCGCAAACCTCACCTGCACTTAATAAATTATTATCAATTTGACCTAAGCTTGATTTAACATATTGAACTGAATAAGGTATAAAAAATACAATATATGTTATTATTATCATCCAAATTGTGTTGTATACATGCAGCTTATTCCATGATGCATTCCAAAATAATATTAATCCAATTACCAATACTATTGCCGGAACATTGTTTGGCATTAAACTTATTGCATCTATTACTTTAGATATTTTCCCTTTTTGCTTAACTACAATAATTGCTACTATTGTTCCAATTAGTGAACATATTGTTGCTGTTAAGAGTGCTATAATTAAGCTATTTGTAAATGCACTCATTCCAGTAGAGCCTAAAGAAAGCACTGCTTTAAAATGATCTAATGTAAAGTTTCCTTTTTGAAGTCCATTTCCTCTTATTTTAATAAATGATGTTGCTATTATTGAAAAGTATGGTATTCCTACTGATATAAGAAGAACTATCACCATGTATGAATAACTAAAAATTCCTTTTACCAGTCCATTTTTTTTATGATTGCTTCTTATTCCTTTTCCGCCAACTGTAGCATAAGTATATTTACTGCTAACTACATTTTGAAGATACCAAAAGGCTAAACAAGTTATTAATAGTAATGAGGCAATTGATGTTGCACTTCCAAAATCTATAGGCCACATGGAAACATATTTATGAATATCTGTTGTAACTACCCTAAATCCTATTCTGCTTCCAAATGTGGCAGGCGCTCCAAACTCTGATATAGCTTTAACAAAAACAAGCATGGCCCCCATAACATAAGCTGATATTATAAGCGGAAATGTTATTTTCATTAGTATTCTGCCACTTTTGGCCCCACTAATGGCTGCTGCTTCATTTAAGCTTTCACTTACATTTAATAAAGCATTTTTTATCATTAGATATAAGAATGGGAAAATATTAAATCCCATTACCATAACTAATCCAAATAAACTAAATAATATTTTTTCTAATTCCTGTGATGCAGGCAATAATTGATATAAAAAACCATTTGGCTGCAAAAACATTATCCATCCCATTGAACCTATATAAGGCGGTGTCATAAATGGAATAAGTAGCGCAATATCAATCCATTTATGTCTTCTTAGGCTTGTTTTTGCCATTATATAGGCAGCAGGAAAAGCAATAATACTTGCAAATATTACAACATAAAAACCTAAAGTAATTGTATTTATATATGTCTTACCTAAATTGTTTTCCTTAATTACCTTTATTGGTGATAATATATCAAATCCTCCAGCTGGAAAGACACTATATAAAAACACCTGTAATATTGGCACTATTATTAAAATTGATAATGCTATGAGCATTATAATCTGTATAATCTTCTTTCCTTTAAGACACTCTTTCATAATCTGCTCTTACCTATTCCTCTCTTGTTTTATTAATTAAATATTTGTTGGAACTTAGAAATCTTATCTTTTTCGTTTTCTCCCATAGTATTTAGATCATAGTTCAATAATTTAATATCTTCTAAATTTGCGCGAGTTTCACTTTTAATATCACTTCTACCTGGAATTATATAGGCTTCATCAACTAACTTTTGTGCTGTATCTGATAAGAAGAAATCTACTGCCTTTTTAGCATTTTCCATGTTTGGTGCATCTTTTAATATAGAAACCGTTCTTGGATTAACAACTGTACCGCTCTTAGGATAAATTATGTCAATAGGCTCTCCCTTTGCTTTTGATGAATATGCCATATAGTCAACTCCACCTATTACAGCTTTTTTAGCTCCAGTGATTACTGGTTCTAATGCTTCTTTATTAGCTCCTGCAACTACTGCTCCATTCCCCTTTAATCCCTCAAAGTACTTCCAACCATCTTCACCGAAGCTTTCCATATATCCTGATATTAAATCCATAGCTGAACCTGATGATGATGGATCTGGTAAGTTTAATGAATCTTTATAATCTGCGCTTAAGTAATCATTCCAATCCTGCCCTGGATTCTTAACTAAGTTAGTATTATAAACTATACCTACTGCTGAACCTGAATATCCAAAAATATGTTTGTCTGCATCCACCCAGCCATCATAAAGTTTATCTGTATTTTTAGCATCTTCATAAGCTAATGTCCATCCATCATTTTTCATTCCTACTGCTGCTGGCCATGATGCAAGAACTACTACATCTGCAATTGGATTTGATTTTTCTGCTTCTAATTTAGCTAATATTTTACCAGTTGTTCCTTGGAATATTTCCATTTCAATTCCTGTTTCTTCTTTAAAGGCATCTGCTATATTTTGTGCAAGTCCATCTGGTCCTGCTGTGTAAACTACAACTTTTCCTGAGTTTTTAGCTTCTTGTGCTGTACCCGCATTATCACTGCTATTATTACTGCTTCCACCACAGCCAATTAAGGTTCCCCCAATACTTAATGTTAATAATAAAGCTCCTATACGTTTAAATTTCATTTCACTAATTCTCCTTTATTAATTACTTATTTTTACTATAGAATCACTGTTAAAATATAGATTTATCTTGTTTCCTATGTCTAATCTCTTATTATGATAAATTAACCATTCAGCTCCACTTTCCAGCTTTGCAGTAATTTCATATCTTTCTCCTAAGAATGCAACATTTTTAACTATTGCTTTTAAATTCATATCTTGACCTTCATTTTTAATTGATATATTTTCTGGTCTTATTGCACTGTCTTCGAGCCAATTTGATTTTCCTATAAACTCCATTACTGTTTTGTTTTTTGGCTTGTTGTAAATTTCCTCTGGCGTTCCTACTTGTTGTATTTCTCCTTTGCTCATAACAATTATTCTGTCTGACATTGACATTGCCTCAAGCTGATCATGAGTTACATAAAGGCTTGTTAGCTTCATCTGTGTAGTTAATGCACAAATTTCAATTCTCATTTTATCTCTAAGAATTGCATCTAATGCGCTTAAAGGTTCATCAAAAAGTACAATGTCTGGAGTACCTGCAATAGCTCTTGCAAAAGCAACCCTTTGTTGCTGTCCTCCTGACATTTGGCTTGGAAATCTTTCTCCCATTCCATCTAAACTTACAATACTTAATAATTTTTCTATTTCTTCATTTATGTTATTTGTTTTCTTCCTTGTTTTAAGTGGAAATCCTATATTCTTATTTACATTCATATGTGGCCATAATGCAAAGTCTTGAAAAACCATTCCTAAATTTCTATCTTGAGTCTGTACATTTATTTTCTTCTCACTGCTGAATATACATTTATCTCCAAAATAAATCTCACCACTATCTGCATTTTCAAGTCCAGATATGATTCTTAAAAGAGTTGTTTTTCCACATCCTGATGGGCCTAATATTGTGGTAAATTCTCCACTATTCATTTCCACATTAATATTTTTCAATACTACAGTATCTCCAAATCTCTTATTTAAATTTTTTATTACAATTTTCAAAAAGCTCACTCTCTTCTTAAAGTTTTCTTGCTAACAATTCACATTATATTTTATTTATTTTAATTTAATATTTACTTTAAGTTAACTCACTGTTAAAGAAAATATTATAAAATATAGTTATTCATAGATTTTATCTATAACGAGGTGTGAAAATGAACTTTAAGCAAGCTGAAATACTAATATGTATAAATAAATATCAAAATATAACCAAATGTGGTGAATACCTAGGAATCAAACAACCTACAGTTACTTTTCATATGAAGAATCTTGAAAATGAAATGGGAGTTGTATTATTTGAGCACAATATTGGAAAAGTTCTTTTAACAGATGCAGGCGAGGCTCTTCTTCATTATGCTGAAAAAATAGTCCTGCTTACTAAAGATGCTGAAAAATTAATGAAATCATTCAGTTTAAATGAAATGCGTACTTTTAAATTAGGTGGAAGTATGATACCTAGTAAATACATATTACCAAAATTTTTAAGTGGTTTTAAAAATAAATACCCTAACCTTCGTATTTCTTTAACCACATTGTCTGCTCCTATAATTTGTGAAATGGTCTCTAAATTTGAATTAGATTTAGGTATAGTATCAATAACAGAAGAAAAAAACTTTGATAATTTAGGATTTCATTACATAGATACCGATGAAATGGTGCTTGTTTATTCTCCTAAAAGCAATCTTGCACAATATTATGGTGAAATAAATTCAGAAATAATAAGCAAACAACCTTTTATTCTTCATGATAAAAATTCAACAACAGGAACTCTTACAAATAGATGGGCTAAAGAAAATAATATTATCTTAAATCCTTATTTAGAAGCAAGTTCTACTGAAATAATTAAAAGTATGGTTGTTAATAATGTTGGAATATCTGTACTCCCATTAATTTGCGTTGAAGAAGAAATTAAAAATAAAAAACTGCTTTATATGAACCTTTTTAATAACAGTTTTCAAAGAAATATCTATTTAGTTTATAATAAGGAACGAGTTATGCTTCCTGTCGTTAAAGAGTTTATTGATTACTTTAAATCTTCTTTTGAGTTGCCTTGATTTCGCTATTAAACCATAAAAATAGCACCCATTAAATTTAAAAGAGACTATCTAAAATTAAATTTAGTATAGTCTCTTTACAATTTTATAATATCTATAAAGTTAATTTTGACTCTTCATCAACCTCAACCTTTGAAGATTTCCTATGAAAAATTTTATGAATTTTTCTTTTTAAATCATCAAGTATGGTGTACATAATTGGTACTACAAATAATGTTAAAAGTGTAGATGTAATCAATCCTCCAATTACTGCTTGACCCATTGGTGCACGCATTTCTGTACCTGCTCCTGTAGCTACTGCTGTAGGAACCATACCTAATATCATTGCTAAAGTAGTCATAACTATTGGTCTAATTCTTACAAGCCCTGCTTCTTTTATCGCTTCATTTCTAGGCATACCTGCTTCTATTCTCTCTTTGGCGGCATCTACAAGCAAGATACCATTTTTTGCAACGAGTCCAAAAAGCATTATTAGTCCTACCATAGCCATCATACTTAGTTGGCTTCCGAAGGCCATTAATCCTAGTACGGCTCCAATAAATTCAAGTGGCAAAGTGAACATTATTGATATAGGATCAATAAAGCTTTCAAATTGTGCTGCCATAACCAAATATAATAATATAACTGAAAGAGCCATTGCTGTTATTAAACTTCTTAAACCATCTTGCAACATTCCATTAGTTCCTCCAAGAGATAATGCGACACCATCTGGTGCTTTACTTTGAATCATAGCCATATACTTACTTTGTGCATCACCTACAACACTACCGTTAACATTAAAAGAAAGCTGAACTTGTGCTTGCTTATTATATCTGTTCAATGATGATGAAGTTGTTCCAATGACCTTTTTAGTAACTTGGCTTAGTGGAATCTGTTGATTATTTGAACCTGAAACATAAATTTCATCGAGATTATCAAGATTGTTACGTTCATCATCTTCTAATGATATTCTCACATCATATCTATCTTCTCCACTGTCATATTTGCTTACATCTGAACCATTAAATAATATACTTAACGTACTTGCAACATCTGAACTACTAACACCTAAATCTGCTGCTTTATCACGATCTACTACAATTTGTGCTTGTGGTGTACCTGCATTACTATTAGTAGTTACATCTCTTACGCTTGGATCTTTAGATATTTCGGCTTTCATTTCGTCTGCAAATTCTTTAAGCTTTTCTCTATCATCACTAACAATATTAAAGGAGACATCACTTGATCCACTACCAACAGATGATGCTGCTGATACTACAACTTCAGTTCCCGGAACAGCTTTCAAATCTGTACTAAGGGTTTCAGCTAATTCTCTTGAACTGTATTCACGCTCATTTTTATCAACTAATTCAACTTTAATTGATGTGCTACTCTTAGTTACTGTAGAATAAGTAGATACTACTTCAGGGTGCTTTTTAATTATTTCTTCAAGTTGTTTAGTCTTTTTTGATGCAACATCTAATGTTATACCAGAATCAAAATCAGCACTAACAGTTATCTGTCCTTGATCTGTTGCAGGCATCATATTAAAACCTAATAAGGCAGTAAGGCCAACGCTAGCTACAAACAGAACTACAGCACCAATTAAAACTATCAATCTATGATGAAGTGTAAAAACTAACAAATGTGAATATTTCTCAGCAAAAGTATCAAATTTATTATTAAACCATCCAAAAAACTTACCAATAAATGTTTTATTCTCTTTTTTCTCTGACTTAAGCATCTTAGATGCCATCATAGGTACAAGAGTAAATGATACAAACAATGAAACTGCCATACTAATTACAATTGTCAAAGAAAACTCAATAATAAATTTTCCCATTATTCCTTCTACCAAACCGATAGGTAAAAAAACTGCAATAACGGCTAAAGTCGTTGCTATTACTGCAAATCCAATTTCAGAAGTAGCTTCTGCTGCTGCCTCAAGTGGAGACTTACCCATGTGTAGATACCGTACAATATTTTCTATAACAACTATAGCATCATCTACTAAAAGTCCTACTGCCAGTGATAATGCCATTAATGACATTGAATTTAATGAAAAGTTCATTAATTTAAGACCAATAAAAGTAGTTATAATTGAAATTGGAAGAGACATTGCACTTATAACTGTACTTTCCCATTCATTTAAGAATATGAATACAATAATAACAGCTAATATACATCCTTCTACAATAGTCTTCATAACATCATTTACTGTATCTTCTATTGTTGTTGAGTTATCACTAACAATATCAACATGTAAGCCTTCAGGTAAAGAAGTTTTGATTTCCTCTAATGCCTTTTTAACACCTTGAGCTACTTCAACAGTATTTGCACCTGATTGCTTAACTATATCAATACCAATTGCTGCATTACCTTGATAAAACGCATTATTACTTCTTTCTTCAAATCCATCTTCAACCTTTGCAACATCTTTTAATCTAATTTCTGTACCATTCTTTTTAGTTACTAAAATATTTTTAAAGTCTTCTATTTTTTTTATTTTACTAGTTGTTGTAATAGTAACTTCATTATTCCCATCAATAACCTTTCCGGTTGATTGATCTATATTATCAGTTTTAATGCTATTTACAACCTGACCTGATGTAAGACCATAAGCTACTAATTTATCATTATCTAACTTTATGTGAATTTCTCTTGTATCCTCACCTGATACATCTATTGATCCAACACCAGAAACTGTATATAATTTAGGCTTTATCACATCTTCTACTAAGTCTGATATTTCCTTATTGTCATCTGAGCCATAAACAGCAATAGATACAATTGATGCTGCTGACATATCAATCTTTGAAATAATCGGATCATTAATATCAGTAGGTAGATTTCCACGAATAGTCGAAACCTTATCTCTAACTTCTTGTGCTGCCACTTCACCATCTTTACTTAAATCAAATTCTATGATGGTTTGCGACATTCCTTCACTTACAGTAGAAGTTATATTCTGAACTCCAGAAATCTTTTGTACTGCATCTTCTACGTTTTTTGTTACTTTTGTTTCGATTGTTTCCGGTGTTGCTCCTGGCTCTGTAACTACAACTGTAACATAAGGTAGATCAGTGTCAGGCATATCATTAAGTTCTAGTGAGCCATAAGAGATAAAGCCTAGAATAGCGAGAACCATCATTATAACTGTAATAAAGACAGGTTTTTTAATACTAATATTTGCTATATTCATGTTTTATCCTCCTACTCAGAAACTTCTTTTGTATTATCACCATTTTGCTTAGAGCTATCACCATTTTTAGCAGAAGTTTCTTCTGCTAAATTACTATCTTCATTAGAAACCGCCTCCACTTTATTGCCATCGTGCAATGTACTAGTATTTGTGCATATTATTTGATCTCCTTCTTGAATACCAGATGTTATTTCTACATTATTTTCATCAGTTTCTCCAATTGTGACCTTTTGTTTTTTTGCAGTCCCATTATCATTTATGAATACAGAATAGTCACCTTCACTTCCAACTAAAACATTTATTGGCACATTGATAATCTTAGTTTTTTCATCAGTAATAAGATCTACCTTTGCAAAGACACCTGGATATAATGATTTATCACTATTATCTATTGCTATTTTGCAATTAAATACTCTTGTACTAGTATCTGCTGCTAAATCTATATTTTTTACAGTACCATTAATTGTTTTGTCACTTCCTTCTACTGTTATTTCAGCTGCTTGTCCTATTTTTATGCTATTTATTTTTTCTTGTGGCACTTGTATTGTTGCATATACAGATGATATATCATTAATCTTTGCAAGTGCTGAACCTTGAGCTACCATTTGCCCTATATTTAAACTTTTTTCACTTATAACACCACTTATAGGTGCCTTAATAATTGTATTTTTTAAATTATCTTGTAAATTTTCTATATTTACTTTTTGTGCTTCTATACTTGCTTTAGCTGTTTCAATGCTTGCAAGGCCTGAATTAAAATCAGCTTGAGCACTATTAAAAGTTTTCTCGGCTGTCTCAAAATCTTTTTGCGATATAGCATCGGCATCAAAAAGAGCTTTTTGTCTATCATAATTAACCTTAGCATCATCCAAATTAATTTGAAGTTTTTCTAAAGCCACTTGAGATGAATTTAATTGTTGTTCAGATATTTGTAGTTGACTTTGTGCGGATTTTATATTATTTTGTATATCTTGATCATCTAGTGTAGCTATTGTATCTCCTGCATTTACATATTGCCCGTTTTCAACAGATACTGAAATAACTTTTGCTGCCATCTTACTTGTTATGATACCTTGTTGATAAGCTTCTAAAGTAGCTTTATATGTATCACCAGAATTTTTTTCTTCTGCCTTTGCAGTTTGTACTTCAACTGATATTTTATTAACTGCAGCTGAAGTAGTTACTTCTTTTTTATCTGAAAATAACTTACCTTTCGCTACTGTTCCGCAACCTATAACAGCTATAACAATAACAGCATATATAACTATTTTTTTTACTTTTTTCATTGTTCACACTCCTAATATATTTAAGCCATTTTTTACTTCATTAATCTTATAATTACAAGTTACCATTATTACTTTATAAATAATCCTTCAAGGCTTAGCTTTATAAAACAATAAGAAACTTATACTATATAAAATTCATCACAACTTACTACTTCATTTACTCCTTTACTTTATATTTAAGAAGCAGTTAATCACTACTTATAGTAATTAACTGCTTATAGCTCCCACCAATATCTGAACTCCATATGTTTTGACAATTCATCTACAATTAAATTTTATCTTTAAATCACACTTAATTATAGTTACTTTAGTTATGAAATAATATATGACTTTAGTCACATATTCCCAAATAAAAAGGATGATATAATATTAAAAGAATATCTATAATGAAGTGAGTGATGTTAACCAAATGTTTAATTTTTTAAAGCCCGTTTTGTTTTTAAAGTTTTTACTGCTAGTATCCATTTTTATCAATATTTATTTAAAATATAATAGTGATCCTTTGATAATGATTTTACTATTTACTTTAACTACTATAATTATTATTAATAATCTCATAAGAAATAAAAAATTAAAAGGTAACCCTAAATATGAATATATCTCACTATTATTTAGTATTTGTGCGGCTACATTACTACAATATTTAATAGGAAGTTTGACTACTACTTTTTATATGTACTCTTACTTATATGATATTTTTCAGCTTGAAAAGAATATATTAAAATTTTTTATTTCAATACATTTGCTTTTATATATCTTAGTTATTGGTTTAGATTCTGATTTTTCAGATATTTTCCATATAATCTCGATTGCAGGGGTTAAAATATTTGCTTATTTAGCTACAACTGGCATGTTATACTATCAAAAAAATCTTGAAGTTGAAAAAGAAGAAATCAAACAACTAAATGAAAAATTAAAATTAGCCAACATAAAACTTCAAAAATATGCACTAGAAGTAGAAGAAATGACCATTTCTAGAGAGAGAACAAAAGTTGCACAAGAGCTTCATGATTCATTAGGTCATTCTCTAATGGCCCTTAATATGCACCTAGAATTTGCTAAGAATATATGCTCTACTAAACCTAAAAAAGCAGAAGAAGTATTAGCAAAATCTGAAAAAATAGCTAAAGGAAGTATTAATGATCTTAGAAAGGCAGTTAGTCTTCTTAGTTCAGAACTACAAATAACAGAGTTTAATACTTCACTAGAAAAACTTATTAGTACTTTTGACTTATTTAACGACATAAAAATCACTTTCAATATGAATGAGAGTATTGATGACTTAAGTCCACTTATTAAAACTTCAATATATAAAACCATACAAGAAGCCATTACTAATAGTTTAAGTCATGGTAACTCAACTGAAATTACTATAAAAATTACAAGAAATAGCGAAAACATAAAACTTGTTGTTGCTGATAATGGAATAGGCTGTAACAACATTAGTAAATCAAATGGATTGAATGGAATTGAGCATAGAATAAAATTGTTAAGAGGTACAACGCAATACTTTAGTCATAATAACTTAGGATTTAGTATAAAAGTATTCATTCCAATATAAATGAAATGAGGTGATTATAGAGTATGATAAATATTATATTAGTCGATGATCAAAAAATCGTAAGAGAAGGGATAAAAATGATTTTAAGCTTAGAGGAAGAAATAAATATTATGGATGAAGCAGAGAATGGTAGGCAACTGCTAGAAATCCTAAATGATGATAAGCTTCCTGATGTAATTCTCATGGATGTTAGAATGCCAATAATGGATGGAGTTGAAGCCACTAAGATTATTAAGAAAAATTATAAAAACATAAAAGTAATAATATTAACTACATTTAATGAAGATGAGTACATATTTGATGGAATAAAAAATGGTGCTGATGGATATATCCTAAAAGATGCAGGATCTGATTATATAATTAATGCTATAAAAACAGTTTATAGCGGAAATATACTTCTTGATCCTGAGGTAGCAACGAAAGTAGTTAAAGCCTATAAAGTCCTTTCTACTGACAAGCAAACTCCAAGTGCACTCAATAAATATAAAGAAAAATTAGACCTGCTTACTCAAAGAGAAATGGATGTAGCAAAACTAGTTGCCCAAGGTAAAAGTAATAAAGATATTTGTAATATCCTATTTCTAACAGAAGGTACAGTAAAAAATTATTTAACAAAAATATTCGGGAAGTTAGAATTAAATAGCAGAACTGAATTGGCTTTATTTATTAATCATGCGGATTTATAATGTAACTTTTTGCATATAAATACTATTTTAAAGTAATTAAAGGAGTCCTATACATGAGATTCTTATAAAAATGTAATTGTTGGAATGACAACAAGCTATTCTAAGAAAACATGTCCATTGAATAATGCTTGTATAGAGTCATTCCATTTATTAATAAAAAGATAATTTATTAATTGCTATAAAATATTTTATATAATCACGCCTATAGGCTTACTCCCCCAAAATATATAGACATCTTATAATACAGTACGAATTCATATCGATTTGACTATATACAGTCAAATCAATATGAAGATAACTTTTTTACATATAATAAAAATACTTTGAAAGACGTAAGTTAATAAAATTTTTTCGAATTTAACTTATACTTTTTATTGACATAATATCATTTTTTAAGTTTGTACTTTCTATTATACATTCTAAAAAATGTCAATGCAGCACCTATAAGACTTATTACTCCTGCTGCTATATACACCCACTTCATTCCATATATAAAGGCATCATTTCTTCCTGGTAAATAGCTTGTAACTCTATATCCAATTTTATGACTCATTTGAGTATATAAAAGGGTTGTTGCTAAAGCAATTCCACTTACCATACCAACATTTCTTATAAGTGCATTTATACTTCCTGCAATTCCCAGTTTATCCATTGGCACTGTAGACATAATAAGAGAATTATTAGGAGATTGGAATAATCCCATTCCAGCAGACATAATTCCAATGAATATTACCATGCTTACTATTGATGAGTTCTCATTTAAAGATGCCATTAAAAATAATCCTAAACTTCCAAACATCAATCCTATAAATGTTAAAACTTCAGATCCTATTTGATCTGATAAACTTCCACTAATAGGCGCTACTACCATTAACACTAAAGGATATATCATGAGAATTATACCAGCTTTTTGTGGTGAATATGACATTACATCTTGAAGATAAAATGGCAATATAATATTATGGCAGAATATTGCTACAAAACTTACAAATCCGCAGAATATACTTAAAGAAAATAATTTATTTTGGAATATTTGTAACTGCATTAAAGGAGCTTCTAATTTCCTTTCTGCAATAATAAACGCAATAAAAGAAATAATTGCTACAATAAAACCACCTATAATTAATGGTGACGTAAATCCAAGATTTATACCTTCATTTAAAGACACAAATAAAGGCACTATTGTAACTATAAATAAAACTGCTCCAATAATATCTATTTTTTCATCACTCTTTTTATTAGATTTAGGTAACAATTTAAATGCATAAAATAATGCAACTATACCAATAGGAACATTTATTAAAAAGATATATTCCCAGCTAGTTGCCCCTACTATAAATCCACCTAATCCTGGTCCTACTAAAGATCCTAACGCAACTGCTGTACCTACTAAGCCAAGTGCCTTTCCTCTTTCATTTTTAGGAAATATCTCAGTAATAATACCTTGATTATTAGCCATAGTTCCAGCTGCACCAACAGCTTGTACTACCCTAGCCAAAATTAATACTGGAAAAGATCTAGTTATTCCACATAATAATGATCCTAAAGTAAATAGTATTAAACCAACTTTAAACATTTTAGTCTTTCCAAACATATCTCCAAGTCTTCCGAAAATTAATATTACTCCTGAAATAACAATTAAATAACTTGTTACTACATATTGGATTTGAGATGTTGTTACACCTAAAGTTTTTGCCATATTAGGTAAAGCTACATTTACAATACTACCATCTAAAGTTGACATAAATGTTGCTGATATTATTATAATAAATATAGTCCATTTTTTAATATTTTTTGCTTTCTCTATTATAATTTCTTCATTTGCATTAGCATTTGATTGATCCATTATAATTCCTCCATTTTTCTTAAACTCTGTGTTCTTTCAAAGATCTTTTTTAAAGACTCCATAGTAGCACTCTTTTCTTCTTCTGATAAATCTTCTGTTATTAAATTAATTACAAATTGAATTTCTTCATGAATTTCAGGTATTATTTCTTTTGCTTTTTGTGTTAAGTATAGTTTATATGCTCTACAGTCCTTTTCATCTTGCTTTCTATATACAAAATCACCTTCTATTAACTTATTAATAGTTCTTGCTGACATGGCTTTATCATTACCAATTTCCTTACTTATTTGTATCTGGCTAATACCTTCATTTTTTTCTAATATAAATAAATAGGGATATGTACCGCTACTTAAATCATAGGCTTTTAAAACTTTCTCTAAATAGCTTTGTGTATTTCTAAATATTTTATTATTAAACATAATAAATTTTTCTATGATTATCACCCCTTTAAATTTAATTGACTAGTCAACAATTTAAGCATTATAATTCTAATACTTTTTAGTTGACTAGTCAATCTTTTATTTAGATTATAACTTCATAAAAATATCATAGTATATATAAATACGTTTTTTTACTTTATTACATTATGCACAATTGACAGGCTTTTAATTTATTGACTTAATTAATATTTATTTATATTATTATACTAGTCATCCAAGGAGGTTATAATAGGTGTGATTAATGTAGAAATTTTAGATAATATCAGTAAAGATGATATTAATGATATATTAGAGGTATGGGAATCATCAGTAAGAGCAACTCATGATTTTTTAAATGAAGATGACATACTATCACTAAAGCCTTATGTTAAAGAAGGCGCATATTATGTTAGCAAACTCGCATGTGTAAGAAACGAAAAAGGTACTATACAAGCATTTATGGGGGTGCATGATAGTAAGATAGAAATGTTATTTGTAAGTGATAATTGTAGAGGTAAAGGTATTGGTAAAAAACTTATAGAGCATGCAATAGATGTCTTAAACATAAAATTTGTAGATGTAAATGAACAAAATATCCAAGGTGTAGGATTTTATAAACACATGGGATTTGAAATATTTAAAAGATCAGATCTGGATGAGCAAGGAAATCCATTTCCTATACTTCATATGAAATTTTAAAAAATATGCTCTATCCATTATAATTGATAATGCACTTTATAAAATAAAAAGCATAAACACAAAATTTCATACTTTGTGTTTATGCTTATTTTACATAATAAATTTAATTTTCTATTTATAACTTGCTCGCTCTTTTATATATAAATGTACAAATGTGCGTATTTCTTCAAACTGCTTATTTGTAATGTCATTATATGATTTAAAATTCATTAATTTTTCTAAATATCCATGTTCTACTGCAAGCTTAATACTTTCATCATATACAAGACCAAAGACAAGTGAAATATGTCCAACTATATTATCCACAGCACTCTTCTTTAATTTTCTAAGCACTGTATCTTTTCTTTTTAAATTATCTAATACTTCCTGTGTAACAACAGAATTATATATTTCTTTCCTTGTAACATTATAGATTTCTTCAATTGGAACAATAATATTTACTTTAAATATATCGATTTTATCTGCATCTCTTAAAATATTGCTAAATGTTGTTGTACGCTTTGAATAATATTCAGGTATCTTATACGAATTGTGACACTCAATAACATTTTTAATTAACTCATCTTCACTTGTATCTTCAATGAATTCTCTTATTTTACCCTCTTCAAATAAAATCTCTACCCCAAGCCTAGCATGATCAATTGACTTAGAATCATTAAATGTTCCATATCTTCTTACCTGTTCAAATCTTCCTATATCATGTAGCAGTCCAGTAAACCATGCAATATCAATTTCTTCATTTGTCATCTCTAAGCTTGATGCTATTTTTTCACATAGTTCACTTACACGATATGTATGATCTATTTTTAATTTTATCTTTTCATTGCTGGTATCATACTTCTCAACATAATCATTAAATACTTTTTTAGATTTAATTTTGTCTATATACATCTTGCAGACTCCTTTATTTTTATAAAAAATCCTTTTGTATTATAAAGCCATTAGTTTTATCTTTTTAATATTTTACATAATAATTAGAAAGGTATTTAATCATATTTAAATACATCTCATGTTAATCTTAATCAACATCTACTATGGTTGTTCCAGCTTTGAAATCTTCATTTAAATACATCTCATGTTAATCTTAATCGGGCAATAAAGATTATATACCAGCATTAGCATATAAATTTAAATACATCTCATGTTAATCTTAATCCGTATACTTTTGCCATAGAAGCACCATCATATACTATTTAAATACATCTCATGTTAATCTTAATCTTTGCTACAGACTTGATCGTATATCTCGTAATGTTGCATTTAAATACATCTCATGTTAATCTTAATCTATGTGCTAGAAACTCACATCCACGTTTTGTGATTATTTAAATACATCTCATGTTAATCTTAATCTAAGACAGCAAGTGAAGCTTTAATTGCAAGTATTAAATTTAAATACATCTCATGTTAATCTTAATCCCATTAGCCAGTTCATATTCTTTGTTGTTTCTTCTGATTTAAATACATCTCATGTTAATCTTAATCCAAGTAGATTTATTAGGAATGGTAAAACCATTTTGATTTAAATACATCTCATGTTAATCTTAATCGAGGCTGATAATGAGGTATTAGATGGTATTAGAAATTTAAATACATCTAATGTTAATCTTAATCCATACTATGCACCTCCTATTCATTTATTAAATTTATTTAAATACATCTAATGTTAATCTTAATCGATAGCTGTATTAGAAAAGTTAGGATTTACAGCAACATTTAAATACATCTAATGTTAATCTTAATCAAGGGTGACATAATAAAAATAGGAAATTGAAAAAGATTTAAATACATCTAATGTTAATCTTAATCGAAATCAATGGCAATGGAAGGACAATTAAGTTTGTTATTTAAATACATCTAATGTTAATCTTAATCCTTAGAAAAATAGCCATTCTAAAAATAAAAGAATTCTTCTATCCAAGAAATAATGCTATTCTTCGAAAAATTTACCAAGTGTTTTCTATTTTTTCATTTTTATTATAATGAACTCAGATAAAGTCACTATTGTTGCAGTGTTTTACCTAATTATAAATTAAAATTGCCTGGTAAATACAATGTATACTTTAATAAAACATCAATGATTATTTCACAAGCTTTTATTTTTATGGGCAATGTTTTGCTTCACATGCTTTATATCCTGCTGCTTGTGCTTTTGATCTGCTCATAGCTGTTGAATTTTTCATTCCATGAGCATTTGCTGTATTATGATATATTCCTTTGCTAGATACATAAACTGTATCTGATGCATTCTTTATAACTCCACTTGAAACATCATTATTATCAATAGTTGAGGGTGTATTTACACTAGTATTTTGTATTTGAGCTGGAACACTTGTTGTCCATGCACCATTACTATTTAAATAATATCCTTCAATCCAGCAATCATGTGCCATATATCCATCTGAATAAAAATAATACCAGTTTCCATCAATGCTATGCCATCCTGTTAAATATGTACTTCCGCTAGTATACCAATAACCTGTAGAATCAGATTTCCACTCTGCATTGGCTTGAACAGATGTTGATGCAAATAATGTTAATACCGTTATTAAGCTCGCAAGTAATTTAGTTGTTTTTCTCATAATTAATCCTCCCCTAAATTTTAGTCGTTCTGTTAAGTTATATGAACATTGCTCTTCTCAACACTAGAAAATATAATAAGTTTGACTAGAACCAATTATCCCCCTAGAAAAGGAGAGAAGAACAATGAACAAAACTAAAGTAAAATGTCCTCGCTGTCACTCTGAC
>ERZ781272.497-NODE-497-length-25762-cov-4.135566_pt1 | contig 25762 bp, 24 predicted proteins | sample MGYA00375850_ERZ781272 | MGnify/ENA primary metagenome ERZ781272 (study PRJEB29790, sample SAMN06051246) | human gut metagenome | host: Homo sapiens | place: USA: Cincinnati, Ohio | collected 2013-06-21 | study: EMG produced TPA metagenomics assembly of the Gut...
GTGATAAAGATTTTATAGGTGCAGCTACAAAAAGAGCTTATGAACTTACAGGACTAGAAAATCCAAATTCTATAATGCAGCTTAAAAAATGGCTTGAACATAGACTTGCACATAGGTGCATAAAAATTAAAAGTCTTTCAAGAAAAGAAGTATCAAACTTAGCAGAAAAATGTGATGGAGAAATAGAAGAAATTTTAAAACTAAGACTTCAGTAAAAAAATATGAAGCAATAAAGAGGTCAGTATGTTCTGATGGAAGAGTTCATGGACTGTTTCAGTTTTATGGCGCAAATCGTACTGGAAGATGGGCAGGGAGATTGGTGCAGGTGCAGAATCTTCCTCAAAATCATATTAAAGACTTAGAACTCACAAGAAATATTGTGAAGAATGGAAGATTTGAAGAGTTAGAAATGTTTTATGAAAGTACACCAAAAATTTTATCAGAGCTTATAAGGACTGCTTTTATACCAAAAGCAGAATGTATATTCATAGCAGCAGATTTTTCTGCCATCGAAGCCAGGGTTTTAGCATATCTTGCAGATGAAAAATGGAGATTAGATGTGTTTAAAAATCATGGAAAAATATATGAAGCGTCAGCAAGTGCTATGTTTAATGTGCCAATAGAAGAAATAAAAAAAGATTCAGACCTAAGGCAAAAAGGCAAAATAGCAGAACTGGCATTAGGATATGGGGGAGGGATAAGGGCTTTAACAGCTATGGGGGCACTTGAAATGGGACTTAAAGAGGAAGAACTACAACCATTAGTTACAGCATGGAGAAATGCAAATCAAAATATAACAAAGTTTTGGTGGAATATAGATAAAGCATCAATTACGGCAGTAAAAGAAAGAACTACAGTAAAAGTAGGAAAAATTGAGTTCACATATTGTGGTGGAATATTATTTATAACACTTCTATCTGGGAGAAGACTAGCTTATATGAAGCCAAGATTACAAATCAATAAATTTGACAGGGAAGGCCTGACTTATGAAGGAATAGGTGAAAACAAAAAATGGACAAGAATTGAAACTTATGGACCTAAATTAGTTGAAAATATTGTTCAGGCTGCTTCTAGAGATTTACTTGCAGAAGCAATGTTAAGACTTGATAAAGTAGGATATGAAATTGTCATGCATATTCATGATGAAGTTGTAATTGAAACACCTGTAAATAAAAATTCATTAGATGAAGTGTGTAAAATCATGTCCATTACTCCAAAGTGGGCAGAAGGGTTATTTTTAAAGGCAGATGGTTATGAGTGCAATTATTATAAGAAAGAATAGGACTATAGGATATTAAAGAATTTACTGATGAGTTTATCTTTGGGGATAAGGGATGTGATGAAAAAATGATAATAAGCATTGCTAATAGTAGGACAGCTAAGAAATGGAAAGCCATAGATGTTTCTTGGAATGAGTTTTTAGAGAAAGTTAAAAATACAAAAAGAACATCTGAAACTGTAAAAGAATTTAAAAATCTTTCAAAGGCAAAACAAGATGAGATAAAAGATGTTGGCGGTTTTGTTTCTGGAAAGCTTAAAGAAGGTAAACGAAAGAATGGATATGTTGAGGATAGAACCAGGTTAACTCTCGATATGGATTATGCAGATGCTGGACTTTGGGAGCAGATAACTTTATTTTATGATTTTACATGCTGCATATATTCAACACATAAACATACAAAAGAAAAAACACGTCTTAGATTAATAATACCATTAGCAAGAAAGATTAGTGCTGATGAATATTGTGCAGTTTCAAGAATGGTGGCATTTGATATTGGAATAGAGCAGTTTGATGATACAACATATGAGCCAACAAGGTTAATGTACTGGCCTTCAACCTCAAAGGATGGAGAGTTCATTTTTGAAAATCAAGAAGGGAAGCTTTTAGATCCAGATAAGATACTTTCAAGATATAAGGATTGGAAAAACAGTAGTGAATGGCCTGTATCTTCAAGGCAGAAAAGTATTGTAAGACATAATATTTCAAGACAAGCAGACCCTTTAGAAAAAGAAGGACTTATAGGAGCATTTTGTAGGCAATATTCTATTACCCAGGCAATAGAAAAGTTTTTAAATGACATATATAAGGAAAGCACTATTTATGGAAGATATGATTACATTCCAGCATATTCAGCATGTAATAAACTTAAAAATAGAATTTAAAGTTTGAATGTATCCTGTTTGCAGAGGATCTTTCTAACTAACTAAATATATGACAATAGTTAATATATAATGTAAATAATATTGAGCATACGTGTATATAAACTATATTTATACTATATAGGGAAAAAAGACTTTTGTAAGAGAAATATTGTGCAAAGCTAGTAAAATCAATGTTTTGCAGCTATAACAACAATTTTAACAAAGATCATGGTTAATAAAAGCCGTGAAGGCGAGGATGGAGAGGGATTAATATTATGGAAAGAAATAATTTTTGTATAGCAAATGCTAGAGGTAATAGATGCAGCAAACTTAATGTGGAAAAGTGTATGGGAGAATCTTGTTCTTTTGCAGTGACTAGAGAGGAAGCAGAAGCTTCAAGTAAAAAAGCTTTTAAAAGATTAGCAGCTCTTGATAATGTAGTTCAGATTTATATTTCAAATAAATATTATGGGGGGAAGATGCCGTGGTTAAATTGCAGATAATGCAAGTGTAGAAATAGCTGCAAATCTGACGGGGGCTGTCATTATTGATGGTCTAGTTGGATTAAAAAAATAGATAAGGCAGGCTTAGCGAGATCTATGTCAAAAAAGGGAGGTTTCCCAGATAATTCTGCGTGTGAAGGATTATTTGGGCGCCTGAAGAATGAAATGTTCTAAAGTATCATTAGAAAATATGAATCCTAGGGGGACGACAAAGTCTTGGGTTGGTTGTATAACCAGTCCAAGACTTTGTCCGTACCCCATTAGGTTAAATTCCGAAATATAAATGTACAAACATAGCAGAAACAGCAGCACCTACAAATGGAGCAAGACCTGGTATTAGTAAGCCATATTGCCAATCATTGTTGGCTTTATTTTTTATAGGAAGTACTTGGAAGGCAAGTCTTGGTCCTAAGTCTCTTGCTTGGTTCATAGCAAATCCTGTAGGTCCGCCAAGGCCCATACCTATTGCCCATACTAAAAGACCTACTCCTATTGGAAGCATGCTTTTATATTTTGTAGCGATCATAAGAGTTGCACTTATAAAAATGAATGTAGCAAACAATTCGACGAAAAAGTTTCTTGGTAAATTACGGATTATTGGGTTTGTGGAGAAAATATTTCTTACTGCTATAGGATCAACTTCATTTTCACTTGCTTTAAATTGATCAGCATACATAATATAAATAATTAATGAGGCCACAAATGCACCTAAAAGCTCTGCTAGACTATATGGTACAAAGCATGACCAAGGTATCATTCCTAAAATACATTGGGCAAGAACCATTGCTGGATTCATGCATACACCATCAAACATAAATAATGCTATTGTTATACCAAATCCCCATGTTGTTATTGCAAATATATGTCCACTTCCTCTATATTTTGTATTTTTTAATACTTCATCACAATGAACTCCAACACCAAAAATTATCATTAATGCGGTGCTTAGAAATTCAGCAGTTAAATGTTGAAACATACTTTTAGGCCTCCTTTAATTGTCTTTACATATTTTTTCTGTTTCAAAGTATATATTTTCTATGGGAATATTAAGTGATTGGGCGAGCTTGGCACAATCTTCATATTCGATATCATAATGATTTATATCTTTGTAAGAGGCGGCTTTTACCCTCACAGTCCCATAGATTGTTTTTATTTTTAACGTTTTACGACTCATAATAGTCCTTTGTTTAATTGAATAGCGTATTCCTAATGTTGCAGTATGGCTGAAAATAGCTTCAATGAATTTATCTTTTTGCTTTGGATCAATCAATACGGTGAGTTTAGAGGCCATTCTGCTTTTTTTCATCATTATTGGAGTAAGAAATACGTCTTTTGCACCCATATTGATGAGTAAATTCATAGCATAGCTTATTTGTTCGCTACTTTGGTCATCAATATTGGCTTCAAGTTCCATTATCTCATCTTCGTTTACTTTATTTTTATTGAGTTTTTTTTTAGCAGAAGCATTCTTAAGGCATTAAAACATCCAGTATCTCTTTTGCCAAAACCATAGCCAATTTTTAAAATATTCATATCATCTGGTATTGAAGAAAAATTTGAAACTATATTTTTTATAATTCCAAGACCAGTTGGAGTAATGAGCTCTGTATTTATATCTAAGCGCTGATGAATTGGAATAGAAGAATTTACTCGCATCTGCATTACAGCAGGTACTGGAACTGGCATTTCGCCATGAGCTATATTTATATGTCCGCATCCATCAGTGAGAGGAGAAGAGATTATTTCAGTAATATTGAGCTTCTCCAAACCTACGAAAGAGCCTACTATATCAATAATTGAATCGATAGCACCAACTTCATGAAAATGAATTTCATCGATATTTTTATTGTGAACTATGGATTCAGCTTCTGCTATTTCATGAAATACATCAATTGAATGAGCTTTTACAAAAGCACTCAAGTTACTATTTTCAATTATTTGTTTAATATCTGAAAAACTTCTTCCATTATGATGGGGGTGGCATTCTTCAATGCCACAGTCTTTTTTACCATCCTCCAAAATTACATCGAAGTCACTGCCGAAAACAGAATTCTTAGCTTTTTTTTCATAATAAAGTTTATAACCTGATAAGTTTAATTTTTTTAATTCTGTTTGTAATACATCAAAGTCTAATCCTAAATCTAACAAAGCGCCAATAAACATATCGCCACTTATTCCTGAGAAAGTATCTAAATATAATGTATACATAAATTCCTCCTATAAATGATTAATCATACTTGCGTTATAAGCAGCACCAAAGCCATTATCAATATTTACAACGCTGAGCCCGCTTGCACAGCTGTTTAGCATAGAAAGCAGGGCAGTGATTCCTTTAAAGCTTGTACCATAGCCTACACTAGTTGGAACTGCAATTACTGGTTTATCAACTAGGCCACAGATTACACTTGCTAGAGCACCCTCCATACCTGCAATAACTATTATTACTTTTGCATTACGTATTACATCTAAGTAAGAGAATAGCCTATGGATTCCTGCAACACCAACATCGTAAATGGATTTTACGTTATTTCCTAATACATCAGCACAAAATTCTGCTTCTTTTGCAACGGGTATATCACTAGTACCAGCGGTTACAATTGCTATATAGCCATCTGGTTTTTTTATGTTTTTTTTATTAATTGACATGCAGCGGGCACATCCATCATAAACTGCATCTGGAAATTCTTTGTATATTTTAGACATTTTTTCTTTGGAAACACGTGTTGCAAGTACAGTTTTATTTTTAGATAATAAAGCTTTGGATATTTTTATTATCTGATCAGCAGTTTTACCTTGGCCATATATAACTTCCGGGTAACCATTCCGCTTATCTCTTTGAATATCAACTTTAGCAACGTTTATATCTATAAATTCGTCATCACTCATTTTGATTCATTCCTTTATCTAAAATTTCATTTAAGCTGCCAGTTCTATATCCTCTTAAATCAAGTGATATATAAGTACAGCCAAAACTCCTAAATGTGTCATAAATATTATCCATTATTGATTCATTAAAGAAAAATGATCTTTCATTTGGCATTACTTCAATTCTGGCATTTTTATTTTCAAGTCTTACACGTATATTTTTTATACCAAGATTTAAAAGATAATCCTCACATTTGCGGATAATATCTAGTTTTTCTTGAGTAATGGTTTCACCATATGGTATGCGAGTGGCAAGACATCCTGAACTTGGTTTTTCTGAAGCTTTTATGTTCCATTTTTTTAAGCATTGTCTTATTTCATCTTTAGTAAGACCGCATATTTTTAAAGGAGACTTTATGTCAAGTTCCTCTAAAGCTTTCATACCTGGACGATAATCTCTGCAGTCACTTGCATTTGTACCATCAATTACGATATCTTTCCCATTCTGTTTTGCAATTTCCTTTATTTTAGTAAATAAAGCATACTTGCAATAGTAACATCTTTTAGGTGGATTTTTAATAAAATTATCTATTTTAAGCTGATTGCAAGGTACTTTTATTAATTTAAGACCTATGTTTTTGGAATATGAATTCATATCAGCTTTATCTCTTGAAGTGAGGGTTTGCGCTTCAACAGATATTAAAATAGCATTGTTTCTAAGTACATCTTTTGCTACATATGATAAAAATGTACTATCTACTCCGCTTGAAAAAGCAACAGCACATGAACCATATGAAGCAATAAGATTTTTTAATTTTTTTAGCTTTTCATCAATAGATAACATATTAGTTATTACCTCGTACTATAACACTTAATCCATCAGGAATAACTGAAACCTTAGCATCTTTACCCTTTAACTTAAATGCCTTATTTAAAGCTTCATCTATTGTTTTAGCACTTTCCATGTGTAAAGCAGTTACTAATGTAGGATCGACTAAATCAGAGACTAGTATTACCTTATGGTTAACTAAAATTCTAGCTAAAATTTGCGAAGTCCATTGCTCTGGAACAGTTTTTAATCTTGGTGTATTGATAGCAGAATCTAAGAATTCTTTTGGATCTTTAACGTTGGCAATATTATCGTAAAATGCTTGTCCACCATGTCCGTCACGACAGCCAGCAACCATTATGATTACACCATCTTTGTTTAATGTTGCTTCTGCAGCAGTCATGCCTTTTACAGCTTGATAAATATTTTGATCAAGAGGATAACCACCATTAGTTGCTATAGCTATATCACAGTTGATTTTATTTACTTTAGCTAAGTTATTTACGAAATTACAGCCCTCTAAATGAGCTTTTTCTACATCACCGGCAAATGAACCTATGATTTTATGTTCACCATTAAGTACAACATTTACGATGAAAGCTAATTTTGCAGTTTTGGCTGCATATAACATATCTTCATGAATTAAGTTATGAGAAAGGTTACCAGTATGTGAATTTTTATCATTAATAAATTCTCCACAGTGGTTTGCCATTATTGTTTTATATGAAGCTATACCAGGGAGTACTGATTTTCTTCCACCAGAAAATCCAGCAAAGAAGTGAGATTCAATAAAACCTTCAGCTAATAAAAGATCAGCTTCAGCTGCAATTTTATTTATTATGCATTCTCCGCCGCTTGGTAGTGTACCTATCTTTTTCATTGATGAATCATCTTTAGATTTGTGCATTACTATTTCTTCATTATTTACAATATCCTCTCCATATTTTGCAATAAGTTCTTCTCTAGTGCTTGGTCTGTGAAATCCTGTTGCTACGAGTATTCTTATACGTGCATTAGGAGATACACTTCTTATTCTTCTAAGTAAAATAGGAGTAATAATTTTAGAAGGAACCGGTCTTGTATGATCGCTGCTTATTATTACAATATCTTTTTTACCCTTTGCAAGTTCTTCTAATGATAAGCTTCCAATTGGATTGTCTAAAGATTTTTCAACAATGTCATTTTCACTTTCTTTACAATTGTATGTGCTTTGTTTTGATTCTAAAAGACCAGCAAAATTATTATCATTTAATTTTAGAGTCACTGTTTTTGAATCATAAGGTAATATAAATTTTTTCATAAAATATCATCCTCCATCTTGTAAAATTAATATTATTTTCGACATCAATTATTTTAAATTAAAAAAATGTATTATAATATACCATGAGATGTTATCATTTGTTAACAATAAATAATGTGAATAAAAGTTAATATGCATAAAAATAATAGTGATAGATATAAGGGGGAGATCTATGAATTCAGAATTTTTACTCGACTTTTTAGAAAAAAACAACACGGCTACAATAACGAAGAAGCATCATTCATATTTAACTTTTTGTGGTTTAGACGAGCAGTATACATATGTTTTAAAAGAAGGAGTAGTAAAAACAAGTGTTATATTAAAAGATGGAAGAGAATTTAATATATCGTATATATGTGCTCCAGATATAATTTCCTTATTAAGAGATGAGGTGAGTGCAAATACATCATCCCCATTTAATGTGAGGATAGAATCAAAGGAAGCGGTTTTTTATAAGATTCCAAGAGTAACATTCTGGAAGTACGTTAATAATAATAATAATAAGCTTCAGGAATACATAAAAGAGTATTATAGAAATAAATTGATGGAGACCATTTTTAACGAACAAATAATGATAATGAACAGTAAAAAGGGTGCTATATGTGCATTTTTATATAGCCTTATTGACAAGTTTGGAAAAGAAGAAAATGGAGAGATAGTTATTGAATTTCCTATTACGAATGAAGAGATTGCTGGGTTTTGTGGAATCTCAACACGTAACAGTGTAAATAGAATTCTTCATGAATTAAAACAAGAAAAAGTAATCAATATTGTTGACAAGAAAATACATATATTAGATAGGGAATATATTAAGACATTTACTTTATAGATGATGTTATCATTTGATAACATCATCTATTATTTTTGATAAATCAGCCACATGCTAAAATTAGTTATGCTATTTAGAAAGTGAGGTTTTATTATGCATATTCCAGATAATTATTTAAGTCCGAAAACGTGCGCAGCTTTTGCAGTAGCTATGTTGCCTGTTGTAATGTATTCGGCCAATAAACTTAAGCAGGAGGTTGAAAAAAAGAAAGAAACTATTCCTTTGATGGCGATTGCATCAAGTTTGTCATTTTTAATAATGATGTTTAATATTCCTCTACCAGGAGGAACCAGTGCCCATGCTGTAGGAGGATGTCTTTTGGCAATTTTGATTGGTCCTTATGCGGCATGTATAGCAATAACGATTTGTTTGGCATTACAGGCACTTCTTTTTGGGGATGGAGGAATTCTTGCTTTAGGTGCTAATGTTTTTAATATGGCTTTTATAATGCCGTTTAGTGGATATTACATATACAAATTATGTACGAAACTAATGAAAAAGAGAGGGGAAATTATAGGTGCAGCTTTAGGCTCGTATCTTAGCATAAATTTAGCAGCCTTTTGTGCTGCGGTAGAGCTTGGTTTACAGCCTATAATTGCTTATGATGCATTTAATAATCCATTATATAATCCATACCCTTTATCAATATCTGTGCCAGCAATGGTTGGTTCACATATGCTTATTGGAATAGTGGAAAGTATTTTTACGGTTTCAGTTTACAGGATTATAAAGAGAGAAAATTTTAATACAGGAGATTATGAAAATAAGAAAAGTATAAGAGTGAAAAGGCTTTATAAATTAATAATATTATTAATAATTTTATGTCCTATAGGGCTTATTGCAAGTGGTACTGCTTGGGGCGAATGGGATATAACAGAACTAATGGAGAATTTAAAATCTTATAATATATCACAGTATGTTCCGCAGGGGATGGAAAATGGATTTAGTTTTAGTGCGTTATTTTCAGATTATACTATTTCAAATATGCCATCTAGCATTTCCTACATTTTATGTGCAGTAACAGCTATAATAATTTTCATACTCGTTTACCGTATTATATTTAAGAAGGAAAGAAAAAATCATGAAAATGCCTGATTGGTTAGAAAATGATGAAAATTATAAATTAAATACTAAAAAAGATGATTATGTAAGAAAAAATATTATAAGATTTAATAGTTTGATCAAGCTTGTGCAAAGAGAAAATGTTTATAATTGCAATAATGAAATTAACTCATCTTTAAAGATCTTATCATTAATTTTATTGATGGTCTTAATTAGTGCAAGCCGTGATACGTATCAGTTATGGATTTGTATCTTATTTGTTATGATTCAAATGTCCTTAAATTCAGGGAAGATAATACTAAACATATTAAAAAAATCATTGCTCATGTTTATTTTCCCTTTGATAATATTTATTCCATATGCAATATGTGCGCCAATAAGCATTGCATTGATTTATTATTTAAAGATATTTACTATGATGATTGAAGTACAAATATTTATATCTGGCACTACGATATATGATGTTGGACAATCATTGAAGCAAATACGTTGTCCAGATGTTATTATTTTTGTAATGGACATAGTAATTAAGTATTTAAATTGTACTGCATATTTGATACGTGATGTATTGCAGGCTATAAATATACGTAATGTTGGAAAGGATATTCATAAATATAATACAATTGGAGGATTATTTTCTAAGATATTTATTAAAGTGAAAAGATGTGGTGAAGAATTATATAATGCTATGGAATGCAGGGGATTTACAGACACCTATGCAAAGCCATCTGTAAAGCATATGAGTAAGAAAGATGTTTTATTTATTTTGTGTCATATTTTATTTATAGTTATTTATTTTTATGTAAGGAGTTATATGCAATGATTACATGTGATGAAGTATATTTTGATTATGATAATAGCTCAATTCTTGAAAATATTAATTTTACAATTAATAAAGGTGAATTTGTTGTTATAATGGGAGACAATGGATGTGGAAAATCTACTTTATTGAAGATATTGAATGGTATTATCTTTCCTAGCAGAGGAAGATATATAGTTGAAGGAAGAGATATTAACAGTAGATATTTAAAGAATAATTATAATCTGTCATTATTTCATCAAAATATAGGATTCATATTTCAAAATTATGAGGTACAACTTTTTAATGCTACAGTATATGATGAAATTGCTTTTGGAATAAGAACCATGGGATTAGAAGAAAAAGAAGTAAATAAAAGGGTAATGGATTGCCTTAAGCTTTTAGATATAGAAAAATTAAAGAATAGAGTTCCATATAATTTATCTGGCGGTGAAAAAAAGAAGGTTGTAATAGCAGCAGTTTTAGCTATGAATCCTAAAATAATAATTTTGGACGAACCATTTAACGGATTATCAATGCATTTTCAAGATGAGATATTATTTTTGCTGAAGCAGTTAAATAATTTAGGGAAAACTATTATATTAACTACCCATAGATATGATCAAGTAAAGGATGTAGCTAATCATTTTTTGATATTTAAAGAAAAAAGTATTAAATACGATTTATCAAGTGAGCAATTAAAAAAACATAGAGATATAGAAGAATATTGCAGGCTGTTGTAATTATTTTTATCAGATAAAGAGTGGAGCATAGATTTTGTGAAAAATAAATTCAAGATATTAAAATAAGACCAACTAATAATAGTCAAGTAAATTTCTAAAAAATATTAATTTAAAAAAAGAGCATGGCAAATAAACCGTTCAAAAACACGAATGATGGAAGGTGGTTCAGACATTTTCTAGGACTGGTTATGCAACCAACCCAGGACAGTAGATAGCTTTGTGTAAAAACAAAACTATCTACATATTAGATTTTGAATTTTTAGGAACAGAAAGCTATCAATCTTCATTCCATTTATGGGAAGATATAGAGAAGGATTATATGTTAACAGATGTTGTAGAAATACATTTCTTAGAGTTGCCTAAATTCAGAAAGAAGAAAAATAAAGATTATAGAGAAAATGACATAGAAAGATGGCTTATGTTTTTAGAAAAAGATATATCTGAAACTACATTAAAGGAGTTGATGAGTTTGGACACAGCAATAGAAAAAGCTGAACAAAAAATAGAATACTTAAGTAGTGATGAAGAAGCTATGAGAATTTATTATGAAAGAGAAAGGTTACTTCATGAAAGGGCTAATATGATTAGTTCAGCAGAGGAAAGAAAAGCAATAGAAATAGCTAAAAATTTATTAGATGTTTTAGATAATGAAACAATAGCAGAAAAGACAGGTTTAGATATAGAAGAAATTAAAATATTAAGAGATAAATATTGTTAAGATAGGTTTAATAGCCTATCTTATTTTTTACTGCAAAAAGCTATATCACTTGAGTATGATACGGAGAACCGTATCAGTAGTAACTGATTACAATAGCCTTATTCATTGATATATTTTGGTTAAGGCTGTTTCTATAACAAAAAATACCGTATCATAAGTAAAATAATTTTTATCTTGACTTTATACTAAGTATAAACTTTACACTTATAATGCAAGTATTGTATATCCTTAAAAATAAGGCTCTATCACTAATTAACTATAAACTAAGCAATTTTTAAAATTTATTTTATTGCAAGTAAAATAATAATATGATAATATCATATCAATCTAGTTGTAACCTCAATCATTACAACTAAGGAAATTTTTATTATAACAGGAGGGGAAATTTTGAAAATCAATACACAATGTTCTTTAGCTATACACATTCTAATATCAATAGCAATGTTTTCAGATAAAGTTAAGGTAACAAGTGAAATAATTGCAAATAGTACAGGAACTAATCCTGTTATTATTCGTAACATATTTGGATCACTAAAAAAAGCAGGAATTATTGAGGTTCGCCGCGGTTATGCAGGTGCAGAATTGGCGATGAATCCATCAGAAATTACGATTTTTGATGTATATAATGCAGTTGATCCAACATCACTAGAAAACTTAATTGGAGTACATAAAAATCCATCTCCTGAATGTCCAGTTGGCTGTAAAATACATGATGTTTTAGAAGAACCTTATAATGCTGTCCGTGAAGGAGTAAAAGATATTATGTCAAAATATACTTTAGCAGATTTAATGCTTAAGTATGAGTCTTAAGAAAGTTAATTAGAATACTAATTATGTGGAGGTAAAAATGAAGATAAATATTCCAGTACAACAAACTATAAAAAAACGTAATAGTGTAAGATCATATGAAGCAAAAAAACTTTCTACTCAAGATAAAGAAAAACTTATGGCATATGCTGATAGTTTAACAAATCCATTTGGAGTAAAAGTAAATTTTCATATTATAGAAAAGGATTTAGAATCAAAAGGAGAAAAATTGGGAACTTATGGAGTTATTAAAGGAGCTACTACTTTCTTAGGAGTATCAGTAGAAAATACTGAACTAGGTCTTGAAGCAGCAGGATATGAGTTTGAAAACCTAATTTTATATGCAACTCATATGGGACTTGGAACAGTATGGTTAGCAGCAACTTTTAGTCGTGATAGCTTTATGTCGGCTATGGGTATTAAAGAAAGTGAATTATTCCCAGCTATTTCCCCTGTAGGATATCCAACTTCGAAAAGAAGCTTACGAGAATCAGTTATGCGTAAGACTATGAAGTCAGATCAGAGAAAACCATGGAAGGATATTTTCTTTAAAGATAACTTTTTAACTCCTTTAACTGAGCAAGATGCTAATGAATATGCTATTTCATTAGAAATGCTTCGTTTAGCACCTTCAGCTACTAATGCACAACCATGGAGAGTTATAAAAAAAGGAGAAGTTTATCATTTTTATGAAACTCATAATGCTAATGCAAAACCAGAAGAAAAATTAATAAAAAAAGTTGACGTAGGTATAGGTTTAAGTCATTTCCATCAAACAACATTAGAAAATGGTTTGTCTGGAAAGTTTGAAAAATTATCACAAGACAATATTGATGTTCCTGAAAATACAAATTATATAATATCTTGGATTCCGGAGAAAACTAATAAAAAATAAATTTAATAGATTTATTTAAGATAGAGGGAGGAAATATATGAAAGCCGTACAAATTAATAAATATTCAAAAGAGATAAATGTAACAATTAATGATATCCCTGTTCCTAAAATTAGTGATAATGAAGTTTTAGTGAGAGTCAAAGCAGCTGCTGTTAACCCATTAGAGCTTTTAATTCTCACAGGAAGTGTAAAATTAATTCAAGACTATAATATGCCACTAACATTAGGGAATGAATTATCTGGAATAATAGAGGAAGTTGGGAAAAGTGTTACTAAATTTAAAAAAGGAGATAAAATATACTCTCGCCTCCCAATAGATAAAATAGGAGCATTTGCTGAATATGCAGCAGTTAATGCTGATGCAATTAGTCATATGCCCAAAAATCTTGATTTTAAAGAGGCCGTTGCTGTCCCATTAACAGGTTTAACTGCATATCAAGGATTACATGAAGAATTAGAAGCAAAATCAGGGCAAACTGTATTTATTCCAGGTGGTTCTGGAAGCTTTGGACAAATGGCTATTCCCATAGCTAAATCAATGGGACTTAGTGTTATTGTTTCGGGTAATGCAAGATCACGTGAACAAATGATGAAGTTGGGGGTTGACAGTTATTTAGACTATACAAAAGAGAATTATTGGGATATTACTCCAAAAGTTGATTTTGTAATAGATACTCTTGGACCCAAGGAGTTTGAAAGAGAACTCTCTGTTTTAAAAAAAGGTGGGCGCTTATTAAGTTTGCGTACAGGTCCAAACAAAAAGTTTGCTGAAAAAAATGGATTACCATTTTGGAAGAGAAAATTATTCTCACTTGCGGGCGCAAAATATGATAAATTAGCTAGAGTAGAGGAAAAGGAATATCGTTTTATTTTTGTACGTGCTGACGGGGAACAATTAAAAGAAATTACACGAATTGTTGAAGAAAATAACATTGTGCCTTTAATAGATTCACGTATATTTACCATTGAAGAAGCGGGTGAAGCATTAAAATTAGTTGCTAGTGGACATATTAATGGTAAAGTAATTATTCAATTTTAAAGACAAGATGTACGTATAAAATTTCTTGTTTTTGCTTCATATATATTTAATATGAGTTAAAATTTACACCTATAATGAGTGGAAAGCTAAGCAAGCTTGATAAGATAATAAAATCAATAAGGCTTGCAAAAACAGTAATAAAAAAGGTCTATAAGATGAATTGATATGTGAATTGACAGGGCTTACAGAATCGCAAATTAGCATTATTAGAAAATCAATAAATACTAGATAGGTATTAAAGGATATCGTAAAAGGTATCCTTTTTTCAATACAAAAAACTATATCACTTGAGTATAATACGGAGAATTGTATCATAAGTGAGCGTGAAATTTACTTACAGTTTTTATAAAAGCTTTGAATCAATATATTTATAGATTATTATTCTAAATTATAAATATAGACTGCATTTTAAACTTATAGTGCTGAATTAGAAATATTATATGGATTCAATTGGAAAATCATTATTGCATATTTATACTTACAAATTAAAAATTTTTAAATCCTATTGGAGCAAATGCAGAGTGGAAGAAAGATTCTAAAGGCTGGTGGAATGCAGAGGGAAGTTCATGGTCAGCTGGATGGAAAGAGATAGATGTTTAACGATGAAGAAAAATATAATAATCATCCTAAAATATCTATGGAATTCATAGAGTATTTGGTAGATAAAAAAGTTAATATGATAGGCATAGATACATTAGGGTTAGGTGCTGGAAAAAATCATGGACTCATTGATGTTTATTTAGGTAAGAATAAAACCTATGCTATAGAAAACTTGGATAATCTTGATAAGATACCTTATGAAAACTTTAAAGTATACTGCTTACCAATGAAGATAGAAGGATTAGATGCACTTTCAGCAAGAATATTAGTGGAATTTTAATAAGACCAAAGTAATCCCTAATACCTAAATAGGATAACATATATAATAATTATTAGATATTTGTTTTAACAGCAAGATTTTCTCTTTCTGCTTCATTATTCCGTTTATAACGTTTGATATTTAATTGGCTTTTGGGTAAAATTGAATTGAGGTAGGTGATAGTAATGGCTATAAATGTTAAGAATTTATTAGCTACTGCACTATTAGAATTATGTGAGATGCAGTCTTTAGAGTCAATGACAATTAAGCAGTTATTAGATAAAACAGGAATTAGCAGGCAAACATTTTATAACCATTTCATTGATAAAAATGATTTAATTCAATATGTTTATGATACAAGGATTGTTCCAGATTTTAATGATAAAAATATGAGTATGAATTTTTATGATTCACTTCTTCTTGCCTTTGAAAATATGAAAAAATATCATTGCTTTATGAAACAAGCATCCATGATGGAAGGTCAGAATTGCTTAAAAGACTATATCTTTGAGCATTGCAAAGAATTTGATCTTAAGTGGCATCAGGAATTATATGGTTCTAAACTAATGCCTGAAACTCTAAAATTTGCTACAATTTATCATGCTAGTGCATCAAGTGCTATGACTTTATCATGGATTTTATCCGATATGCCAGTTCCATGTGAAGAAATCGCAAGAATGATTGTAGAAATGAGAGGAATTGGTATGAAGGAGCTTTTTAAAGACGGTGAAAATACGGGAAATCCCTATAGTGAAAGTTGACAATTTTATAAGAATGTCAATTTCTTGACATTTCATATTTTATGTAAATTGAAGTCTCTTACTCTTTTCGATAATATTATATTTGAAAAGAGGAGAGGCTTTTTTGATGGATATAAAGATAAATGAGAAAGAGCAAGCTGTTGCTCCAAAAACAATCAGGATAGATTATAAGGCTTTTGAAAAAACAAATGCGACATCTATATTCTATATATTAGATGGAAAATGCAAGTATGATGATAAATAGTAGGGAAACAAATATAATCATAAGTTTAGTTTAAAAGAAGTTATAAGACAATAGGAGGTCATTTTATGGAATATGTAAAATTAGGTGATTCAGATTTAATGGTATCTAAGGTATGTTTAGGATGTATGGGTTTTGGTGAAGCACAAAAAGGAATGCATTCATGGACTTTGCCTTATGAAGAGTCTAAAAAGATTATTAAATATGCATTAGATAATGGTATTAATTTCTTTGATACTGCAATGGGTTATCAAGGGGGAACAAGTGAAGAGTTCTTAGGAAAAGCTATCAAAGAATATGCCAAAAGAGAGGATGTTATCATTGCTACAAAGTTTATTCCTCGAACTCAAGAAGAGATTGAACAAGGGATTGATGCTAAACAGCACATTGAGAATTGCTTAAATGGGAGTCTAAAAAGATTAGATATGGATTATGTTGATTTATATATTCTTCATATGTGGGATTATAATACACCTATTGAAGATATTATGGCAGCTTTACATGATGTTATAAGGCAAGGAAAAGTCAGATATATTGGAATATCTAACTGTTATGCATGGCAGATTGCCAAGGCTAATGAGATAGCTAAAGCAAAAGGTTATGAACAATTTGTATCTATTCAAGGTCACTATAATTTAATCTTTAGAGAAGAAGAAAGAGAAATGAAACCATATTGTGTTGCTCATAACATTGCTATGACACCATATAGTGCGTTAGCATCTGGAAGATTAGCTAAACATCCTGGTGAAGAGTCTAAACGCTTAAGTGAAGATATTTATGCGAAAGGAAAATATGATATAACACATGATGAAGATTTAGCAATTATTCATAGAGTTGAAGAATTAGCTGAGAAAAAAGGTGTTTCTATGACTGAAATATCATTGGCTTGGTTACTTAAAAAAGTCACTTCACCTATTATTGGTGCAACAAAACTTCATCATATTGATGGAGCTGTGAAGGCAGCAGCAGTTCAATTGACTGATGAAGAAATTATTTATTTAGAAGAACTTTATAAACCTCATCGCTTAGTTGGAGTTATGGCAGAAAATAAATAGTAAGTTTCATCTGTTCATTATTTTATGGATTATTAAAAAGTGAATATTATAAATGCTTTAGTTTGCATATATCTGTAATTTTATACCTGTAGCTATGAATTTGATAATGCGAGAACCATAGTATGTGCCATTAAAAAAGTGTCCAATTAATTGGGCACTTTTTTAATAAATAAGGTTTTCATTTTTAAAAATGTGAATAATTTGATAATGAATAGTAAGGAAATAAAAAAAGTGGTAAAAAAATTATCAAAGTAATAAATTTTGCAAAGGAAGTTTACAGATATAGACACTTTAAATTTAGAGTACTATAATCTAGTGAGTTACTTATACTTAATAATACAATTTATGGAGGAAATAAACTAAAAATGAAAAAAGAAATTAGTATAGCATCATTGCTTATAGCCTTAGGAATAGTGTATGGAGATATAGGTACATCCCCTTTATATGTTATGAAATCAATGGTTATGGTAAATAATGGACAAGTTTCAAATGAACTTATTTTAGGAGGAATTTCTTTAGTAATTTGGACATTAACTCTTCAAACAACCATAAAATATGTAATGATAACATTAGAAGCAGATAATAAAGGTGAGGGAGGAATATTTTCTCTATATACATTAGTTAGAAAAAATGCAAAGTGGCTTATTATTCCAGCAGTAGTAGGAGGAGCTTCATTACTTGCAGATGGAATGATTACTCCACCTGTAACAGTAACATCTGCAATAGAAGGTTTAACTTTGGTTTTACCTATTAATACAGAGGAAATAATATTAATAGTAATTGCAATCTTAACTGTTGTATTTTTTATTCAAAGATTTGGAACAGATGTAATAGGAAAATTATTTGGTCCAATGATGGTTTTGTGGTTTTCAATGCTTTTTATAATAGGTTTTATTCAAATATTTAATTATCCAGAAATAATGAAAGCCTTAAATCCTTATTATGGTATACATTTAATTTTTACAAGTCCTAAAAGTATATATATTTTAGGTGCAGTATTCCTTTGTACAACGGGTGCAGAAGCATTATATTCTGATATGGGGCATTGCGGTAAAAAAAATATACACTATACATGGGTTTTTGTTAAGACTTGTTTAGTTATAAATTATTTAGGTCAAGGTGCATGGCTTTTATCAAGAGAAGGAAGCATAATAAAAGATAACCCATTCTTTTTAATTATGCCAGAATGGTTTATAGTACCTGGAACAATAATAGCAACAATAGCAGCTATTATAGCTAGCCAAGCCCTTATAACAGGATCCTTTACCTTAGTAGCAGAAGCAATAAAGTTGAATTTATTTCCAAAGCTTCAAGTTAATTATCCTAATAATGATAAAGGGAAAATTTACATACCAACAGTAAATGTTATACTTTATATTGGATGTATATTATTAGTTTTAAAATTTAAGAAGTCAGAAAACATGGAAGCTGCATATGGACTAGCTATTACAATAACAATGTTAATGACAACAATTTTATTAAATGAGTATTTAAGAATTAATAAGAAGAAAAAAGTTTTATCTTGGATAGTGTTTACAACTTTTGTAATCATTGAGTGTGGATTCTTATATGCAAACTTATTTAAATTTTTACATGGAGGATATGTAACTGTAATTATTGCAGGACTTCTTATTTTTCTTATGTATATATGGATATATGGTACTATTATTAGAAAAAGATTTAGACAGTATGTTAATTTATCAGATTTTCAGGAGCATTTTAAGGATCTTCAAGAAGATAAAGAATTACCTCTTTATGCTACAAATGTAGTTTATTTAACAGAATCTTTAAATTATAGGATGCTTGAGAAGAAAATAGTTTACTCTATATTCAATAAAGAGCCAAAACGAGCAAAATTTTATTGGTTCATAAATATAAAAGTGACAGACGAACCACATACAGAAGAATATGTAGTCAAGACACTTGTTCCCAATATGGCATATAGTGTTCAGTTTAATCTTGGATTTAGAATAGATCAAAGAATAAATATTTTCTTATATAAAGTAATTCAAGACTTAGCTAAAAGTGGAGAAATTAAGTATACTCCAAAGGGGTATATGTTGAATCAAAATAATGAATTTGTATTTGGAGACTTTAAATTTGTATTATTAGAAGAAGTTCTTTCAAATGAAAGTGAACTTTCAAAATGGGATAATTTTATAACAAGTACAAAATTATTAATTAAAAGATTAACAGTATCTCCAGCAAGATGGTTTGGAATAGACACTAGTAATGTAGTTATAGAAAAAGCACCAATTATAATAGGATATAAAGAAGCTCCAAATTTAATAAGAGTATTTCCAAAGGATATGCAAACTTGGAGGGGAAAGAAGTGTAGAAAATGTTAGCTATTATACATATAGGTGTTACTGCTTCATATTGTCAAGCACAGTTTTTAGTGTTGAGCCAAATAGGCTAAATTGCTAGCGCTTTGTAATTCTATCCTTAAACATTATTTACTCATTGTGTTAGTTAAAAATTGATAAAACAATTTTTTATTCTATTTTTGTTTTGACTGTTTTTAACTAGCACAACAAGTAATTATAGTATATATGTTGCAATAATAAAATTTCATTTAAGATGTTTACAGGCTAAGTAAATACCAGCATACAAAATGTAGAAAAGTAATTGCAACATATAGATCTATTATTTTTATATAATTTTAGATATAAAAATAAAGTAAGTTATATCTTTTATAACTTACTTTATCCTAATTTCTAATCTACTATTAATATATAATCAGTCTTTCTGCAATAATAGTTTTCTATTTTTCAATTTTTAACAAGTTATAAATAACTTGCGCTGTTTGCCCATTAGTCATATTACCTTTTTCATTAAAGTTTCCATTGCTATCACCTTTTATAATATCTAATCCATAACATATTGCTGCATATCCCTTGTAATCATTACTTACATTATCTTTGAAAGGATTTACAAATATCTGTGAGTTTTTAGCTATTGGCTCATAATTTAAGTATCTTACAACGTATTTTGCGATTTCTCCATTAGTCAAAATATGATCAGGTGATTTTTCTTCAGATTTAATTATTTTATTTCCTATAAGCATCTCATACAATTCATCTTCATCATAATAACTCATATCTGGTGTATATAAATATTTAAAGAAGTTTGCTTGAGTAATATAACTATCTGGATTGAATTTATCACCTTCAAGATAATATCCATTATTTAATAGTTCTTTTATTACATTTTCATAAGCATGTCCTGTTATATCTGTATATGTTGGCAGATTATTTTCTTTATACTTCTTTCCATCATAACCTATACGTACTCCTGTCATTGGATCTAAAAGATATTGTTCTTGCAAATTGCTAAAATTATAGATTAATGATACTTTATCTTTATCAATTTTTTCATATTGAAGGTCAAATCCAATATCATCACTTATCTTATCAAACACTATATCTTTTGATATTACATTATTGAGACTTGGAAAAGTTATATTTGTAAACCATTGATTTTCATAATTTATTATTTTTCCTGTAGTTTTATCTATTGATATAGATAGATAATTATTTGTATATTCATATCCATTCACCATACGAACATATTTAAATGTATAATAATTACCTTCAGCATTTTCTTCTTCTGGAATATATTTTACTTTTTTATACTTTTCAGCAGCTACCTTCTTCAAAAAACTATCACATTTATTTTTAGCCTCTGAATAAGAGATGTTATTTTTTACTTCTTCATTGTTATCATAAAAATAAAAGGAAAGTAATTCTCCTGTCTTAGCATCCACGCTTCCATTTCCATTTTCAAAAGAAATATTCCAGATATATTTACTATCAACGTAATCACTCTTTTCCAATGATGCGTTGTTTACTTTATCATTGGTTTTTAATGAATCAAAATTGTCTTTAATAACTTTCTCAGCATTTTCTTTAGATATTAATTGTGCTGTCTTTTGAATTTCATTGATTTCCTCTTTAGTTAAAGTACTTTCCTTATCATCTGAAACTACAGCATCTTCTGTCATTAATTTAGATGAATTATTTAAGCCTTTATTTAAAATATTATCTGAATAAATATTTACTACTTCTGATGTCTTGGCATCAATCCCTTGAAGTTTATCTTGTTTTATTGAGTAAGCTGGAAAAACATTCAACTTTTTATTTTTATAATCATATCTAGAATAATACTTTAAATCTATTCCTATTTTCTCTAAATAAGCTTTCTTAGCTGCTTCTTTATTTATTATTGAATCTTTAGATGAAAATATATAATCTTTAACATCGTTGTTATTTCTTATAAGCGATGTTACTTCCCCATTATATTTATTTATACTTAAATCAATAGTATTAAATGAAACTGGAATATTATTTACAAATTGACCAAATTTAAACTCATAATCACTACTTTGAGACAAATTTGATCTATCATCAATAATTTTTATTGAACCTTCTTTAAACTTTACTGACTTTTGCATGAATTTTTCCGCAATAGCTTTTGCGTCTTCTTTTGATATCTTAGCTAGTCCACTTGAATCATTATTAGAATCAAATTTATGATATTCAAGTATATTCCCATTATCATCAACTTGTATCGATATACTTTCTCCATCTTTGTTAGACCAATCTAAAGTATAAGCTCCACTAGACTCATTTTCTTCTGTATTTTCATTATAATAATAAGAAAAATCTGAATATTCCTCTGGAATAGTTATAATGTTTTTTGCACTAACAATTGCTTTTTCGAGATTACTTCCATCATTTTCTGATGCAAATGCGACTACAGAAGTAGATATTGTTATACACATTGCTAATATAAGACTTAATAATTGTTTTCTTTTCAATATAAAAACCGCCTTTCAAAAATTGATAGATATGATCTAATAAAAAAATAACCATGGTAATATTTATTATTTAAGAATATATTACCATGATATTGTATAAAAGGCACATCTTATATATTTCTTTAAGATTAATTTAATATTAAATCAATAGAAATAAAATAATTTGTTGCTATTGACATCAATCTAATTTCTATTCATGTTCTAAATATTATAATAATTTTTCATATTTTCTAAAAAGTATTAATGATACTATTGATGCAGCTATCTCAGAAATAGGGAATGAAACCCACACCCCATTTACACCTAAAACTCTTGATAATATTAGCGCTAATGGAATAATAATTATAAATTGACGTACTAAAGATATTATAAGAGATAATTTCCCATCACCTAATGCTTCAAAAGTTCCAGATAATATAACACTACCTGAGGAAATAATAAATCCTATACTAATAATTCTTAGAGCTGTACTCCCCATACTCATCATATTATCATGTGCATTGAACATCATTAAAACTTTTTCTGGGAAAAATACTGATATACATGTACCAATTATCATAATTATTGATGTTAGCATAATACTTATTTTTATAGTATTTAGTACTCTATCCCTTTGTTTCGCACCATAATTATAGCTTATAATTGGGCGCATTCCTTGTATAAGTCCATTTGTAGGCATATATACGAAAGTTTGAAGCTTATAATATATCCCAAGTACTGCAACTGATACATCTGATATGCTTGCAAGAATCCCATTTAAAACGCTAATTAATATTGATGGCATTGAAAGCATGATGGATGAAGGTAATCCTACAGCATAAAGCTTTCTCACAGTACTTTTATCAAATCTAAAATTTTTAAAGTTCATTTTTATATCATAATTCTTCTTTCTAAATATAAAGATATATATTATAAATACAGTTATTTGTCCAGTTATGGTAGAAATAGCTGATCCTAAAACTCCAAGTGCTGGAAAACCAAATTTTCCGAAAATCATTATCGGACAAAGAATTATATTTATAATGCATCCTAGTGCCTGCATCATCATTGGAATTATCATATTGCCTACTGCTTGAAACATTTTTTCCATAGAAAGCTGAAATAATAATCCAAATGAAAAACATATTACAACTGTTGCATATTGGTGGCCATATCTTAGTATTTCTTCATCATTAGTAAATATTCTTAAAAATGGATCTACCAAAAATAACCCTGCTACAACAAAAATCAATACATGAATTAATGTAAGTACCATTCCATGTGTTGCTGCTTTATTTACATCTTCATTGTTCATAGCCCCAAGGCTTCTAGCCATGCATGAATTTATTCCAACTCCAAAACCAATAGCTACAGCTGAAACTATATTCTGAAGTGGAAACACAAGTGAGACAGCTGTTAGTGCATTTTCACTTATTTTGGATACAAATATACTATCAACAATATTATACATAGACTGAATTAGCATAGATATCATAGTTGGTACAGACATAGAAATTAGTAGTGGAAATATAGGCTTTACTTTCATTGGATTTTCAATTTTATTCATTATAAGTCTCCTCTCCAAACTGCTATTATATTTCTGAACAAACAAAAAAAGCTATAAATTCTTCTGTTTATATCAGAAACAGAAAAATTTATAGCCTTAGGCAGTCATTATTATTTTTTTATAGTATATCAAAACTATTTAAATTAATCAACTTTTTAGAAAATCTAAATTATGAACTTATCCATCTCATTTTTTATTATATTTGAGTATTCTATTGATTCTCTTACATTAGATAATACTAATTCTGACTTATCATGAATATCTGTTGATTTTTGTGCAATATCTGTTGTGCCTTGTGCACCTTCACTTGCTGTTTTAGCGACTTCATCAATTGCAGACAAAACATTATCTAGCGATGCAGTTAACTCTTCTGCAGTAGCGCTAAAATCAGTAATTAGACTCTCTACAAAAGTTGCATCATTTTCATATTCATTTGCTATTATTATAAATTTGTCATAATCTTTAGTTACATCTTCTTTAACAAAATTTAATAGCATATTAGAATTATCTGATAGTGAAGTTACAGCATCTGTAACTTCTTTAGTTACTATTTGAATATTTTCAACTGCCTCCTTAGATTGCTCTGCTAATTTTCTAATTTCTTCTGCTACAACCGAAAATCCCTTTCCTGCCTCTCCTGCTCTAGCGGCTTCTATAGCTGCATTTAATGCTAATAAATTTGTTTGCTCTGTTATACTTAAAATCACATCTGCTAATACTTTAATCTTATCCACTACTTTTGCACTCTTAAGAGCTTCTTCTAATTTATATTGTATTTCATTACCTAATTTATCAGCTCTTGATTTAGATTCAGTTGCTTTTTTCTTTGTAGTCTTTGCACGTTTTGTTATCTCAATAGCCTGTGTTGCTCCTTCTTCTGATTTCTTTGCTATAGAAGCTGATGCTGCATTTATTTCATGTGTTGATGCAGACATCTCTTCTGATGATGCTGCACATTCTTCCATTCCTGCCGCTAGTTCTTCTGTTACTGCTGAGACACTTTCTATATCTTCATTTAATACACTAATATTTTCACCTATCTTTTCTGCCATTGCATTATTTCCATTTGCAGCATTTTTAGCTTCATATATCAAATTTCTAATTGCACTATGCATATTTTCAAGGGATTTAGCTATTATTCCAAAATCATCTTTTCTATTTAAAAGCTTCTCTGGTATTTCTTCTTTAAAATTTCCAGTAGCCATGATTTCCAAGCTTTTAATTATAGATTTAAATCCATTTAAAATCTCTTTACTTATTATGATGGTAAGCACAATTGATGCTAAAATAGCTACAACTACTATAATGAAGAATTTACTAATATTATCTGTTACTATGTCATTTAGTTCTTTTTTATTTTCATTCACACTTTTGTCTATATCATCTGTGTAATTTCCTGTTCCTATAACCCATTTAAATGGTTCAAATGCTTGGCTATAAGATCTTTTAGGTGATGCTTTTGTTTCACCTTCCTTTGGAAAATAATAATCTGTATACCCTCCTCCATTCTTTCCATTTTTTATTATATCTGCAACCATCTTATATCCGTTAGCATCTTCAGTGTTAATTCTATTGGTTCCTTCTGTATCACTCCCTAAAAGAACAACGTTATCTCCCTCATATGTATCAATCCAAAAGTATCCATTTTCACCATATCTCATTTCTCTAACTAAATCAGCCGCTAAAAGTTTTGCTTCATCTTCTGTGTATTCCCCATTTTGATAGTCCTTATAAATTTCATTTATAACGCTAATAGCAGCACCGACTTGATTTTTAATTTCATCATCATAATCACTTCTCATAGCTTTTTCTAATGAATTCAAAGAGTCAGTACTTAATTTTCTTTCTTGATATATACCTACAATGGATGTTATAAGTATACCTACTACTAATAATGATGCCATTCCTATAATCTTTGTTTTGATTTTAAAATTTTGTAGCATATAATCT
>ERZ781272.498-NODE-498-length-25732-cov-3.426257_pt1 | contig 25732 bp, 25 predicted proteins | sample MGYA00375850_ERZ781272 | MGnify/ENA primary metagenome ERZ781272 (study PRJEB29790, sample SAMN06051246) | human gut metagenome | host: Homo sapiens | place: USA: Cincinnati, Ohio | collected 2013-06-21 | study: EMG produced TPA metagenomics assembly of the Gut...
GCTCCGCTCTCCCCGCAGATCAGAATCGCACCTGCTTCATCTGCGACTGCACTGCAATGGATTGCAAGTATTCCTCTCTGCAAAGCAAGCATGGACATTCCCCATCCTAATAGGTACGATCGCAGATAATCCACCCTGCCGCCTTCCTTCAACTCGTAAGTAATCCTTTTTCCGTGTTCTACTATGATCCATGCCGTACCGTTTACCAGCCAGCTGAAATCATCCCCAAACTCGTATTTTACGTCGGTACGTTCCTGGATATCCTGCGGGATCTTTCCCTTTACAATCTCAATCTGGCAGCCATCCGGATGTTGCAGCCGATATTCTTCTGTCTCTTTGACAAGTTGTGGAAACGCAAGATCCGAAACAACAGACATTCCATATAAACAATACTTATTCATTCACTGGTTTCCTTTTTTATCATTTAATATATTGTAATATATTTTTACATCCATTTCATCTGATTCTAGTATTTCTAACAATTTTGATATTTTTATTTACATCACTAGAAAAATGGACTAGTATAATATTAGCAAACATTAGAAGGAGCTAATAATTATGAAAAAAATGGGAAAAGCCTTCATTAACTGAATTAAATATTTCTGACACGGCTTATGGTGGATCTTACTGGGATAACAATCCTTGGGGCGATCATCCTGGTAATGGAAATTCTCATCATCCATGGAAGCCTCAACCACCATATAATGGAGGTTGTCCGGGTAGTGGTAATGGAAATACTGGAACGGAATATCCCGAAGACCGTTTAAGCTGATATCTAATTTGGAAAGAGGCAACAGTTGCTGTTGTCTCTTTTTCGTCTACAATATAATCAAAAACTAATAAGGATAATATAATATGAACAATAAATTATATTGGTACAAAATTTACGGAAATATTCTATGTTCTGAGATTGAATATCCACATCTAATTAGTACCGGAGAACAACTCCCTGATATTTTTATCAAAGTAACTTCACTTGTTCCTCCTTTGAAAGAAGGACAAACTTATTATGTATCTCCTATTACAAAAGAACATATTCTGTTCCATAATCAGGTTGGAAGTTTCCAGATTACACATGGCAGAACGATTGAAATGTGGCCAAATAAAGGTGTTGCTCTAACACAACTTACTCCCTTTGTATTTGGCTACTGCATTGCTATGCTATTCTGGCAACGTAATCAGATTGCAATTCACTGCAGTGCTGTCGAACGAAATGGAAAAGCGCTAATCATTGCTGGTGACAGCGGTTCAGGCAAATCAACCCTTACTAGTAAGCTTCTGGAAAATAATTTTCACCTTATGGCAGATGATGTTGCAATTCTTGACATCTCTGCAAAGGGAGATATCATGGTATATCCTGCCTTTCCTCAGCAAAAACTCTGCAGAGATGCTGTGCATCGTAATCACTATAATACAGAAGATCTTTTATATATTGACGAAGACCGCGACAAATTTGCTATACCTTGTCGTGACCGTTTCTGTGAGTCCCCTACAAAATTATGTGCAATGCTATGCCTTTCTGCGCATCAGGGAAGCACAGACGTTACACTATCTGAATTAAACGGCCATCAAAAGCTTCTTTCTTTTTTGGAAAATAATTTTCTTTTCCCAATGTTTCGCAATTCAGGTGGATTTGTTGTGCAAGATATGCAAAACTGTCTCCAGATAATTCAAACAATTGAAATTTATGCAATGATTCGTCCTGTCGGAATAGACAGCACAGATGTGCAACTTGATAAAATCAAAAAAACAATTTTTCAATCCAAGGAGGAAAAATAATGTCTGCCATATGGGGATTACTTTCACAAAATAAAGACACTATACAACCTGAATTAACCCTTTCTATGAAGCAACGTATGAGCAAATTTAAAATAGACCGTATCGATGATCTCATAGAAGATAAGCTCTATTTTGCATGTGGACATCAATATCTTACACCAGAATCTTTACATGAAATATTGCCCTATCATGACACAAAACACAATATTTATTTTACAGCAGATTGTATCATAGATAATCGTTCGGAACTATTAGACAAACTTCAAGTCACAGATTCAAACATTTCTGATGGCATGCTCAGTTATCAAGCCTATCTAACATGGGGTGAACGTTTTGTTGATCATTTACTTGGTGCCTTTTCTTTTGCTATTTTCGATAAGGAAAAAGACACTTTTCTTCTATATGCAGATCATGTTGGAAACAGAACAATTAATTACTCATTGCAAGAACATACGCTATATTTCTGTACAACCTACGATTTATTCAAAGAAAGCTTTTCGCCTCAACAATTACAACTATCTAAAAAATGGATTACTGCATGTGAAGCGGAACCTTCTGCCTGTATGATTCTCTTTCCAGGACTTACACCGTTTGAGAATGTTTTCCAGGTCAAAGCAGCACATTACTTAAAATACACCAATGGGACATTGTCAGAAATTCAATATTGGAATCCCCAAAAAAGTAAAACAATTCTTTTTAAACAAGAAAATCAATACAAAGAACTTGTTACTCGTACATTTAAAAAATGTGTAGAAGACCTGTTACGTCCAGGCGTACATGTTGCAGCAAATTTGAGCAGTGGTCTTGATTCCACTTCAGTTGTCAGTATTGCTGCACCATTTTTAGAAAAGCGAGGCGAAACTTTACATACCTATACGTCGATACCAGATGGACAGTATGACTACAAATTTGATGATTACTATGTTCCTGACGAATCCGCTGCTGTCCGGAAAACAGTTGCTTGTTTTCCGAATATCCAAAGTCATTTTATTGATTGTAAAGGTGAAAATGCATTAACCCATATGAAACAATATGTTGAAGAATACGATATTCCTTTGAAATCTTCTGTTAATTTAAATTGGATATATAAAATCAACCAAGACGCTCGTGCAAAAGGCTGCACTATACAATTAACAGGTCAAACTGGAAATGCAACAATTTCTTTCGGAGATATTCTAACACTTACTTATGAACAAATAAGAACATTACATTTTGGTCAAGCAAAAAAAAGTGTATATGATTTTATTAAAAAAAATCATATACCCAAAAAATATTTTCTACATATATTTAGCACCACCTGGTTGGATAAAATGAAGGAATATATTGCAATTTCTGGTAAACATGATCAGTCAATGGTCAATTCAATTTTATTAAAAAAATATCATATTAAGGAAAATAGTCACAAGATGCTTCTTACTTATGGAAATGGTTCTATGCTTACAAATCGGCAAAGACGGAATGTTATTTGCTCGCAAATCACTTTTCAGCAAATCGGAATCTACAATACCATGTCCAGTTTGATAAATGGTATCATTGAACGCGATCCAACCAAAGATAAACGAATGATTGAATTGTGCATTGCTCTTCCAATGAGATGTTTTGTATCACACGGAACTGAACGTTATCTGGTACGTGGTTACTTGTCAGATATTGTTCCTAAGCACATTATTTCAGATATCAATCACCGTGGATTACAGAGTGGAGACTATTTACAACGGTTAGAACGAAATTGGGATAATGACCGACTTATTGTCATAGAGGCATTAAATAATCCTCTTTTATCTCAATATATTAAACAAGAAAAAATTGATGAGATGATAAACTTTTGCAAAACAAATAAACTTGTTTGCGACAAAACGAATGACAATTTAATCATCTACATTCTTTATACAATATCTCTCAGCTATTTTTTATCTGCAAATATCTATACCTAACTAAAATCATCCAAATAAAAACCACTTCAATTTCAAAAGCCTGAAAATAAAGTGGTTTTTATTTGGACGATTATTTAATTACTTCGATTTCTTCTCCACCTGCATTTCCGCCACTTGCGAAACTTGCCCATGCATCACCAGTTCTTTTATCAGTGTAAACTCCATCCATTTCTTTAATATTTCTTCCCCCGTAAGATGTCTCATTAATATTTAATTCGACAATTTCTGCATTTTTCCAATTCTTCATAATTTCCTGCTCCTTTTCTCAAAAATTTCATTGACAATAGAAGCTTAACATACCTAGAATATGGAGTAAACTTTTCTAACACAATTGATAGAAACCTATCGAAATCACAGCTATCTTTTTTATTAAACACTGAATTTATCAACAATAGAATATTCTGTTCCATCGCCTCCCGTTACATAAATTTTACCACAACGTAACCATGCATGTGCAACCAACTTGCCCTCTTTTTCCCCACATCCTAAATATAAGGTAGAATGAATTCCCTTTTTTTTAAGTATTTTCTGAGCCGTTAACGCTCGAACCAGACATTTGCTTTCCCATGCCGTCCTAGAACAAATTCGATCAACAACATTTGAAACATTAATGGCATAACGATATTTCCATGGTGCTTCCTCTTCTGGCGATTCCTGACCTTCTGTTCCCCAACATTTCTGCAAATATTTAGGTTTAATAAAAAAAATTTCTAGACGAAAAATTGCTGAGTATATATACGCATATACTGTTAATCGTTTTTGTGGGTTGCATTTCAAAAATTTAATTATGTTCAACCATTTTACCTCATGATTCTTCTTTTCATACAATAAAGACCATATAAAAAATTAGGCATTTTGCAAAAGAAAAAACTTTTCACTCGATTTGGAAACAAACAGATATTTCCAAATCGTTCTACTACAGGTTTCACCTTCTTATAGTATCCTTTTTCTTCTTCCTTACTTGTACATTTATAATATTTTATTTGAAACCAGCAATTAATTCCTGATTGAACGCTATCACGTCCCATTCGGTTGATCAATTCCTTGCTGGCCCTTTTCATATCAAGAAATTTAATTCTATCAACTTGAGCTTCAAAATCATCAAATCTTTTAACTGAATATTTTCCTCGCATTATACTGCCTGGGGCCTGACGATAATAATATAAATATTGATTTATATAAGCAACTTTATGTGTTTTATAAACCAGTTTATGTATAATCCAATTATCTTCATTTACCTTTCCTGCCGGAAAACGTATATCATCGAATAATGATTTAAGATATAATTTATTCCATGGGCAAATAAAACTTGTATGTATTCTTACATTATCTTGCATTGTCCATAAATATTCTTCCTCAGAGTATATTTTTTCTTTCGGGTCTCCATATTTTTCGTTTATTGGTTTTCCATCATCATCGACTGCCATATATCCGCATACAACCATATTACAATTACTCTTTTTTAGTAAATGATACAATTCCATATACATATTATCAGCAATATAATCATCCGAATCAACAAATGCAATATATTCACCATGAGCTTTTTCAATACCCAGATTTCTTGCAACAGACACTCCACTATTTTGTTGTTCTAAAAATACAATTCTTTTATCTTTCTCTGTCCACTGCAATACAATTTGTCTGCTATTATCTGTAGATCCATCATTTACCACAATAATCTCTAAATTAGAATATGTCTGACAACAAATTGACTCCAAACACTTTCCAATATATTTTTCAACATTATATACGGGAACAATAACGCTAATTAATGGCAATGTTTCTTTTTTCATATATTTTCACCACTTTCTATTTAAAATGTAACTGCATTTTTTGATAAATATTTTTATATACCAAAATTTTATCTTCTTCAATTTTGTGAAGCATTTTTCTCTTTTTTGATCCCTTATTCATAAAGATTCCTCTACATGCACGAATCATCCAGGCGATTGGCAAAAGAATGGTTTTGCCCTCCAGCCAGGGATAATACTCTGTCATATAAGTCATTGGTGGAAAGAAATACCACAATTTAAGCTGTTTTGTAGATATTGATTTTTCTTTCATTTTTTCTTCTGAAAACTTATGCCATATTCCATTTTCATCTTTTCCATAAATTCCACTATCTAACATATAATCAAATAATTGTTGTTGGAATGAAGAAAATGGAAGTCTTTCTAACCAAGTAATTGCAAGTTCTTCCATATATTTTGCAAATATGTCTATGCCTATTTTTTTTAATTCTGTATCAATATATTGACGATCCATATTTTTTTCATATTTGTTCAAATATACATATATATCTACAAGATTCCGAATTCCACATCCCATCACATAAAAATGTTTCGCCATATGTGCAATCATATATATATAAAAATCATCAACGCCAAAATCATAAGTATATGCATGTCCTTCTTTTAATTTTGCTTTTGAAAAATCCGAAAAATACTTGTATTGGTTATTATCCACAGTCTTGTCATACATAGCTTTATGAGCTTCTATTACCATAAATGGTTTTTTCACATAAATATCATGATGTTTAATTGCCTGTTGCAAGGAATATCCCATACCTTTTAACACTTCGCCCGCTTTTTCCATATAACCGCATTTAATTAAAACATCTATATCCGACATTTCCCTCATTTCCGGTGATGGATAAATAAATTTCATCCATGCACCTTTCATTGGCTGACTCACAATTTCATTTTTTTCAAACCGTCGGACCATTTCCTTATATTCCATAACTTGTTCAGTTGTTCTAACAATACTCCGCATCACATAGTTACGCAATATTTCCTTCCATTCTTTACTAATTCCGGTTGTCTTTAATAATGCTCCTAAAAGCAGATAATCCATATGATTTATATGCGATAAATGTACTAACTCTTCTATTTTCACACCATCTGGAATCGAATTAGCTTTGCATCCATCCAATTGTGAACGTACAAGTTCTGCTAAATAATCAGATAATACTGACATACATTTCTCCCTTATTTTCTAATTACTTTTCAAACCATCATTTCCAAACCACTGTTCATAAATTGCGTAAAAAGCCATTGCCAAAGCTGCTCCTTTCAAAGCAATACACAATTTGAAATGAGTAATGCCAAGCCAAACCAGCACAAAACAATAACTAACTATTGCAACAATAATTGTCACTATAATCACTATAAAATTCATACGTTTTCGCTTGACATAATTATCCGTCAAATCATTTGTAAGTTTTTTTATTGGGATTTTTATAAGAAACATCAAAGCAAATGTTATGGATCCAATAAAAAATGTGATTGTACAATTCATTTTATTTCCTTCCTATTTGAAGCTGATCATATATTGCATATTCAGCTAAAGCAAATACACCACTCATCCCCATCATATGCCATGAAAAATGAATTAATGGTGAGATGTACGAAATAATTCCAAATATTGCTCCTGCCAATATAAATATCAACAATATAATTAAAATATTAGCTTTTTTCTTATATTGTTGATATTTATGTTTCCATGCTATATTAACCTCTATTTTTTTCTTTATCCATGCCTCAATCCTATTTTTAATTGGAATTTTCAAACCAAACATTAAGAAAAATGTAATTGTTGCAGCTAACAAAGCATGCAGATCATATATATGTGATTTACAATAACTTAGTATCAAATGCATCTTCAATATCTATCCTTTATAATTCTGGTAAATTTTCTCCTTTTTTTTGTGCAAGATAGTATGCATAAAATGGTATCTTCTTATTCAATTTCGAATATCGTCTTTTTCTGATCAAAATTTGTGTTTTTTCATAAATCCATGGATTTTTCATTAGAATTCTTTTAATACTATTTTTTAAAGTTTTTCTGCTATCATTCTTTACTCTCCATACTCCTGCACAATAATGAATCGTATATTGTCTATTCAATAAAGAACCTATTTCAAAATATTCTTTAGGATAAATCACAAAATCACCTAAATTCTGAAATTTGTTATTCAATTTAAAATGTGGATAATGCTTTAATATATAATATGTAAAATAATAGTTGTTTGTAACGTATTCATTTACATAAAGATTTCCATCTCTTTGATCAAATATTTTTCCATTTGTATTATCATTCTTTTGCACAAAAACAGTATTCTCGTACATTTGGAGTAAATTTTTAATAAATTGACTTTTCGGTTCAGCCCCAATAACTGCTGATCCAACAGCACATTCAAATATAAAATTCAAAAAAACAGGATAATTTAAAAGTGGTTCAAAATCACGAAACACCTTAACATCTGTATCTAAATATATACCACCATATTCATATATACCTTTTAAGCGATAAAAATCACTGATAAAGGCGAATTTTTTCTCTTTATATGCTCTTCTTACAAACTCATTCTCATCAAAACTGCAATTTGATTCATTCCATTCAATGATTTGATATCCTTCAAGCTTTTTCCACGAATCCACACATTCTTTTAATTGTGGTGGCAATGGGTTCCCTCCAAACCAGCAATAATGAATAATTTTTGGAATTCTTGTTTCACTTCTCTGTATATTCATAATTATAAATATGATAATTCCCTTTTCTAATTATCATAAGCTCCTTCCTTTTTGTGATATTTATTTATAATTTTTTTCAAAAGATCTATAACATAGTTGAACTCATCTGTATTTCTAAACAAAATAATCATCAATAAATTTGGTATTATAAGACAGATTATTACCTGTATTACAAATCCTATGATTCCTTTATTTATAAAATAGTCACATAAAAAATAAGTCACTCCACCTTGTATGATAGTGTAAATTGCATATTTAGTCTGTCGAAATAAGTAAGTACTTACCGGTTTTTTTAATAAATACTTATACAATACCCATCCTTCAACCCAAAACGCTACACCAAGCATACTGATTAATGTTCCAATTTTAACACCCGCAACACCTAATATGTAAGTTAACGGAATTGAGGCAATTAAATTAACTGCAGCCTCAATCAAAGCTTTATATCTGTCTACCCAAAATAATCCTGCCGCATCTCTAAATTCCAATACAGTCTTTCGCATTCCACTGAAATAGAACACAGTAACAATAATAACCACTGTAAATATTGACAACTGATAATCTTGTCCAATCCATAATCGTATAAATGGCTGTATTAAACAAAGCAAACATATTGTGCAAAAATTAATGATCCAATAGTTTAAAAACAGCATTCGATTAAAAGTATCTTCTATTTCTTCCTTTGATTTTTCTGCGATAAGATTACCAATACTTGCTGTCACAGATGAAAAAATTTTATACATTAATCCATCTATCGTCTGGGTCAACAAAACATAGTTTGAATATACTCCCAAAACAGACAATCCCAAAATCTTAGAAATAATTAAATTATCCGTAGCATTAACAACAACTCCGCCTATCTTATGGGCCATCATTGCTAATACATTATTTCTTATTGCATGTTTCTCTTCACTGCTTAATTTTTGATATTCATGATCTTTTATATAAGGATATTGTTTGTCAGCAATCTTTGAAATAACTACATTTTCAAGTCTGGTAAAACAAATTTGAACTAAGAGATATAAAAAGTAGTTGTGGGTTAATAGCAAAATAAATAATTGTACTATGCGGGTTCCGACAGAAGCCATCATCGTTGTAGTTGTCGAAATATAATTATCCTGATTGCAAACAATTAAAGATCTTTTATACGAATAAAAATACGACATTCCCGAATCAAGAACAAACATAAAATAATATAATTGAATATATGGAATGTCCGGCATATCTTTAATCAACAAATGCAGAAACGGAATAAGTGCAGCTCCAATCAAAAGTACAAATATTCCAATAAATGTATATAATTTTTTGTATAAAGCCATTAAGCTTTTTATTTTTTCAGTATCATTTTCTGCTATCGGTTTGTAAAGTGCAAAAACAATAGCAGCTCCCACTCCCATCTCGGAAAGTGAAAGCATTGACAAAATATTAGAAAACAATCCATTCAAGCCCAAGTACTCACTAGACAAAAACATAATGAATACTTTTCTATTCACCAATTGTAATAATGTCGTAACTGCAAAGCCTACAACTGTAAAAATGACATTACGAATGCTGTTTCGGGTTCTACTCATCACTCACTTCTCCTTTGTGTCTAACTGGTAAAGCGAAATATTTTTCTTTTAATGCAAATTTGTGTCTATATACACTAAATAATGTAGGGAGCGCGACACCTACAATTGTATACAAAATCCACCAACCACCTTCAATTTCTACCAAAACTGGATATTCAGCCAAGCGATTTATAGATAATCCATAATATAAAATCATTGCAAATGAAACAATTTTAAACATCATAAAATGAAGAGCCATAATGTCCATGGTGTTTTTACCAATTACATTTAGCATTTTATTGTTCTGCACACAGGAAATTTGTGCAACTAATATAAGTGCAATAATTCCCAAAATAGAATTAACATAATTTAATCCAATCATAATCACAAAATTATTGCAACCAAAGGGATTATACAATTTATTATATGTAATCAGTAAATTAGATATAATACCAATCACTATAAATATTTTCTTTTTATTTTCGAATAAACTATTCATTTTTAATTCTCGATAAGTTATTCCAAAAAAGAAATATAAACTGTTTATACAAGATTCTGCTAATTTCATAGTTTGTGGCACGTAACCAGAATTACCTGCAATTATCATTAAAAATGTAACAATTGCGAATATAGTCAACTTATATTGACCATGAAATATTTTCAAAATAATATAATCAGTAATAATATAAATAATATTTAGTATTAATATGCTTTCCAAAAACCACAACGCACCCGAAAAGAATTCCCTATGCCCTGTAATAGCAAGTAAAAAATGTTTCAAATACGTTTTCAAATCATAGTACGAATTTCCATATTGCGCATCCACCATATGCAAAAATACAAATAAATTATGTAATACTAAATACACTAAATTATATATAAGAAATGGACCATAATAAGCTTTAATTTTTCTCCATATTTCTACTGCTGGTTTATCTATATGCTTATTTTTATACAAAAAACCATTAATAAAGAAAAATGCTGGCATAGCAAACGCACTTAGGAATTGAATCAAATAAGCTTTTTTAGCCAAATAAGGATCTTGATTTGTGCATGCATGAAACATCACTACAGAAATCATTGCAATTGCTTTTACTGCATCAATATACAAAATTCTAGATGCACTTTTATTCTTATTCTGCTGCATTAATATTTTCCTCTTTCTCACTTTGCCTTGTAAGTACATATGCCCAAAATATTGCAATAATGATATATGCAAATTTAAGTGTCTGTAAAGCATCCAACCACCATAAATTAACAAAGTAACATATAATCCCTATCAAACACATTTTAATTATAGCTGATTTATATTTAATGGCTAAAATAATCATCTGAACAATAATCGTTATAATAAACGCTATATATGCTATCATTCCCGGATAAGCATACTTAATGTATTGGCAAACATAAAAATTGTCTACTGACTTAATATATATACCATCAATCAGAGCACCAAATGATCCAGAAACACCTCGGCCCAACCAAGGATTCAACCAATCTAATTGAAAAATTTTAGGTAAACATTTTCTATATTCTTCACTATTATCCAATGTAGTTGTATCCGCACCGAAAAGTCCTGAATAACTTGTTCCCAAAACCTGATCAAGCACACTCGCTATCTGCATTAATATGTATCGACCAACCCCTGTTCTTCCAAAAATTATCAAAAACAAACCCAAAGCCAGCAGAAAAAATATAAGAATAATACATGTTTTTTTTATATTATTTCTGCCACTAAATACAATAATTAAAAATATCTCTAAAAAAACAATTCCAAGCGTAGAACGTGAGCCTGTCAAAAAAACATTTGCCATTAACAGGATCAACAAAACCGGTCTCTTGAAAAGAAATAATTCTTCTTTTTCAATATCCACACATGCTAATGCTGTAAACAATAAAAGCAACAAACCATATGCCAATGCATGACCACAAGGTCCCATGACTCGATAAAATCCTGAACGATAACAATTTACTACATTTGTTGGTACAGTAGAAAGGAATTTCAAAAAAAGCGATTGTCCACATAAGAACTCGATTATTCCATATATGCTTAAAAAATATGCACATCCAATACTAAGTTTAATTGCCCTCTTCCAACCAATAACAAAACGAATTCCATATATCAAAATATAAAATGTAAGGATTTCTAAAAAAACAAGAAAAAACGAATTAATATCTGTTCTGAAAACCATAGTATATATTGAAACAATCATATAGATCATAAGTGGTATGATCATAACATTTCCCATTATTATCTTCCAAAAGTGTGTCAATATTTTAGAATTCAAAAACATATAAACGACAATAGCTAAATCAGCAACTCTCGTGCATGTTAAATCATATCCTATATGAATTCCAAAATACTGTGGCATAACAAAATCAACAATAATTAAAAATACCATAAGAAAATATAGTACTTTTAAATTTTTTAGTTCTGGTTCTTCCGCTAAATAACCTGTCTTTTCGTTCAATTAATTATTCCCCTCTTTCTTTCAAAAATTCTCTCACATCGCCCTTAAACCTTGTGATTTTCAAGAATTTATGATAAGACCTCATGCGATTCTTTACGATGATTTTTTTTCTTTCAATTTCGTTTTGTATAGATCTTTTAAATGATGTCGAATGATTATGAAGCACCTGAACCTGATTACAATAAACATATCTGTATCCAGCTTTATTCAATATATAGCACAAAATCTCTTCTTCACAATACAGAAATGTACCTCCATACAATCCATCAAACTTCTGTACATAGTCTGGTGAAAACAACAGACAACTACCATGAAGCACTCCATGAAAATCTATGTCTGTTTCCATCCAATTTGTTTTATATTGCCCTTTTTGTGGTTTTACATTATTATTAATCTTTTTCTGCAATTTCAGCTTTAATGCCCAATATACGATCACATCATGAATCCAGCTTTTCCAGACCATTGTTGAATTAGCCACATTCTTACGAAACGGATTCTGATGCTGTCCCTGAGGAGTTACAATATCTGGTCCTAACACATAATAAGGTGTCTCCTTATACAAATTTGTAACCTTATCTATCCAATTTTTATCACTAAAAATCACATCATTATTAGCAAGACATATCCATTCCGCTTTTAAATTATTTTTAGCATATCGAAACCCTACATTATTTCCAGCAGCATATCCCAAATTCTTTTCATTGTGAAGGAAATAAATATTATTATACTTTTTGTATGTTTGCTGCAGCTTCTCATAGCTTCCATTTTCAGAATCATTATCTACTATAACAATTTGTATGTTTGCCATATCAAAACACTGAATAAGTGACTCAATACATTGTTTTGTTACATCTTCATTTTTATAGTGTAGTATTAAAAATGCTATTTTCATAACTGCAACTCCTTTCCGCTAAGTTTCATCTACCTCTTTTTACAAATCCGGGCAGTGCTTACCACTATCGGTATAGTAACTTTATTCATCCACCGCATATATAGTCCTATTTTTTCCTTTTGCATGTATTTATTTTTCCTGTAATTTGGAAAATGTATTTTTATAAATTCCTGTGTTTTTTTAATCAAATCATTTCGTATTGTTCGATCATTTACTTGTGCAATTCTTTTCAAAGAGCTACATAATAAAATTTTTACACAAAAATATTCTAACTCCATTTTATAGTTACCCAAAAAATTGTTTTCTTTATAATAACTGATTATATCTTCAAGAACAGGAAAAATATTACCAATTCGAGTATATTTTTTATTATTCATAGTCGACCCCGGCCACAGATAATGATATACATATGCCTTGTCCACAAAACTGCGTGTATGCAAATATGGAATTACCTTTGTGTAAAAAGCGGTATCTTCATATATTACGCCTTCTGTAAAAAAGCAACCATGTTCTTTCAAAATAGCCGATTTATATATTTTGTTCCATGGCGAAACTAAGGGATCTATAAACATCTCTTTTTGGTCGTTATATGGTCGCACATTACCATATGGTCTGATTGATTGTTCTAATCCTTTTTCGTCAATCTTCAGATATTGATATCTGCATTCTACATAATCGCTATGTTCATTACATGCTTTTTTATACATTTCTTCATACATACATGCATCTACATAATCATCTGCATCCACAAAACCAATATACTTGCCATTACTTTTTTGAATCCCATAATTTCTGGCTGATGCCTGTCCTCCATTTTCTTTTGAATAAACAATAACTTTTTGAGGAAAATTTCTTTCATATTTTTTTAAAATCTGTAATGACAGATCTGTAGATCCGTCATTAATGAAAATCAGCTCAATTTCTTCTAAAGTCTGTTTTACCAATGACTCTATACATTTTACCAAAAATTTCTCAGCATTATAAACTGGAATAATAACACTGACCTTTTTCATCATATTCTGCCCCATACTATTTATTATGTAATATTTCTGTAATTGTTCGTTTCAAGAAATCTGGAAAATAATAGCTAAGATCTCCATGATTTTGATAATTTGCAATATCTTCCCTGATATGATAATTATACTTTTTCATATCATCTAACATATATACGACATGTTCCTGATATGTATGTTCCTGATTTGAATAATGAATATAGATATTTTGAGATAGTCTTTTATCATTTGTACATATTTTATTATGAAGACGATATTCTAATTCATCATCTTTTTGAGTATTTTCCTTTCCCAATATATATTCTAACGTTGCAAAATTCTCAGATTTTTTCAAATATGAAGTCAAATAGTATTGTGGCGCTCCAACAATGATATGAGCACCATAATATGACAATCCAAAATTCAATGCTGCATATCCTCCTTTACTTGAGCCACAAAAAATAAGTGTTTTTGGTTTCAAAGCATCAATGACCTGTGCAATCAGCACATTAGTAGCTTCTTCTTCATTAAACTTAAAATTCTTTCCCATATAATAAGATCCCCTACGATCTTTTGCATAGTCATCTAATATATACAGTCTATTTGAGGATATTCCATCCAAGGTTTTTACATAATTATACCTGGCCCTTAAACCTTTACGTGTACATGCACTGAATATGATAATCAAGGAATCTGCTCCTTTTTCTTCTTTAAGCATGTACTTTACTTTTACATTTTTATAACTAAAGATTTTCTGCTCTTTTAATATTTTAAACTTCGTAACAAAAAACTCATAATATTTCCAAATGATGCGTTTTCCCTTATCTATCATACCTTTTTCTCTTCATACTCTCTTTTCTTTATATTTATTCTAAACTCTTTAAATACTCATCAATTGATGCAATTACTACATCCGTGTTTGAAACATATGGACGAAACTGCATTGTTTTCAAATTCTTATAACACTCTCCAAGGTCATTCATTTCATAACACGCGCAAATCAATTGTAAATCATCAAACTGATGAAGCAATTGTAGCTGGTGATCATCTACATGCTCTCCATACTTTGCAAGCCTGGGCACAGCAATTACCCTCTTTCCCTTTTTCACTGCACCAATTATCACACCTGTTCCACCATGAGTAATTACTGTATCACAGCTATTCATAATTTCAGCAAACCGATTACGATCTAAAAAATACTCATATTTATAATTTCGTGGAATATATTCGCTTGCCCCAATCTGTGCAAAAACTTCATCCTCTATCACGCCATCGTCAATCAGTTTATCAATTTCTTTTAATAATCTGTTAAATTGAAATTTTTGGGAACCTAATGTAATAAAGATCATCAATATATTCCCCCTTTATAAATTGCATCTGGGTATAAATTCAACATTTCTTTCCACTGCACATAAAACCGATCCGCAAAATGGTATAACAGATTTCCTGTCAAATTTTTAGAACACACCTTAGCAAACGATTCAATATAAATCAATTTTCCACCAAATATTTTCAGCATTAATGCAAGTGGAATTACTGCTAAAACTCCTGTTGTAATCATAACTTTTGGTCTTTCTTTTACTATAAGGGCCAAAGATCTCCAGGAATTAGCAATCAGTTTTGGGATAAACAGCAATTCTTTACGATTAATCTGATGCATATAATAAGTCTTTATGCCCATATTGCCTGCGCTATAATCTGTTTGTTCAGTAACCAAAACACTATCATACTTTTCCATTAAAGGCTTTAGCATAAGAAGCTGTTCTAAATGACCTCCTGAAGAAGCTGCAAATACAATCTTCATACACTACATCCTCTCTTCTTCATTATAAGGAATCATTCCTAAAACAAATCTTTCGTCCTGTTCACACTGAGCTACACTGTACACTTTTGAAGAAAAGAATTCTTTCACAAATATAACAGCTGACGTACCAACAAAAGCCGCAATTCCAAACAAAATAAAATACAGTGCCAGATTAATTGATCGATGCGACACATAAGAAACTGCCTCGTCCATAACCTGTAAAGTACTTACTCCAAGTAAATCATTTATTTCATCCGAAAAAGCCTTTGCCATTGCATTTGCAATCTCTACAGCACAATCAGACCTGTCAACATCTACAATCAACGTAAGATTGGTACCATAAGTCTTTGCATCCATACTAGCGCTTGCGCCGCTAAGATTTATCTTACCACTAGATACCATACTTCTAAGTTCATTCGAAGTTATCCCATAATCTTTCAAACTGCTCGCCGCACGATCACACACTCTCGTCGACCCCAGCATGCTTGCGTATTGGTTCATAACAGTAATACCTCCAATAGAATCTTCATAAGATCCATATACAGCACTATATATAGAAGCAGTTGTATAATAAGTTGTTTTAATGCCTACTAAACCAACATAGACTCCGAAGAACAAAAAACCAACAATTGTCATAAGAATAACAATTATTTTCATTTTCCATAGTCTATATAAGGCCACCTTAATATTTTCCAAAATATCATAATCCGCAGTTTCCAATTCGTTAATATTCATTTTCATGTCTGCCTCCTATCTTTTTTTATGTAAAAAAATAGCAATAATTATGCAAATCAATAATATTGCGACACCACAACCACCTAATATGGCAATTCTTTCGTTACTGACAATTTCAGTACTTGTCGCCCCCTGATTACTGTCAGCAAAATCTTCGCTTGTAACTCCTTCCTGAGTAACATTCACAGTCCATTTTCCCAAACTAACTTCCTGTATCTGTCCTAATTGATTATTATATTGTAAAAGCATTTCAATCTCATGCTTACCAACTTTATCAATATAGAACGGAATCTTTTTTGTCTTAGTAGATCCAGCTGTCACATTCCCGATACTACTATTGGCAATATTAGTAGTTCCTTCTCTTAAAATGATAGTTATGTCACTCACATTATTATCTGCTAATGCCTCAAACGAAATAACTGCACTTCCTGCTTCTCCAAGTTTCACCTCAGTAGAAACCGAAGAAGATGTAACATTCAGCGGCGAATCTGCACCTACTGGTATTCTTAAAACCACTTGATTCGTAGGCTGATCTGATACAATTGTCAATGTAAAATCAAGACATTCAGCCTGTATACTGGCCCATGATTTATATTGTATTTCTACTTCTTTCGTTTTGCCCGCACCTATGGTTCCCACATATACCTGTGATGTTGTTCCATACACTGGTGCAACTCCATCTGGATTCTCCAAATTGAGCATTACATCTTGTGCACTTCTGTCATCATTATGGTTTTTTAAATACAATTTGAGAGTAAAATCTTGTCCAGGAACAATTTTTTCACTATCAACTGTATATTTTTCCACCATAATTATCGGTGAGTTATTTTGAATGGTTGAAGCCATAATTTCTGATTGATTTGTGAAAAACATAATCATCATTATACAAAAAAATGCCACTACTCTCTTAAAATATGTATGATGGGTTTTTTTCATTTTATTTTGTCCCCCTTTCAGATCTTTGCATATATTTTTTATGTGCAGGACTTCTATTTAATTTCTGCTCCCCATTCTGATTAACAAAATAATAATCATAATCTCTCACATTTGTTCTATACATATCTGTTGGTATTTTGTTAACAATCATACCATAGTATTTACTCTTGTATGACTTAATCCGAAATTTTGCTTCTTTCACTTGCTTTTTACTAGTTTCTCCTAATGAAGATAGTAATATTATTCCATCAACTTCTTGGAATAAAGTCTGTGCATCAGGCACTATTGTCAATGAAGGAACATCAAAAATAACACAATCATAATTCTGCTTCACAAATTCAATAAGTTCATGCATTTTTGTAGAACACAACAATCTGGTCGGATTATCAATATTAGCTCCACAAGGAATATAGGATAGATTATTTATATTTGTTTCATATATAATATCATCCAATCGAAAATCTTCTTGAGAATGATCCTGTGAAAGGAAATCAGCTAATCCTATTGTTGCCTGCTCGTTTAATTTCTTATATTTTTTTGTTTTTCTCATGTCACAATCAATCAACAATGTTTTTCTTTGAGTATTTGCAACTGCAATACTTAATCCAATACAGGTAGAAGTAGTACCTGCTAACGCAGAACATCCTGTTAACAAAATTAATTGTGCATCTTTTCCATCTTGATTTTTATTAAAAATCTCCACAACAATTTTGTCAATTGCTGCCACGATTAATTGATTTTCATTTTCATATAATGTAACACTTTTGTTATTCTCCATTTTTTCCCTTTCCAATTTAAAATTATAATTTTAGTGTTTTGAATAACTCCATTAACATAATTGTATTGTACTAATATCTGTTATTTATTTTAAATTTCAAAATAAGTTTACACCAATCCAATGTTTAATGCAATGAGACTTAAGTCCTATATTTGCTCAATTATTTACGTTCATATAAAAAAATGAGATACTAAATCCTGATTAGTACCTCATTTTAATAATTTTTATTTCTCACAATTAACATTTTGAACAAGTTTTGTATTATAATCACCAATTATAATTTTATCCCATTGTTCTTTGTTTCCCAAATATTTAACTTTATCTAACGCAGTTCCGTCAAAAGCACGTTCCTGAATGTTTTCAACATTAACAGGGATTTCAATTTCTTGTAAGCTATGGCAAAAAATAAATGAGTTTTTCCCAATTACAATCAGGCTTTCCGGCAGCTGCACTTGTGATAAATTTTCACATTCCCTAAATAATTGTTCTCCAACCTTTGTAATGCCATCACTAATTTCAACTTTTACTATTTGTTTTCTGTAATCAAACCAAGGGGCCGGCTTTTGAGAATGATAGTTATATGTTTCTCCATTACCTGTAATCTTTAAAACTCCATCATTTGATAACGAATAACGAACATCCTTTCCGCATTCACCCTGTATTTCTTTCGTACTATTTGCTGTAGAATTTATTTGTTCAGACAAATGTAGCTTTTTATATAATAATTCATTTGTTTCTTTGGTATTTATTTTGTTCCAATCATCACCCGCATAATAAATATTGGTAATAGTAAAATATGGTAATGAAGAATCGCCAAGTTCTTTTAAAGTTGACGGCAAGGTTATTGTCGATATTCCAATACAATTATAAAAAGTTCTTGATCCAATTGTACGTAATCCTTCTGGCAACTCAACCTCTTTTATAGAAGAACAATTAAGGAACAATTGATGGCCTAATCCATCTATCCCTTCTTTTACTATAACCTTCTTGATTTCCCCACTATAGTCCATCCATGGTGCTTTGTTTTTTGAATTATAGGAATATGTCTGTCCAGTTCCTTGCAGTGTAAGAATACCAGCCTTATTCAATTCATAGGTTATATTTTTTCCGCATTGTCCAGAATCTAGTATTTCATTTGCATTTGATAATAAACTATTTTTTTCTTCTTCTGAAATGAATACTTTCTTTCCACTCCAATTCATAAACCTGATTTGCGTCGCAACACCCTCAAACGTTTCATCATAGCAAACAGCATATTTCACATTCTTATCTATAGTTATATCAATGTCAAATGGCATTTCCGAATACTTATCATTGCATGTCATATCATTTCCTTTTTTACATGCTGGAATGATATATTTATATTCGCCCAAATCTGTAATTATCTTTAATACTCTGTCTCGATTTGTATCATTGCTTACACTAAAATGTGTTTTTCCATTTGTTTTCCATACAGAGGCCACATATAAATTTTCTGTTTCTTCGATCGATCCAATGGATATTCCCATTGTTCCGCGATGATATATTGCCTCATATTTTTTTGCACAACCAAACCTTACATTACGTATTATCAAATCATCTAATGCTATATTATCATTTGCACATGCATATATACTATAACCACCACCATTTAAAATACAATCAGTTACATAGATTGATTTTCCACTACTTTTTCCCGGACTTATTGTAATACATGCATTGATACTTGCTTTGCTTCCTTCTGGTACTACCGGTGGAATTTCAAATCTGCAATTAGAAAAAGAAATGTCTTTCATTTCGATACCTATAGCGCCAAAAATCTGTACACCATCGGAATGAACATCACCTTCCAAATTTTTCATACTCCCAAGATCTGTAAAAAAGCAATTTTTCACTTCAACTTGCTGAAATGGATTCATTCCATCATTATAAGTTTCACCTATTTTACACCTGTCAAAACTTGCATTGCTTCCATAAAAGCTCTCAATTGAGCAATCATTAAATTTGTACGAAATATTACCACAGTTTTTATCTAAAATTATTTTAGAAAATTTGCAATTATTAAACACAAGACAAATTTTCCGTTTTGTTTTATCAAGACTATATTGTGTAATCGGATAAGCAGAAAAATCATAATTTTCTATTGTTACAGTTCCAACAATATTTTTATTACGATAATAAAAATCAAATACATTTTTTGTTGCATTACTTCCACCAACAAGTTGAATTTCTCCAATTTTAGCTCCTAATGCAACTTTTTCAAGTTTTCCTTTTGCTCCAGTATTATATTTATCTGGAATCACATTCAAATCATCTGCAGTTTGTTTTACAAGTACAGTTCCAGTTTCTTCCGTTCCACTAAGGGCAATTGGATCATCTTCAATTTTTACATAAGAATTGTTTCCTAAAGCGACCCCTGTTAACAATACAACGAGTCCCAACATCACTATAGACGCACGTATTACTCTCTTTTTTTCCATAACCTACACTTCTCCTATCACATTTTTATTTTTTGTGACTAAAATACCATATAATCATGGTATCATATGTGCAATACGTTTTCAACCAGACACCAACAATATTATATTATTTATACTGAATTTTTGTCCAATTGGAGAATGCCAAGTCTCCTATACTCTTTATTTGATTTGGCAATTGTATTTTCTGGAGATAGCAACATCCATAAAACGTTCTACTTCCAATTGTTTTGATTGTGGAAGGTAATGTTACCTTTTGCACCGCAATACAATCAGAAAAAAGCTGATTTCCAAGTGTGGTAATTCCTTTATTTATCTTTATAGTTTTAATAATATCTGCCTGTTTTATCCATGGTGCAGGTTCACCTGAATTATAAGAATATGTCTCCCCTTTTCCTGACAGGGTAAGTACCCCATTTTTCGTAATTGTATACTTTACATTTTCGCCACATTTTCCAGATGCAATAATATCTTTTTTTCTAGAAAATAGTTTTTTCCCCTCTTTCTTAGTCAAATATACTGTTTTTTTACTCCAGTTCACAAACCGAATCTGTTTTGCTGCTCCAGAAAAAGTGTTATCATAACATATAATATATTTGCATTGTTTTGGAATGATAATTTTCTGATCAAAGGGCATATCTTCATACTTGTCTTCCGAAGTCATTTGGTTTCCTTTTTTGCACGCCGGAATGCTATATTTAAACGTTCCTTTATCCGTAATCACTAGTAATTTACGTTGTCGACACGTATCATTTGTAACACTAAGAAATGTCTTGTTCTTCTCTTTCCAAACAGAGCTAATATACAATTTATCAGTCTCACTCATGCTATAAAATGACACTTCTGGTGACATTTTGGGATAGACATTTCCATATTTTTTAGCACAACCAACTCGAATATTTTTAAACGATGCATTCTTTAAATTATATACATCAAACTTACTTTCGGCATATATACTATAACCTCCCCCATTTACAATACAATCCTCAAACTGAATGTTTGTTCCATTACTATATTCAAGCTGTAGCATAATACATGCATTTACTCCCGCTTTGCTACCTTCTGGGGCAATTGGCGGAATTTCAAATCTACAGTTTTTATATATTATATTTTTGGCATCGATATCTTTCCAGCCGTATATCTGTGTTCCATCAGAATGAATAGTTGTATCTATAGATTTTTTACTACCCAAATCATAAAAAAAGCACTTCTTCACTGTAACATTTTGAAACGGATTTAAGCCATCATTATAACTTTGCCCAAATTTGCATCTGTAAAACATTGCATTACTTCCAGAAAAATTATGAAATGAACATCTTTCAAACTCCAATTTTATTTTTGTTGTGGATCTACTTCCTGCAAACTGAGAAAATTTACAATTTTTAAATACAAGCTTGATGTTTCTGTCTATCTTATCTGCATGATATATAGAAAGCGGACATACAGAAAAATCATAATTTTCAAATATAATCGTTCCTTTTTTCTTTATATTCATATAATAGAAATCCAATACATTTCTTGTATTGTCACTTCCGCTCATAAATTGTATATTTTCTATCGTATCAGCCAACTGTACTTTCTTTAGTTTTCCGGATGTTCCAGTATTGTATTTGTCCGGTATTATTAACTTATCATCCACTGTCTGACGAAGGTATGTCACTCCTTGCTCTTTATTTGTCGTAGCCGCATATGTTTGCCTGTTCATATCTGCTTTTTCCAATAGTCCAGAACAAACCATTGCAAGACAACATAACAGAAGTACCTGTTTTCTCCATACTCTTATCTTCGTTCTCATAGTCTATATTTTCAATCCCCTTTTTATATTTTTTGCACTCTTTTTACTACTTATCAAAAAGCCCCTTTTCCATATCTCTCTTTATAATTTTCGCAGGATTTCCAATAGCCACCATCTTACATGACATATCTTTAAATAAAGTTGCACCTATCGAAATTACACAATCATCTTCAATGAACAACCTGTCTCTTATTACAGACACTGGCCCCATAAATACCCGGTCTCCAATAGTACAATGACCGGCAATAAAACATTTTGCGGAAATAATTGTATTTTTCCCGATGGATACATCATGACCTATGACTGCATCCTGATAGATAATTGTATTATCTCCGATATAAGTGTCACTTCCAATAAATGCATCACATATTACAACACCTTCTCCACATTGCACGCTTTCCGAGATCTGTGCCTGCGGATCAATCATAGTCGCCAGACATATTCCTGCTTCTTTCATTTTATGAAATATTTTTTCTCTTGCCTCTGGATTTCCCAAAGAAATTACAACTTCAAGATTATTTTTCAAATTAGAATCGGTCAGAATCTCTTTTGACCGGTAAACTGGTGTATGATATACTTCTCTCCTTTTAACAACATCATCAATAAAAATAATATCGCTCCATCTATCATGATGTGGATCTACTCTATGTGCAAAATCCACAGCCAGCTTTCCGCTTCCTCCTGCACCAAATATTCCTAATACCATATTCTTTTCCTCTTTTTATTCTCTAATCTCTCTAAAACTCTCTCTTTAATTGTTCGATTTCTTTCATCTGCAACTGTCTCATTTTCTTATCAGATATCTGATAGACCCGGTCACACATAGATAATACACTAGGTCTATGTGTAGTAAGAATGCAGGTCTTCCGACCAGTTTTTTCCATAAGATTACGTAGTAGCATCCGCTCTGTTGCAACATCAAGTGCTGAAGTTGCTTCATCCAACAATAGCACCGGGGCATCGCATAACAATGCCCTGGCGATAGCCAGACGTTGATTTTGACCCTCTGAAAATCCTATGCCTGCTTCTCCAATTTCATAATCCAATTGATTGGGCAATTTTTGTACAAACTCATATGCACAAGCCTTTTTTAATGCCTCTATAATTTCTTCATCCGAAGCTTCTGGTTTCATCATAGCAATATTTTCCCGTATTGTTCCATGCATCATCGTATTTCCCTGGGGTACATATGCAATTAATTTTCTCGTCGAAACTGATAATTTTCTTTTTTTATTTTTTAGTGTAAAATAAGTACCTCCCTGTTGCCCGGCAACAATGCAAAGTAACAAACGAAGCATCGTCGTTTTTCCTTCGCCTGACGCTCCAACCAAAGCAACCGTTTGCCCCTGTGGTACTTCGAAATTTGCATGATCAAACACTTTCTTACCGTTATGATATGAAAAGCTCAGATTTTCTACTTTCATTCCCAAACCATACTGTAAAGCATCTTTTTTTAATTTTTCTATATCATCATTGATATCTTTTTCTTCTTCAAGTGCCAGCATTGCCTGTACACGCTCTGCTGCCGTAATCGTCCCCATCGCAGTAGGAATCATTTGGATCAACGACTTAAAATTTGATGATATCAATCCTGCCATAACTAAAATAAGAGCCATCGTTCCAAGCGTAATCACACCTGTATATATATGATATACTGCCCACCCAAGACATATCAGAGCAACAAACTGACCACATACATACATAACACTCCATGACAATAGCGAATATTTATTTACATCCAGATCCTTGTCCGCCTTTTGCCTCTGCACCACTGCTTCTTTTTCACAAAATGTCTCTTGCAAACCAAACGCCTTTATAGACTGTAAATTTGTAAAAGTCTCCTTATACAAAGACGTCAGATTACTTGCAGCTGTACGCTGTTCACGATTGCTGAAATATGTTTTTCCCAGAAAAATACGTGAACTTGCCAGCAGAATGGGGGCAACAAGAATAATAACCACAAGCATACTTGCATCATAATAAAGAATGACTCCCAATGCTAACAGAACCTGAACCGTATTGATTATAACTGAAGGCACCCAACCCACAGTGCTTCCCGCAACAGTAGAAACATCTTCCTGAATACGCGTCAACATATCACCGGAATCAAATTCCGCAAGTTGCTCCCATTTTGCATGTACAAGTTTACTGTAAGTTTTTGCACATAAATCGCTTCTCACTTTTATATTGATTGTTGCAGATAACCGTTGTCCCCCAACCGATAGCACAACATTAACAAGGCCTACGATAATATAAATCAAAAGCAATGTCATTATTTTCATCCAATTTTCTGCAAGAAGGTAATCGATTACTCCCTTTATCTGTACACTGAAAAATGTCGTAATCAGCATACTGACCATACTGATAGCAGAATATGCAAGTAATCCTTTTTTATGCTTGTTTACAAGCGCATAAATCCATATAATCTGTCGAAAAGCCTCCTTTACAAAACCTTCTTTTATTTTTTTGATTACTTTTTTTATTTTATTCATATCACACTTATTTCCTGCTAATAATATTACATATACGATCTACATCCTGAAAAGACAAATCTGCATATAATGGCAATGCCAAAACCGATGCCGAAATATAATCAGCCACAGGTGTTCCGTCCCTAGAGAAATCATTTCCATAACATGCCAGTTTTTTTGTTAACGGATAGAAATATTTTCTTGCAAAAATGCCTTCATCCTGCAATCTCTGACATAATTCATCCCTGCATTCTCCGTATTTTTCCCTTTCGATTATGATTGGAAAATACGCATAGTTTTGTTGAATCTGCATATCTGCCTTATGTGTCCTTATTCCTTTTACCTTATCTAAATGGCTGTAATATCTTTCCACCACAAGTTTTCTTTTCTCAGTAATTTCATTGATATGTTTTAAATTGCAAAGTCCCATTGCTGCATGAAATTCACTCATCTTTCCATTCATTCCAATTTCCATACACTCCTCATTATCCTGACAGATACCAAAATTCCGCATATGCCGTATTGTATCACCAAGTATGTGATCTTTTGTGACTACTGCTCCGCCTTCCACATGCCATGCACGCCTTACCGAAATGTACGGCGT
>ERZ781272.499-NODE-499-length-25485-cov-9.998466_pt1 | contig 25485 bp, 27 predicted proteins | sample MGYA00375850_ERZ781272 | MGnify/ENA primary metagenome ERZ781272 (study PRJEB29790, sample SAMN06051246) | human gut metagenome | host: Homo sapiens | place: USA: Cincinnati, Ohio | collected 2013-06-21 | study: EMG produced TPA metagenomics assembly of the Gut...
GGGTCCCGCTGCTTGTCCTGGTTTTTTGTAGAGGATGGAGCTACAATGATGGTAGTGCTATTCATAATGCCAAGTGTACCGCTTCACCCGCGATGAACTGTAAGGTCCACCTCTCCCAATTCCCGGTGCCTCGAAGCAGGCGATAGTTATAATATGTACCTCCATTCGTCCGTTTGCCTTTTTGTGACGGTTAACCCGTTCCTTCTCATCCAAGGCCTTCCTCTACACCTCCTGCTACAAATTGCTTGACTTTTTGACAGATCGTGTGCGGTGGACATGATATGCTCTTTTATTTGTGCATATGTCCACTTCTGACCTTCCTCTACTAATCCGATTTCAGAAGAATCTGCACTTAATAAAGTACTAGCATATCTTTAAAAAGTCTGCTACAATATCATTGCACCGATTGATTTATTAAAAACAATCGCTTTTATTGGAAAGGCAGGTAAGACCTATGGCGGGAAAGATCTCCCATACCTTCCGCCCCGATATCCGGGTCCGCCTGATCGACGCGCGCCCTTTCTTTGGACCCGGGACCTCCGCCCTGCTGCGGGCCATCCAGGAGTGCGGCTCGGTGCTGGGGGCCTGTGAAAGGCTGGAGCTGTCCTACTCCAAGGGCCGTGCTATCCTCCACTCCGCCGAGCAGGAGCTGGGCTTTCCCCTGGTGCGCCGCACCAAGGGCGGCGTGGGGGGCGGCAGCGCCAGCCTGACCGAGGCAGGCGTCCGGCTGCTGGACAGCTTCGAGCAGTATCAGGCCGATGTGCGCCGCTATGCCCAAGAGCACTTCGACGCCCTGCGTACCCAGTTGGAGCATCCGGAATGAGAAAGCTCTATCTGATCCGCCACGGACAGTGCCGGAACGGGGCCCACCGCTGCATCGGCGGCACCGATCTTCCGCTGGACGAGGTGGGGCTGTGCCAAGCTGAGCGTCTGCGGCAGTGGGCACGGTCCAAACCGCTGACCGCAGTGTACACCAGCCCGCTCTCCCGCTGCCGGGAGACCGCCCGCATCCTGTCTGACGGCCGGCTGCCCGTCCACACGGCGGACGGACTGCGGGAGATGGACGGGGGCGTGTGGGAGGGACTGCTCTACGCCGACATCCGGGTCCGCTGGCCGGAGGCCTACGCCGCCAGAGGCGCCCACCTGGGCGCCGTTCCTCCCCCGGGAGGAGAGAGCTTTTCGGCCGCAGGCGCCCGGCTGGGCGGCTGCATCCGAGGCATCCTGGCCCGAACGGAGGGGGATATCGCCTTGATCAGCCACGCAGGTGCCGGGCGGGGCTGGCTGGCCCCCCTGCTGGGGCTGGACCTAGACGACGTGCTGTCCATCCGGCAGCCCTGGGGTGGCATCTCGGAGCTCACTTGGAGCCGCGGCCGTTTCACTGTGGACTGTCTGGGCCTCCAGCCCGACCCCGTCCCCCCGCCCTTCCTGCTGGAAGCCCTGCTGGACCGCCAGGAGGCGCCGCCTGCCGTGCGGACCCACGGGGAGGCCGTGGCCCGGACGGCTCTGGCCCTGGCCGATCCGATCCCGGAGCCGCCAGTGGACCGGCCCCTGCTGGAGGCCGCCTGCCGGCTCCACGACATTGCCAAGGGCTCGCCCGACCACGCCCGGCGCGGGGCCCGGCTGCTGGACGAAGCCGGCTACCCCGCCGTGGCCGCGCTGATCGCCGTCCACCACGACCTGCCGCCGTCGGCCGGGTTGGAGGCCCGGCTGCTGTATCTGGCGGACAAGTTGGTCCAGGGCTCGGAGCCCACCTGCCTGGAGGCTCGCTTTGCCGCTTCCTTAAAAAAATGTGAGACGCCGTCCGCTCGCGCCGCCTGGGAGCGGCGCTACCGGGCCGCCCGGGACATTCTGGACGAATACCAACTAAACTGGGGGCAAACGCAATGAAGCTGCTGAAGACGGAAGAGGCCGTGGGACAGGTGCTGTGCCACGATATCACCCAGATCATCCGGGGCGTCACCAAGGACGCCGTATTCCGCAAGGGCCACATCATCACGCCGGAGGACGTCCCCGTCCTGCTCAGCGTGGGCAAGGAGCACGTCTATATCTGGGAAAAGAATGAGAACATGCTCCACGAGAACGACGCGGCGGAAATCTTGCGCTCCCTGTGCCAGGGGCCCAACATGCATGCCACCGCCCCCAGGGAGGGGAAGATCGAGCTGGTGGCAGATGAGGACGGCCTGCTGCTGGCGGATGTGGAGCGGCTCCGGGCGGTGAACCGCCTGGGCGAGATGATGATTGCCACCCGCAGCTCCGGCTTTCCGGTGAAGCGGGGGGACAAGCTGTGCGGCACCCGGGTCATCCCTCTGGTCATTGAGAAGGAAAAGATGGAGGCAGCCCGGCAGGCGGCGGGGGACGGACCTCTGCTGCGGCTGCTCCCCTTCCGCCCCCGGCGGTACGGTCTGATCATCACCGGAAGCGAGGTGTACCACGGCCGCATTGAGGACACCTTTTCCCCCGTCATCCAGGAAAAGCTGGCGGAATACGGCTGTGAACCGGGCTGGCACGAGGTCCTGGATGACGACCACGTCCAGATCACCGCCGCCGTCAACCGGATGCTGGCCGCGGGGGCGGAGCTGGTGCTGTGCACCGGCGGCATGAGCGTGGACCCGGACGACCGCACTCCCCTGGCCATCAAAAACACCGGGGCGAAGATCGTCAGCTACGGCGCGCCGGTGCTGCCCGGGGCCATGTTTCTGCTGGCTTACACCGCCGACGGCCGCCCCATCTGCGGTCTGCCCGGCTGCGTCATGTACGCCAAGCGGACCATTTTCGACCTGGTGCTGCCCTTCCTGCTGGCCGACGTCCCGGTGACGGCGGAGCACCTGGCGGGGCTGGGGCACGGGGGCCTGTGCCTCAACTGCCCGGAGTGCCGCTTCCCCAACTGCATGTTCGGAAAGGGCGTGTGAGCTATGGCCTTTACCCATATGGACGAAAACGGCAACGCCGTCATGGTGGACGTCAGCGAAAAGGCCGTCACCCAGCGCACTGCCGTGGCCCGGGGGGCCGTCTCCATGAGCCCCGGCTGCTTTGCCATGGTGCGGGACGGCCGGGCAAAAAAGGGCGACGTGCTGGCAGTGGCCCAGGTGGCCGGCATCATGGCAGCCAAGCGGACGGCCGAGCTCATCCCCCTGTGCCATGTGCTGGCTCTGAACAAGACGGCCGTGGAGTTCACCCTCCGCCCGGAGCGCAGCGAGATCGAGGCGGTGTGCACCGTCCGGTGCGACGGCCGGACCGGGGTAGAGATGGAGGCCCTCACCGGGGTCAGCGTGGCGCTGCTGACCATATACGACATGTGTAAGGCGGAGGACCGGGCCATGTGTATCCGGGAGATTCACCTGGTGGAAAAACAGGGCGGCAAAAGCGGCCATTTTATTTATGGACAGGGAGAGGACCACCATGACGGACCAGTGGGGACGGACCATTGACTATCTGCGGGTATCGGTGACGGACCGGTGTAACCTGCGCTGCCGGTACTGCATGCCCCGCGGGGTGGAGCTGTGCTCCCACAGAGACACCCTCCGCTACGAGGAGCTGCTGCGGGTCTGTGCAGTGGCGGTGGCTCTGGGCGTCACCCGGTTTAAGATCACCGGGGGCGAACCGCTGGTCCGCCGGGACTGCGCCGCCTTTCTGGCTCGGCTGAAGGCCCTGCCCGGTGTGGAGCAGGTCACCCTGACCACCAACGCTCTGTTGCTGTCCCAGTGCCTGGACGAGCTGGCCGGGGCGGGCGTGGATGGGATCAACATCAGCCTGGATACCCTGGACCCGGAGCGCTACCGCCGGATCACCGGCTTTGACGGTGGGGCGGTGGAGCAGGTCCTGACCGTGCTGGACGACTGCGTGCGCCGGGGCATTCGGACCAAGATCAACGCCGTGCTGCTGCCCGAGACCCGGGACGAGCCGCCGCGGCTGGCCGCGCTGGCCGCCGGGCGGCCGGTGGATGTGCGCTTCATCGAGCTCATGCCCATCGGAGAGGGCCGCGGCCTGAAGGGCGTGTCCCCGGACGAGGCCCTTGCCCGGCTGCGGGCGGTCTGGCCGGATCTGCACCCCACGGACGAGCGCCGGGGCAACGGCCCCGCTCAATACTATGCCGCCGCCGCCCTAGAGGGGCGCATCGGCTTCATCGGCGCGGTGAGCCACGCCTTCTGCGCCGCCTGCAACCGGGTCCGCCTCACCAGCACCGGGGTGCTGAAGCCCTGCCTGTGCTACGAGGAGGGGACCGATCTGCGCTCTCTTCTGCGGGGTGGCTGTACCGACGAGGCGCTGGCCCGTGCCATGGCCGGGGCCATCCGGGGCAAGCCTCCGGCCCACTGCTTCGCCCGGGAGGAGGGCGTCACCGAGCGCCGCGCCATGTTCCAGATAGGAGGATAAACCATGGGAAAGGTTCGAGCCGTCTGCGTCAGCGACGTACGCGGCGTACAGAAGAAGAACGTGGAGCGCGCCTGGTTCGCCACAGAGCACGGCATCCAGGGGGACGCCCACGCCGGGAACTGGCACCGGCAGGTCTCCCTGCTCAGCCAGGAGAGGATCGACGCCTTCAACCTGCGGGGCGCCGGGGTGGTCCCCGGCGCATTTGGCGAGAATCTGGTGGTGGAGGGCATCGACTTCCGCGCCCTGCCGGTGGGCACTCTGCTGCGGTGCGGCGACGTGCTGCTGGAGATGACCCAGATCGGCAAGGAGTGCCACAGCCACTGTGAGATCTATCAAAAGATGGGCGACTGCATCATGCCTCGGGAAGGGGTATTCGCCCGGGTGCTGGAGCCCGGCTCCATCGCCGTGGGGGATGAGATGACCCTCCAGCCCCGCACCGCCCCCCGTCCCTGGCAGGCGGCAGTCATCACCCTGTCGGACAAGGGCGCCCGGGGGGAGCGGGAGGACCGGAGCGGCCCCGTCATCGCCCAGCGCCTGAAGGACAACGGCTATGAGGTCGTGGAGCTGCTCCTGCTCCCCGACGAGGCCGCTCCTCTGAAAAACCAGCTCATCCGGCTGTGCGACCAGCGGCAGCTCGATCTGATCCTCACCACCGGGGGCACCGGCTTCGCCCCCCGGGACATCACCCCGGAGGCCACCCTGGCAGTGGCCCACCGGAACGCTCCGGGCATCGCCGAGGCCATCCGCTCCGCCTCCCTGGCCATCACTCCCCGGGCCATGCTGTCCCGGGCGGTGTCGGTCATCCGGGGCAAGACCCTGATCGTCAACCTGCCCGGCAGCCCCAAGGCCTGCATGGAGAGCATGGACGTGTTCCTGGACACCCTGCCCCACGCCCTGGACCTGCTGCGCGGCCGCGTTCAGGACTGTGCCCGCCCGTAACGGGACTCCCTTCGGTCGAAGCGTGTAAATCCACGTTTTGATAGCGGCGCGGCGCCCCTGTGCCGCCGCGTCGCCATCCCATTTTGCGAACAGCAAAAGAAGGAGAATGCAACATGAAACGACTTGGCACCCTGCTCCTGGTACTGTCTCTGACCCTGGGCCTGGCCGCCTGCGGCGGCACCGCCTCTTCCCCCAGTCCCTCGGCTGCGCCCACGCCCACCGCTCCCGCGCAATCCCAGCCCGCCGAAGCGGTGGAGCTCATCGTCTTTGCCGCCGCCTCCATGACCGAGACCCTGAATCAGATCGCCGCGCTCTACGCCGACGTGGCCCCCAATGTGAAGCTCACCTTCAACTTTGACTCCTCCGGCACCCTCAAGACCCAGATCGAGGAGGGGGCCGACTGCGACCTCTTCCTCTCCGCCGGACAGAAGCAGATGAACCAGCTTGATGTCACCGCCGACCCCGCCGTCAATGACAAGGGCCTGGACTTCGTGCTGCAGGGCAGCCGGGTAGACCTGCTGGAAAACCGGGTGACCCTCTGCGTGCCCGAGGGCAACCCCGCCGGGATTGAGAGCTATGACGACATGGCCCAGGCCCTGAAGGACGGCACCATCCTGCTGGCCATGGGCAACTCCGACGTGCCCGTGGGCCAGTACACCCAAAAGATCCTGGCCTACTACGACCTGGACGAGACCGCTTTGGCCGGCGCCGGCGCCATCACCTACTGCACCAACGTCAAGGAGGTCACCACCCAGGTCTCCGAGGGCAGCGTGGACTGCGGCGTCATCTACTGCACCGACGCCTTCTCCGCCGGCCTGACCCCGGTGGCCTACGCCACTGCCGAGATGTGCGGCCAGGTCATCTACCCCGCCGCCGTCCTCAGCGTCAGCCAACATCCCACCGAGGCTCAGGCCTTCCTGGACTACCTCTCCACCCCCGAGGCCATGGCCGTGTTCGAGGCCGTGGGCTTCGCCGCCGCCTGATGCGAGCCATGGACTGGTATCCCCTGTGGAACTCGCTGCGCATCGCCGGTATCAGTTGCGTGCTGGTGTTCTTTCTGGGCATCCTGATCGCCTACTACGCCGCCCGCCTGCCCCGTGGAATCAAGGGTCTGCTGGATGTGGCGCTGACCCTGCCCATGGTGCTGCCCCCCACGGTCTGTGGCTACTTTCTGCTGCTGCTCTTCGGCAACCGGCGGCCCCTGGGCCTGTTTCTGGCCCGGTTCGGCATCAAGTTCGTCATGACCTGGTACGGCGGCGTACTGGCCGCGGCGGTGGTGGCCTTTCCCCTGATGTACCGCACCGCCCGGGGCGCTTTCGAGAGCTTTGACGAGACCCTGGCTTACTCCGGCCAAACCCTGGGGCTGTCCAACTCCTACATCTTCTGGCGCATCCGGATGCCCGCCTGCCGCCAGGGCATCCTGGCCGGTACCGTGCTGGCCTTTGCCCGGGCCCTGGGCGAGTATGGCGCCACCAGCATGCTCATCGGCTATACCCCCGGCAAGACGGCCACCATCTCCACCACGGTCTACCAGCTCTGGCGCACCAACGACGAGGCCGGGGCCTTCACCTGGGTGATGGTCAATCTGGCCATCTCGGCGGCGGTGCTGCTGGTGGTCAATCGGATGGAAAAGCGCAGCGGAACGGGGGTGCGCCGGTGAGCCTTCTGGTGGACATAGAAAAAGACCTGGGAGGCTTCTTCCTCCAGGTCCGGTTCGAATCCGAGGGCGGCGTGCTGGGCCTGCTGGGCCCCTCGGGCAGCGGCAAGAGCATGACCCTCAAGTGCATCGCCGGGATCGAGCGGCCCGACCGGGGGCGCATCGTCCTGGACGGTGAGACTCTGTTCGACAGCGAAAAGCGCATCGACCTGCCTCCTCAGAGGCGTCGGGTGGGCTACCTGTTTCAGAGCTACGCCCTGTTTCCCAATATGACGGTGGCGCAGAATATCCTGTGCGGCCTGTGCCGGGAGCCGGACCGGGGCAAAAAGAAGGCTCTGCTCCAGGACGCGGTGGCCATGATGCGGCTGGAGGGGCTGGAGCGGCTCCGGCCCGCCCAGCTCTCCGGCGGGCAGGCGCAGCGGGCGGCCCTGGCCCGCATTCTGGTCAGCCGTCCCAACCTGCTGATGCTGGACGAGCCCTTCTCCGCCTTGGACAGCCATCTGCGCGACCAGCTCCAGCTCCAGACGAAGGCGCTGCTGGCCCAGTTCGGCAAGCCGGTGCTTCTGGTCACCCACAGCCGGGACGAGGCCTACCGCCTGTGCGGTCAGATCGCCGTGGTGGATCAGGGCCGCTTCCTGGCCTTAAAGGAGACCAAGGCCCTCTTTGCCGACCCGGGCAGTGTCCAGGCCGCCCGGCTTACCGGCTGCAAAAACATTGCGCAGGCACGGAAAACCGGGGATTATGAGCTGGAGGTCCCCGCCTGGGGGGTGCGGCTGCGCACCGCTCAGCCGGTGGCCGACGGAGTTCGCGCCGTGGGTATCCGGGCCCACTACTTCAACTCCAGGGCCACGCAGAACCGCTACCCCGTCCGCTTTACCGGTGAGATGGAGGAGCCCTTCGAGGTCATCCTCCAGTTCCGGTATGAGGGGCAGGACCCCGCCGCCCCCGACCTGTGGTGGCGCATCCCCAAGGACCGCCGGCCTCAGGCCCTGCCGGAGGCATTCGGCGTGGCGCCCGCCAACGTCCTGCCCCTTTACGACTGAGGGCCGGAGTTATTTTGTGAGAAGAGAGGTGAGGGCCGTGGAACGGCTGGGCGCTGTCATCCTGGCGGCGGGCCTGTCCTCCCGCATGGGGGAGTTCAAGCCCCTGCTGCCCATCGGCGGCGTGAGCATGATCCGCCGGGTCGTGGACCTGATGCGGGGCGCCGGCGCCGAGACCGTGGTGGTGACCGGCTACCGGCACAAAGCGCTGGAGGCCCATCTGGTCGGCTGCGGCGTGCGCTTCGTCCACAACCCGGATTACCGGCATACCCAGATGCTGGACTCCCTGCGGCTGGGCCTGGGGGCCCTGCCCGCCGGCTGCGGCCGGTTTCTGCTCTCTCCGGCGGACGTGCCTCTGGTGCGACCTCGGACTGTCCGGGCTCTGCTGGCGCTGGACGCCCCCTTTGTGCGCCCCTTATACCGGGGCGAGCCGGGGCACCCGGTGGTATTTCGCGCCGGCCTTCTTCCCCTCATCCGCTGCTACAGCGGCTCCGGAGGCCTGGGCGGCCTGGTGGAGACCTGCGGCGTGCCCGTCCGAGAGCTGGAGGTCGATGACCTGGGGGTCTGCATGGACGGCGACACCCGGGAGCAGTATAACGCCCTGCTGCGGGCTTATCAGGCCATCCAGGACGGGAGGTGCGGCGCATGAAGCAGCGTCTGGTGATTCTGGGCGCGGGTCAGATGGGTCGCGCAGCCGAGGCCCTGCTGGACTGGAATGCATTCTGTCTGTGCGCCTTCGGCGACAATTTCTCCGGCGCCTGGGACCCCGCAGCCCGTCCGCCCGTTCTGCCCGTGAAGGAGGCCCTGTCCGCCGCCCCCGACCTGGTGCTGCTGGGAGTGCTGGATGAGGAGCGAAGCGGTCAGTTGGAGCGGCAGGCCCGCTCGCTGGGCTACCGAGGCGCGTTCCTGCGCCTGAGGGACCTCTATCGCTGTTTTGACATGCGGGGCGCCGTCCTGCGGCGCATGGTCGAACGGCTCCGGGCCGTCCCCGGCGACATGGCCGAGCTGGGGGTCTACCGGGGCGACTTCGCCTGGCAGTTCAACGTCCTGTTCCCCGACCGCAGGCTGTATCTTTTTGATACCTTCCAGGGCTTCGATCCGCGGGATGTGCGGCAGAAGCCCGTCGGGGGCGGCTGCGACCGGCGTCAGGACTTCTCCGATACCAGCGTGGAGGCCGTCCTGGCCCGCCTGCCCCACCCGGAGCAGGCCGTGGTGCGGCGGGGCTGGTTTCCCGATACCGCCCGCGGACTGGAGGCCGTCTTCGCCCTGGTCAGCCTGGACGCCGACCTCTATGCCCCCACCCTGGCGGGGCTGGAGTTCTTCTACCCCCGTCTGAGCCCCGGCGGCGCGATTTTCCTTCACGATTACAACAGCAGGCAGTTTGACGGCGTGAAGGAGGCCGTCCTCGCCTATGAACGGGACCACGGCCCCCTGCCGCTGGTCCCCCTCAGTGACCTGCACGGCACAGCCGTGCTCATCCGGCCTTGAAAGGAGCCTGATCGCCCATGAGAAACTTATTTGCCGCCCTGCGCGACGCCCTGGCCAGCGGCCAGGACGCAGTGCTGGTCACCGTGGTGGCCAGCAGTGGCTCCACCCCACGGGGAGCCGGGGCGCGGATGGTCGTCACCGGACAGGGCCGCCTGTGTGGCACCATCGGCGGCGGCGCGGTGGAATACCGCAGTCAGCAGGTGGCCCAGGAGCTCCTCCGGACGGGCGGCGCCCACCTTGAGCACTTCCGGCTGCATGAAAACCAGGTCCAGGATCTGGGCATGATCTGCGGCGGCGCAGTGGACGTGTACTTCCGCCACATTCCGGCCGGGGATGCGGATACGCTGGCGCTGGTCGGGCACATGGAATCCCTCTACCGCGCCGGGGAGCCCGCCTGGCTGATCTGTGAGATCACCGGCGGGTGCGGCGGGGCCATGGGGATCTACGGCGGGAAGAGCGGCGTCTTCGGCCTCTCCCTCCCCTCAGCCCTCACCGGCGCTTTGGGCGGCAAGCCCTGCCAGCTCACCGACGGCGGCCGGAGTTACTACTGCGAGCCCCTCTTCCAGGCGGGCCGGGTGTATGTCTTCGGCGGCGGCCACGTCTCCCAGGCCCTGGTGCCCGCCCTGACCGCGGTGGACTTCCGCTGCGTGGTGCTGGAGGACCGGCCGGAGTTCTGCCGCCCGGAGCTCTTCCCCGGCGTGGAGGAGACCCGGCTGGTGGACAACGCCCGGCTGGCCGACTTCGTCACCGTGGAGGAGCGCGATTATGTAGTGGTCATGACCCGGGGCCACAAGGACGACCAGGCGGTCCAGGCCCAGATGCTGCGCACCCCCGCCCACTATATCGGCGTCATCGGCAGCCGCCGCAAGACTGCCGGGGTCTTTGCCCGCCTGCGGGAGGAGGGCTTCACCGATGCCGACCTGGCGCGCATCACCACCCCCATCGGCCTGGATATCAAGGCCGAGACCCCGGCGGAGATCGCGGTGAGCATCGCCGCCCAGCTCATCCAGGTCCGGGCCGAACGCGCCGAGCACTGAGACGGCACCCCCTGCCGGGGGGTCTGTATGGACGCACCCCGCCCGGGGAAGAATACGAGGGGCCGCACGCGGTGCGGCCCCTCGTATTCTTCTTTTTTAGGGGGCGATCCCATGACCGATGCACAGGCCCGGGCCCAGGTCGCCCGGCAGCAATGGCTGCTCTACTACAACCGCACCCTGCTGGAACAGGGTCTCATCAGCCAGCGGGCCCACGACCGGATGCTTCTGAAGATCCGGGGCCGCTTCGCCGCTCCGCCGGGCCGGGAGCCCTAGGAGCAGAACCGGTGTTTCCCGATGATCTTGATGAGGGGCCTGGACCAGATCCAGGCGCTGGTGGCGGTGTTGGGATTGAAATAGTAGATGGCGCCGCCGCTGGGGTCGGCCCCGTTCATGGCGTCCCGGGCGGCCCGGACGGCCGAGTCGGCCACCGGCTGATCGAACTGCCCGTCCAGCATGCAGCTAAAGGCCCCCGGCTGATAGACCACCCCGGCGATGGTGTTGGGGAAGGAGGGGTGCCCCACCCGGTTGAGGATGACCGCACCCACCGCCACCTGGCCGCTGTAGGGCTCGCCCCGGGCCTCGGCAGAGATGACCCGGGCCAGCAGATCCACGCTGCCGCTCTGGGCGGCGGAGCCGCCGGAGGGGGCGCTATCCTGCATTCCCAGGGCCGCCAGGGTGGCGGAGCCCACGACGCCGTCCGCCGCCAGGCCGTTTTTCCGCTGGAAATCCTTGACGGCCGCGGCGGTCTTGGAGCCGTAGATGCCGTCCACCGGGCCGTCGAAATAGCCCCAACGCACCAGCTTTTGCTGGATCGTGCGCACGGCCTCGCCCGATGAGCCCTGCCGGTAGGTGGCCGCCTGGGCGCTCTGGGCCAGGGTAATGATCAGGATGTTCAGGGCAAAGATCAGCGCCAGGGCCAGCAGGAGCTGTTTTCGGTGTTTCTGCATGGGGTCGCCGCCTCCTTGAAAATGTTCAAGGCTAGTTTACGACGGCGCCGCCTTTCCTATGCAAGGCGAATAATGGCAGGGAAAAAGGGCCATACTGGTAACCGAAACATGGATCGGAGAGGATGTGTTGCGGCATGGTAAAGGGTGTGACCCGGCAGGTCATCGTGGTCAAGTCCCCGGACCCGAAGCTGTTCGAACAGGCGATTTTCATCATGCGGGAGGACGCCTTCGTGGAGGGCGTCTCTGCCGACCAGGTCATTCAGGAGGCCCAGCAGGTGGCCAGGCGCTACGTCAAGCAAAACTCCCGGTGGGGCCGCCTGTCCCGGGCCATCCCGGCGCCGGCCTACACGGCGGTGGGGGCTCTGGCGGCCACCGCCCTGTGGAGTCTGGCCATGCTTCTGTAAAAAACGAGCCTCCCGGCGCGCCGGGAGGCTCGTTTTCTTTCCTTACAGCTCTTTGACCTTTTCCTTGAGGAAGCCCCGCAGCCACTCCCCCGTCTCCGGATGGGCCAGAGAGAAGTCCACCGTGGCCTCCAAAAAGCCCTTCAGGTTGCCGGTGTCGTACCGCTTGCCCTCAAAGTCCACAGCCACCATCTTGTCCCGGCGGCACAGCGCCTTCAGCCCGTCGGTGAGCTGGATCTCCCCGCCGTAGCCCGGCTCCAGGTCCTCCAGGATATTGAAGATACCGGGCCTCAGCACATAGCGCCCCAGGATGGCGTAGTGGGAGAAGATCTGTTCGGGCCGGGGCTTTTCCACCATGTCGGAGACGGCAAAGACCCGCTCCTCCAGCGGACTGATCTGGACGGAGGAGTACTTGGCGATGGCGTCGGTGGACACCTGCTGCACCCCCACGCAGGAGGCGTCATACTTCTCCGCAGCGGCGATGAGCTGGCCGATAACGGGAGTCCGGGCCCGCATAATGTCGTCGCCCAGCAGCACGGCAAAGGGTTCGTCCCCCACGAAGCGCTTGGCCCGCCAGATGGCATGGCCCAGGCCCTTGGTCTCCTTCTGCCGGACATAGAAGATGTTGGCCAGGTCGGCGGCCCGGCGGACCTTCTCCAGCTCCCGCTCCTTGCCGGCCCGCTCCAGGCGCTCCTCCAGCTCGGGGTAGTAGTCGAAGTAGTCGTCCATAGCGGACTTGGCCCGGTTGGTCACCACCAGGATATCCTCGATGCCGGCGTCTACTGCCTCCTCAATGATATACTGGATAACCGGCTTGTCCACCAGGGGGAGCATCTCCTTGGGAACCGTCTTGGTGGCGGGCAGCATCCGGGTCCCCAGCCCGGCGGCGGGGATAACGGCCTTGCGAACTTTCATGGGGACAGCCTCCTGATCGTGAAAAATTATGCCGTTTCCTTCGGAGCAATCATGGGCTTGAAGTAGTCCACCCGGGGCAGCAGCTTCAGCAGCAGCATCCCCAGCACATAGCAGGCGCCCAGCTCTCCGACACCCACCGTCAGGCCGTTATAGAGCCAGGCGGCAGGGAGGGCGGCGGTAAAGCCGGTCTGGGCAAAGGCGATGGTGAAGCCCACCAGCACCGTGTTGCACACCACGGGGGGCAGGGGGGCCAGCCAGCGGCGCTTCACCCGGCTGGTCCACACGGCGGCGATAAGGGTGGCCAGGGAGCCCACCACGATGTCCAGCGGTCCATAGGGGCTGAGTAGATTGGCCGCCAGGCAGCCCACGAAGAGCCCCGGCGCCGTGGCCGGGAACAGAAAGGGCAGCACACACAGTGCCTCGGAAAAGCGGAGCTGGATGGGTCCATAGGTCAGGCCGAAGACGTTGCCAAAATAGCTCATTACGGCGTAGAGGGCGGCCACCATGGCCGCCAGGGTCAGATCCTTGGTCGTAAACTTGCGCATGACAAAATAACCTCCATTTTTTGTTTAGAGTACGCGCGCCAACGCACAGCGGCACAGGTTCCTTTCCCCGGGAGTAGGACGCTCAGGCTCCCGGACGGCTCACTCTGTGCCGGTTGGACTGGTTGGGGAAACCGGTCGGAGGTATTGTATCATCTTTTTTCTGAAAAGTAAAGCCGGCGGCCTTGCCGCCTTTCCTCAACATCAATCTTGACAAATTGCGGTCAAACGATTAGTATGTTAGGAACCTAACATTGTGGAGGTGATTCCCATCGACCGACAAAATTCCATCAGCTTTACCATCCGTGGACTATCCAATCTGCTGCGGCGTAAGATGATGGAGGTGGCCCCGCCCCCGGAGGACCGGCACGGGACCACGGAGACGGAGGGGCAGATCATGGGCTTTCTCTGCGACCATCCGGATCGGGCGCTGTACCAGCGGGATGTGGAGGAGGCCTTCTGCATCCGCCGCTCCACGGCCTGCCGGTTTCTCCAGAACCTGGAGCGGGACGGGATGCTGGCGCGGCAGAGCGTGCCCCAGGACGCCCGGCTGAAGAAACTGGTCCCCACCGCCAAGGCGCTGGCGCTCCATGCGGAGATTGAGTCTAAGACCCGGATGATTGAGGACCTGATGACCCGTGACCTGACCCAGGAGGAGATCGCCCAGTTTCTCGCCATCGCCTGGAAAATACAACGGAACCTCCGCCAGTGAGCCGCCGGGATGGACGGCTCACTCCCATTTTACTGCTTCACTGATTCTGACCAAAGGAGTAATACTATGGTAAAACGCATTGCCGCCTGTGTCCGCGAGTACCGGCGGGATTCCCTGCTCACCCCCCTGTATGTCGCCCTGGAGGTCCTTCTGGAGGTCCTCATCCCGCTGGTCATGGCCGACCTCATCGACCGCGGCATCGAGGCCGGCGACATGGGCCACATTTTGCGCACCGGCGCTGTGCTGGTGGTGATGGCCCTCTTCTCCCTGACCTTTGGGGTTCTGTCCGGCCGGTATGCCGCCCGGGCCTCGGCGGGGCTGGCCAAAAACCTGCGCCGCGACATCTATTACAACGTGCAGAACTTCTCCTTTTCCAACCTTGACAAGTTCTCCACCGCCGGCATCGTCACCCGGCTGACCACCGACGTGACCAACGTACAAAACGCCTATCAGATGCTGATCCGGGTGGCGGTGCGCTGCCCGCTGATGCTGGTGTTTGCCTTCACCATGACGGTGCGCATCAACCCCCGCATCGCCCTCATCTACTTGTGCGTCATTCCCGTGCTGGCGGTGGGTCTGGTGCTCATCATCACCCGGGTCCACGCCCTATTCACCAGGGTGTTCCGGACCTACGACCAGCTCAACGGCGTGGTCCAGGAAAACCTGCTGGGCATCCGGGTGGTCAAGTCCTTTGTCCGGGAGGAGCACGAGAAGGAAAAGTTCGGCGCCGTCTCCGGCGCGCTGTTCCGCGGCTTCTCCAGGGCGGAAAAGCTCATTGCCTTCAACATGCCCCTGATGCAGCTGTGCGTCTACACCTGCATGCTGCTGGTGTCCTGGATCGGGGCCAGGCTGGTGGTGGGGGGAGACATGACCACCGGCGAGCTGACCAGCCTGTTCAACTATACCATGCAGATCCTGATGAGCCTGATGATGCTGTCCATGGTGCTGGTGATGGTCATCATGGCCCGGACCTCCAGCGAGCGCATCGCCGAGATTCTCAGCGAGGAGAGCGACCTGAAAGACGGCCCTGCCCCGGTGACCGAGGTGCCCGACGGCTCGGTGGACTTTGAGCATGTGGGCTTCAGCTACGCCGGGGACCCGGAACGCCTGAGCCTGAAGAATGTAGATCTGCACATCCGCTCCGGCGAGACGGTGGGCATTCTGGGCGGCACCGGCACCTCCAAGAGCACACTGGTCCAGCTCATCCCCCGACTGTACGACGCCACCCTGGGCACGGTAAAGGTGGGCGGCATCGACGTGCGGGACTACGACCTGGAGGTCCTCCGGGACCAGGTGGCCATGGTGCTGCAGAAGAACACCCTGTTCTCCGGCACCATCAAGGAAAACCTGCGCTGGGGCAATGAGCAGGCCACCGACGAAGAGCTGGTCCGGGCCTGCCGGCTGGCCCAGGCCGACGGCTTCATCCGGGAGTTTCCCGACGGCTACGACACCTACATCGAGCAGGGGGGCTCCAATGTGTCCGGCGGACAGAAGCAGCGGCTGTGTATCGCCCGGGCCCTGCTGAAAAGGCCCAAGATCCTCATTCTGGACGACTCCACTTCGGCGGTGGACACCAAAACCGACGCGCTGATCCGCCGGGCCTTCCAGGAGGAGATCCCCGGCACCACCAAATTCATCATCGCTCAGCGGGTGTCCTCGGTGGAGGACGCCGACCACATTCTCATCCTGGAGGGCGGCCAGATCGCCGCCTTCGGCACCCACGAAGAGCTGGTGGCCTCCAGCCCCATCTATCAGGAGGTCTACGCTTCCCAGACCAAAGGAGGAAATGAGGATGCATAAGCTGAACAAAAAAACCGCCGCCCGGCTGCTGAAGCTGGTGTTCCGTGGCAACGGGCTCCGGTTCCTGCTGGTGCTGGTGTGTATTCTCCTCAGCGCGGGAGCCTCGGTGGGGGCCTCCCTGTTTCTGGGCGCCCTCATCGACGACTATATCGCCCCCCTGCTGCTCACCGACCACCCCGTATTCGACGTGCTGTTCCGCGCCCTGGCCGCTATGGCCTGCCTCTATGCGGCGGGCATCCTGTCCTCCCTGCTCTATAACCGCACCATGGTCACCATCGCCCAAAAGGTACTCAAGGAAATCCGGGACGACCTGTTCGCCCACATGCAGACCCTGCCCATCCGCTATTTCGACACCCACACCCACGGCGACGTGATGAGCGTCTACACCAATGACGTGGACACCCTGCGGCAGATGATCTCCCAGTCCCTGCCCCAGATGATCAGCTCGGCCGTGACCATGCTGGCGGTGTTCTGCGGCATGGTGTATAAGAGTATCCCTCTGACGGCGCTGGTGCTGGTGTGCGTGGCGTTGATGCTGGTGGTCACCCGCACCGTGGCCGGCCGCAGCGGCAAATATTTCCTCCGCCAGCAGCGGGACATCGGCGCCCTCAACGGCTACATCGAGGAGATGGTGGCCGGCCAGAAAGTAGTCAAGGTGTTCTGCCACGAGGAGCAAGCCAAGGCGGGCTTCGACGCCGTGAACGAGCGTCTGTTCCGCAGCTCCGATCAGGCCAACCAGTACGCCAACATCCTCATGCCCACTATGAACAACCTGGGCAACCTGCAATATGTGGTCATTGCCATCGTGGGCGGCGCCATCGCCCTGGGCGGCGGCGGCCTGACGCTGGGCACCATCGCCTCTTTCCTCCAGATGTCCAAGTCCTTCACCCAGCCCATTGGCCAAATCTCCATGCAGCTCAATGCCGTCATCATGGCTCTGGCGGGGGCGGAGCGCATCTTTGACCTGATGGACGCCCCGTCCGAGACCGACGAGGGCCGCGTCACCTTGGTCAATGCCAAATATCAGGGCGACACGCTGGTGGAGGCTGAGGAGCGCACCGAGCTCTGGGCCTGGAAGCAGCCGCAGGAGGACGGCAGCGTGGTCTACACCCGGCTCACCGGCGACGTGCGGTTCTTCGACGTGGACTTCGAGTATGAGGAGGGCAAGCCCATCCTCCACGACGTCAGTCTCTACGCCAAGCCCGGGCAGAAGCTGGCCTTCGTGGGGGCCACCGGCGCGGGCAAGACCACCATCATCAACCTCATCAACCGCTTTTACGACATTGCCGACGGCAAGATCCGCTACGACGGCATCAACATCAACCACATCAAAAAGAGCGACCTGCGCCGCTCGCTGGGCATCGTCCTCCAGGAGACCAATCTGTTCACCGGCACGGTGCGGGAGAACATCCGCTACGGCCGCCTGGACGCCACCGACGAGGAGGTGGAGGCCGCCGCGATGCTGGCCAACGCCGACGATTTCATCCGCCGCCTGCCCCAGGGTTACGACACGGTGCTCACCGGCAACGGCTCCAGCCTGTCCCAGGGCCAGCGGCAGCTCCTGGCCATCGCCCGCTGCGCCGTAGCGGACCCTCCGGTCATGATCCTGGACGAGGCCACCTCCTCCATCGACACCCGCACCGAAGCCCTGGTCCAGGAGGGGATGGACAGCCTGATGACGGGGCGGACGGTCTTTGTCATCGCCCACCGCCTGTCCACCGTCCGCAACTCCGACGCTATCCTGGTGCTGGACCACGGCCGCATCATTGAGCGGGGCGACCACCACGACCTGATCGCCCAGCGCGGCACCTATTACCAGCTCTATACCGGGGCATTTGAGCTGGAGTGACCCCAAAAACGGATGCAGAAGGGCCGCCGGACAGATTGTCCGGCGGCCCTTCTGCATATGCTTCCTCAGTCAGTCTGCGGGTACCAGTTCCACGGTGTAGCCCAGCTCGCGCAGGCCGGAGACGATACCACCCGGGTCCACCATGTGGCCCGCGCCCACGGCCAGGAAGAAGGTATTCTCCCCCTCGGTCTCCAGGTACTCCGCCGCCGCGGCGATCATGCCCGGGTCCCGCTCGGTGAACAGCTTGGAGTTGAGCTCGTCGTCGCTGTTGAGGATGGCCTCCTTGCCGTAGACCTCCGCCAGGGCGTTGGGGTCCCGGTCCTTCCAGGCGTCAAACATGGCGGCAATCTGCTCCTGCTGGGCCTGGGCCAGCGCCTGGGCCTCCTCGCTGGCCGCCTCGCCGTTGATCATCCCCTCGTACCCGGCCAGGCTGGCGTCCAGATAGGCCTCCTGGTACTCGGCGGACAGGCTGTCGAAGATGCCGCCCTGGAAGGCGTAGGTCTCCACGGAGTCGATGGTCTTGCCCGCGTTCACCGCGTAGGCGTTGATATACATATCAATGGCCATGGCGTTGGTGCCGGTGGTGTCGTCCTGGAGGCTCAGGACGCCGAAGGTGGAGGCCAGGGCCCAGGGCTTATATGCGTCAAGGCCGTTGGGCTCCATGCCCAGGCTCTCCGCCGCCGCCTGTACCCGCGCGTACAGCTCGGGGCTGATGTGGTCGGCCAGGGTGGTGCCGTCGGAGTATACCTGGAGCTGGGCCAGCAGGGCCATGCCCTCCTGGTCGTTGAGATCCAGCTCAAAGCTCACCACCTGGGAGGCGTCCAGGGCGTCCCGCACCGACTTGTGCAGAGGGTAGACATTGTCCCGGTCCAGGTGGATGGTGCCCAACAGATAGAGGGTGTTGTCTCCGTTGACGGCCTTCCACAGCAGTCCCTTGGAGCCGGCGCCGTTGGCGTCATAGAGGGCGAGGATCAGCCGGTCGGCCATGACCATGGCCTCCTGATAGGTACAGGTGCGCTCCAGGGCCAGGTCGGCTCCGGTGCCCTTCACTACGCCCAGGCCGGATAGAAAGGGGACGGGGCCCTCCTCCACACCGGAAAACGCATAGGCCGCCGCCTCTTGGTACAGGGCGTTGAGCACCCCGCCCCGAGTGGTGTCGATCACCACAGGCGTCCCGCTCTCCCCGTCCGCCCGGGCGGGCAGACCCAGCAGCGCCAGCTTGTCCGCCACAATGCCGGTCATGTGCTCCAACTGTTCGTCCGTCACCGGGTCGAGCAGGTAGGTGGAATAGAAATCATCCAGCAGGCCCATGGCGTAGCTGTCCGCTACGGTATCGTAGGCCCAGGGGGAGATCTCCTGTATGCGGGTCTCTTCTCCCTCCGCCGCCAGAGCGGCCGGAGAGGCCAGCAGGCCCAGCACCAGCGTCAGGGCCAAAAGTCGTTTTTTCATACGGTTCCCTCCTTTTCTGTAAAACCATTGTATAAGCAGGCGGACGGTTTATCAACGGGTTGGTCCGATTTTTAAGGAAACCTTCACTTTTACCGAGAGCAGACCGCCCGCCGGGTTCCCCCGGCGGGCGGTCCAACCTCTCTCATCTCTCTTGCAGGCTTGATTACTCCTCGCCCGCCATGGCCTTGGCCTCGGCAATGGCCTTCTCCTGAGCCGCGGGGGGCGCCTCCTCGTAGCGCACGAAATGGAACACAAAGGAGCCCCGGCCCTGGGTCATGGAGCGCAGGTCGATGGCATAGCGGGTCATCTCGGCCATAGGCACCTCGGCCTCCACGATCTGGTTGCCCTCATGGTCGGGATTCATACCCATAACCCGACCCCGGCGCTTGTTCAGGTCACCGATGATGTCGCCCATATAGTTGTCGGGAATGGTGACCTTCAACTCGCCGATGGGCTCCAGCAGGACGGGGGATGCCTGAGGCATACCGGTCTTGTAGGCGATCTGCACGGCGGTCTTGAAGGCCATTTCGGAGGAGTCCACCGGGTGATAGGAGCCGTCGAACAGGGTGGCCTTCAGGTTGACCACCGGGTAGCCCGCCAGCACACCCTTGGTAACGGCCTCGCGCAGGCCCTTCTCCACGGCGGGGAAATAGTTCTTGGGCACGGAGCCGCCCACGACCTCCTCGCAGAACTCCAGTTCCTCCTGCTCGCCGGGCTCGAAGCGCATCCACACGTCGCCGAACTGGCCGTGGCCGCCGGTCTGCTTCTTGTGGCGGCCCTGGACCTCCACCTTTTTGCGGATCTTCTCGCGGTAGGGCACCCGGGGCTCGGTGAGCTCGGCGTCCACGCCGAAGCGGCTCTTGAGCCGGGAGAGGATAACGTCCATCTGCATGTCGCCGGTGCCGGAAACCACCATCTGGTGGGTCTCGGCGTTGTTGACCCAGTTGAAGGTCTGGTCCTCTTCGTTGAGGCGGGTCAGGCCACTGGCGATCTTATCCTCCTGGCCCTTGGTCTTGGGCAGGATGGCCACGGAATAGCAGGGCTCGGGGAAGCCGATCCCCTCCAGCTTGACCACGTTGCGGGCGTCGCAGAGGGTGTCGCCGGTCTTGACCTTGTCCATCTTGCCGATGGCGCCGATGTCGCCGCAGGAGAGCTTCTTGACCTCCTCGGTCTTTTTGCCCTTGATGAGATACAGGCGCCCCAGCTTTTCCGGATTGCCGGTGCGGGCGTTGACCATGGGCATGTCGGCTTCGATGGTGCCGGAGACCACCTTGACGTAGGAGTACTTTCCGTACTGGTCGGAGACGGTCTTCCATACGAAGGCGGCGGGCACGGCGCCGGGGGAGACGGCGAACTCCACCATCTCGCCGTGGTCGTCCTCGCCCATCTCGGCGGGGCCCTCCAGGGGATTGGGGAGCAGGTTGACGATGTTGTCCAGCAGCATCTGGGTGCCCAGGCCGGAGAGAGCGGAGCCGCAGACCACGGGGAAGATGGACAGCTCCTTGACGCCGGTGTGCAGACCCTGGATCATCTCGGCGTAGGTGAACTCCTCGCCGTTGAAGTAGCGCTCCATGAGCTCCTCGCTGGTCTCGGCCACCGACTCCACCAGGGCGGTATAGAGCTCCTCCACCACGTCCTTCTTGTTGTCGGGGATGGGGATCTCGTGGCGCTTGCCGCCCTCGATGTCGTAGGCCCGCTTGTTGAGCACGTCGATGATGCCGATCACCTTCTTGTTCTCGTCCCAGATGGGGGCGACCACGGGAGCCACGTTCTTGCCGAAGCGGTCCCGCAGGGTCTCGAAGGCGGAGTTGTAGTCGGAGTTCTCCTCGTCGGTCTTGGAGATATAGAGGATGCGGGGCAGCTTGCGGGCCTCGCAGTATTTCCACGCCTTTTCGGCGCCCACGCTCATGCCGCCCTTGGCGGAGCAGACGATGACGGCGGAGTCGGCCACCCGCAGGGCCTCCATGACCTCGCCGGAGAAGTCAAAATAGCCCGGTGTGTCCAGGATATTGATCTTGCAGCCCTTGTACTCAATGGGGGCCACCGCAGTGGACAGCGAAATCTGACGGCGAATCTCCTCGGGATCGAAATCACAGACGGTATTTCCGTCGGGCACCTTGCCCAAGCGGTCGGTCCCGCCGGTGGAATACAGCATACTCTCGGCCAGGGAAGTCTTTCCGTTTCCGCCGTGGCCCAACAGACAGACGTTACGGATGTTTTGCGCGGAATAGCTCATAGTGGTTTCCTCTCCTTACTTTTGGAAGATCGAGCGCCGCCTCTTGGAATGCGTCACTGTCTTAGTCATTATATATCAAGAATCGCCGGTTGACAACTGAAAATTTATAAAATTCCGCTACGCCGGCAAAAAACAAAAGCCCCCGGACGGCCTATGGCCGTCCGGGGGCTTTTTCCCGCTCATTCGACGGGGAGATAGCCGAGAACTTTGCCTGTCCCGCTGTCACAGACCACCCGCACGCAGTCATGGCCCGCGGGGTCGCCCAGGGTCACCACCCATTCGGACCCGTCCGGCCCGCCTGAGGTCCTGTCCTCCCAGATCACGTCCGCCAGCTCCGCCTCGTCGATGGCGTCCACTTCCGCCTGTTCCGTGTCCACCGCGTTCTTCCGGTCCAGGTCAGAAGCCGCCAGCCAAGTCCGGCTGTTGTCCACCGCCGCCTGCTCCAGGCCGTCCGCGCCGGAGCCCGCCGTCTGGCTGTACTGGACGGGCAGGTCGCCTCCCGCCGCTCCGACGCCGTTCTTCTCCAGGCCCGGCGCCTCGGCCGGCTCGGGAGCGGGGGCGGCGCTGACCGCCGCGCTCTCCGTCCCGGCCCGATCCATGGCGCCCTCCATGATGGTAAAGGGCTGCCGCTCGGCCTGTCTCTCGTCCTCGGACACATCGGCGTAGGCCGACGGAACGGCCCCCGCCGCAGCCTGAGGGGCCGCCGCGGTGGAATTACCAGACCCGCCGCCGGCAAAATAGCCCAGGCGCGCGGCCATGCCGCCCCCCGCCGCCACCACGGCAAAGACGGCGGCCAGCGCCGCCCAGGATCGCCAGGTCCGGTTTCCTCTTTTTTTCGGCGGGAAGGGGACGACCTGCTCCGCCGCGATGCGGTCCATGACCGCCTGATGGAAGCCCGCGGGGACCTCCGCCTCTCCGGGCATCTCCTTCTGGAGCTGCCGGAGCTCCTTCGCCAGCGCCCGGCACTCCGCGCAGGCCGCCAGATGTGCGTCCAGCCCGCGCTGTTCCTCCGGCGTCAACGCGCCGTCCAGGGCGGCGCTGATCCACTCCAGCGCCTGATCACAGTCACACATTGCAGGTCACCTCCTCCCGCGGCCTTTCCGCTCGTTTGCTTCCGGGGGCCCGCTACGGCCCCTTCCCTCTTACAGACGCAATTCCGTCCAAAAGGTTCCCCTCAGATTCCAACGCTTTTCGCAGGGCCAGCCGGGCCCGGGCGATGCGGGACTTGACCGTCCCGGGCTCCAGCTCCAGCACCTGGCCGATCTCGGCATAGCTCAGGCCGCTGACCTCACGCATGACCAGCACCTGCCGGTGCTCCTCCGAGAGCCTTTGCAGCCCGTCCCGGATGGCCCGCCGCAGCTCCTGCCGCTCCAGGTGCTGCTCGGGGGTAGAGCGCTGGTCGGGCAGCTCGACCTGCCGCTCGCACGTCTCGTCGTCCAGGGAGACCGTCATGGACAGGCTCCGCCTTCGCTTCTCCCGGCGGAGAAAGTCGATGCAGGCGTTGGAGGCCAAGCGGTAGAGCCAGGTGGCAAAGGAGCTCTCCCCCTGGAACCGATGCAGCCCCCGCCAGGCGTTGAGGAAGGACTCCTGGGCCAGTTCGGCGGCGTCCTCCGGGCTGCCGGTCATGCGGAGGGCCAGATTATAGATGCGCTTTTCGTTGTCGGTGACCAGCTGGCCAAAGGCGTCCGGATCGCCTCTTTTGGCCCGTTCCACCAGCTCCTGTTCGGTTGCCATCCGCGTCACCTGCCCTTCCGCGCTCCGTTTTTTACCGCAAATCCCGCTTAATGCCCTCAGTAATTCGATGGATCTCCTCCAGGGTGGACACCTGGCAGATCTGCTCTTTCCAGTAGCCCGCATAGGGCACGCCCTTGAGATACCAGGCGTAGTGCTTCCGGGCCTCCAGACAGGCGATGTGCTCTCCCTTGTGGGCGGCGGAGAGCTCAAACTGCCGCACCGCCGTGTCGCACCGCTGGGCCAGGGGGGGCAGGGGCGGGACCTCCCGCCCCTCCAGAGCCGCCTTGGCCTGCTGGAACAGCCAGGGATTGCCGAAACAGCCCCGGCCCACCATGGCTAGGTCGGCCCCGGTGTACTTCAAAATGTGGACGGCGTCTGCGGCGGAGAAAATATCGCCGTTGGCGATGACCGGGATGGTCACCGCCTCCTTGACCGCCCTGATATAGTCCCAGTCGGCCCTTCCGGCGTACATCTGGGACTTGGTCCGGCCGTGGACGGCCACGGCGGCCACCCCAGCCTGCTCCATGGCCCGGGCCAGCTCCACGCAGTTGATGGAGCCCTTATCCCAGCCCAGGCGCATCTTTACGGTGACGGGCCTGCCGCCCGCCCCCCGGACCACCGCCTCAGCCACCCGGACGGCCTTGTCCGGGGTGCGCATCAGCCCCGAGCCGTCCCCGGAATTGGCCACCTTGGGCACCGGGCAGCCCATGTTGATGTCCAGGATGTCGGCGCCGGAGACCTCCCCGGCAATGGCGGCGGCCTCCTGCATACACCCCTCGTCGCTGCCGAAGAGCTGGGCGGCGGCGGGGTGCTCCCCTTCCCCCAGCTTGAGCAGAGGCAGGGACTTCTGATCCTGATAACACAGGGCCTTGGCAGACACCATCTCGGTAACGGTATAGCCCGCCCCCAGCTCCCGGCAGATGGTGCGGAAGGCTAGGTCGGTAACCCCAGCCATAGGGGCCAGGGCCAGTCTGGAATCAATGGTAACGTTGCCTATTTTCACGCTTTCCCTCACAATGTTTCAAATCTCTGCCTATGATACCACAAACCCGGATGTCCGGCAAGTGGCTCGGCCACTCTTCCAAAAAGACCCCCGCGGCCTTGCTTTATCGCAAGGCCGCGGGGCATCTCTTCCATGGCTCGAATTTTGGTGGGCCGTCAGGTGGGGGCCTGGTTGCGGCTGCACAGACACGACAGGCATTGGAAAAGGACCTCCAGATCCCCGGCCGGAATGCCCCGGAGCGCCTCATCCGCTGCCTCGCGCACTGCGGCGGCGGCTTCCGAGCCCAGGCAGCTTCCCCGGATGGTCAAATCGACCCGTCTTTGCCTGCGGTCCTTCCGAAGTGGCCGGCGGGAGACGACCCCCTTCTCCTGGAGCTGCCTCAGATAGTTGGAGACCGCCGAGCTGGTGTAGCCCAGCGCCTCCGAGAGATTTGCGGGCGTGATTTTTTCTCGTCCCCGCAGGACCCGCAGGATGTTGTACTCGCCCGGGGTAATGCCACAGGCGGCAAGGCGCCCGGCGGCGCGCCGGGTCATGGAGCGCTGCGCCAGTTGAAGCATGTCGTATATGCTGCTCGGCGGCGGCTGGATGCCCCCGCCTTGTGCTGCGGCCCGGCGGCCGCTTTCACAAAGCGCCTGCGTCTGCATCACGCATTCCTCCTCCCCCCTCCCCCGCTGAAAAACCAGCGCCCCCGCCGCAGACCGTTCCGCAGCAGGGGCGCTTGGCCGGGGACCGTCTCCGCCTACATGCGATAGCGCAGGATCTCACAGACCTCTTTTCTTCTGGGCGGCACGGGTGATCCGTCGGGATAACCGCAGGCCACCAGGGCGATGATCTCCTCATCCTCCGGAAGCTCCACCTGGCGGGATACCCCGTCCTCGTCAAAGGACGCCAGAATACAGGTGCCCAGCCCCATGGCATGGGCGGCCAGGCAGATGTTCTGGCAGGCGACGCCGGTATCAAACATCTCCCAGGAGGAGCCCTTTGCCGTGGACGTGGTCCCATTCCTCTCATAGCCGGATCGCTTTTTGACAATGGACAGCACCAGCAGCAGAGGTGCATTGCCCACAATGCGGACGTTTTCCGGCGCCACCAGCGTCTCGGCGATGCGTTTGAGTTCGGCCTCGTTCTCCACGGCGGTATAGCGTACCGCCTTGCAGTTGTTCCACGACGGCGCCCAGCGGGCACAGTCGATGAGCTGCTCAATCTCGCTGCGACCCACCTTTTCAGGCTTGAATCGTCGAATACTGCGGCGGCGTCTGATACACTCCAGTACATCCATAAGGGGTCCTCTCCTGTTCTCAAGAAAAAGCTTACTTCATGACCTCGCGTGCGATGACCATCTTCTGGACCTCGGAGGTGCCCTCG
>ERZ781272.500-NODE-500-length-25289-cov-3.769755_pt1 | contig 25289 bp, 19 predicted proteins | sample MGYA00375850_ERZ781272 | MGnify/ENA primary metagenome ERZ781272 (study PRJEB29790, sample SAMN06051246) | human gut metagenome | host: Homo sapiens | place: USA: Cincinnati, Ohio | collected 2013-06-21 | study: EMG produced TPA metagenomics assembly of the Gut...
GCAGGTCAAGCTGGTGCGGGGCCGCACGGAGGTGCAGAGCACGACTACCGACGCGCAGGGCGCGTACAGCTTCGCCGACGTGCCCGTGGGGGCCTATAACGTGGTGGCCAGTAAGGACGGTAAAACAGTCACGCTGCTCATCAACGTGGTCAGCGCGAACCTCACGGAGCAAAACCTCACCATGCCCAGCCAGCGCAAGAACTCTGTGCTGGAGGTCGGAGCCAACACACCGGACGCGGTGGTAGGCGGTCTGGACAAGATCGCCGAAGGTTCCGCGCTGGAGCCCGGAAGCACCAGCATCACCATCAAGCTGACGGTGCAGCGCAAGGAGGAAGGCGACGCGGCCAATGCCGGCGCACTGAAAACGCTGGCTGGCAGCAAAACCGTGAGCGACTTTCTGGACCTCTTTCTTTCCAAAATCGTGGAGGGCGTAAGCGCAGGGGTTACGGATATCGGCAGCGCCAACGCCACGGTGCTGGAGATCGTCATCCCCTATGACTTCACAGGCAAAACCGACGTAGCAGTCTACCGTTACCACGGCGAGGCCCAAGCGCTGCGTGCACTTTCCAGTCGTCCGTCGGCTGAGGCAGGCGCGGCCCAGCCCTTCTTCGCCGACAGCGCCAACAGCCTCCTCTATGTCTACGCATCCAAGTTCTCCACCTACGCCGTAGCCTACGCCACCGGCAGCGGCTCCGGGAACAATGGTTCCGGCGGCAGTGGCGGGTCCTCCTCCGGCGGCTCCGGGACCTATGCCCCCACAGTCAACAACGGCGGGCACGGAACCGTCACGGTCACCCCCCAGATTCCCACCGCGGGCGCACAGGTGGACATCACCGTCAAGCCCGACAGCGGGTACAACGTGGGTAAGGTCACCGTCACCGACGCCAACGGCAAGCCTGTGCCCGTCACCGACAAGGGCAACAACACCTATACTTATACCCAGCCCAGCAGTGGCAAGGTCACCGTCACGTATCAGCAGATGAGTGCGCTGCCCTTCACCGACGTGAATGCCGGGGACTGGTTCTATGAGGGCGTGAAGCATGTGTACGAGGCGGGCCTCATGAACGGCACGTCCGACAGCACCTTCAGTCCCTATCGCAGCACCAGCCGAGGTATGATTATCACCATTCTCTGGCGGCTGGAGGGTCAGCCTACAACAGCCAAGGCGGCGAACTTCGCTGATGTTCCCGCAGGGAAATATTACACCGAGGCCGTTGCATGGGGCGTGGAAAACAGCATCGTTAACGGCTATGGCAACGGAAATTACGGCCCGGACGATTTGATTACCCGCCAGCAGTTGGTGGCCATTCTCTATCGCTATGCCCAGTACAAGGGAATGGATGTGACCACTAAGGGCAACCTGACCGCATTTTCCGACCAGCCGTCCGCTTGGGCGCTGGAGGCGGTACAGTGGGGCGTTGGCGCGAGCATCATCTCCGGTCGGAGCGACGGCACGCTGAATCCCCGGGGGAATGCCACCCGCGCGGAGGTTGCCGTCATTCTCACCCGCTTTGACGGTTTGTCTTGACCAAGCAAACGTCGCGGCGGCTTCGCCGCCCCTCAGCAGCCACCCTACACAGCACGCAAGGCCCGGATTCTCTTTCGAGAATCCGGGCCTTGCGCTTGTCCGTGTGTACTTTAAGAATTCCTGTGATGCAATCCAATCATTTTTTGAACATGAAGGTTAATCGTACTTTGAATATCCTGCCACTATATCGAAATATATGTATGAACCACTAAGCGGCGGCGTACAACCAGAGTCAATGGCTGCAATGGAACTACTACATTTACCTATAAATTTCCTGTTCAAAATACATCTGCGCGGTATCGCGATGGTATGGCGGCCTTTACTATGATGCCGGTTATGGAGAAACGGGCTACAGACTAATTGGGGCGGTTGTTCTAAAATACACAGGAGCGGCGCAATCCAAGCTGAAAGAAGGAATTCAATATGGAAGCATTAAATCGATTACATGAACAATCTGCAATGCTCCATGGCACATCGCAGAAACCAAGACACAGTGAACAATTTTCAAAATTTATAACCAAGGGCTGTTCAATAAAATAGGCTCCTTTTCTAGTAACAGTGCCGTAGGTATTCAAGAACTCGCAGAAAATATAATCCCCAAAAAAGCATCTGTGGCTACATCTATGATGAAGCCAGAGGCAACCCTAATATCAATATTGTTGCCGGAACTACGTGGGAAATTCTCTCTATAGCTTTTGAATGACCTCTTTGCGGCGCTGGCAAAGAAGGCTTTTCGGCACAAAGTTAAACATAAACCAGCAACCGCACATTCTTCGGTTACTTATGGAACAGCGGGAGCCTATCGGCTTTCCTGTTCCATTTTCTTTTCGCAGCGTAGTTCTGCGTTCCTGAAGTACGTGACTAGCAGTTTTGTCTAACATCAAAAATTGGTGTTGATGTGCCGCCTTTTTCTCTCCTTTCCGTCTCAGGACAACCTACCGCTTTGTACGGAATAGGTCCTGTCAGCAATTATCAAGGTAGATGTTCGGTGGGAAACCAAAACAACGGTACGGCCTGTCTGCTGCGTCTCCTGCAGGGCCTTCAGGATTTCCCCTTCGTTCAAGCTGTCAAGGTTGCTGGTCGGCTCATCCAATAGCATCAAGGGGGCATCGTGGAGGAACGCACGGGCCAGACCAATGCGTTGCCTTTCCCCACCGGAAAGCGTATCTCCCAGTTCACCCACCAAAGTATCATAACCCTGCGGTAATGTTCGGATAAATTCGTGGATGCTGGCCTTTTTTGCAGCCGCTTCAACCTCAATGTCGGTGGCAGGCAGTTTGCCAATGCGAATATTTTCTCGGATACTGTCATGAAACAAATCGGTGTCCTGCGTCATGAAACTCTCCAAATGCCGCAGGTAGGCGGTCTGAATCTCACCCACATCAATGCCGGAAATTTGAACCGTGTCTTTGGGTGTACTCCAAAAACGCATCATCAGCTTTAAAAGTGTAGACTTGCCGCTTCCGCTCTTGCCGGTAACAGCGATAATCTTCCCTCTTGGAAAATCTGCCGTCAGGTTTTTAAGAACCTCCTCCTGTCCATATGCAAATGTCAGGTTTTTCACCTCTGCCCCAGTGAAGTCCGGCGTCATCCCATGTTCCACCTCCACCGTTTCCGGAATCTCCTCCAGCAGGGAAAGGACCCGCTCTCCAGCTGCCAGTGTGTTGTCCATGGTAGCAGACAGATTTGCCAAAGCAAGCACCGGCCCGAAGGAGGCAGACAGCATCACCGTGGTCAGCAGCAAAATTGCAAAGTCCACCTTGAATACCAGGCCAGCCCCCAGCATGAAAAGCGTCAGCAGCATTACCGCCGTACCGGATAGGGCACTGGCTGCACCCTCATGCTTTTTGATTTTTCCTTGCAGCTCGTTTAGTTGTTTGGTCTTGCTGGAAATCTCGTCGGCACGCTGTGGGGCATGTCCATATTGCAGAGTCTCTTTTAACCCCCGCAGACTTTCCAAGAAATAGGCGCTCAGGGCCCCCAACCGATTCCGGTTTTCCATACCTTGTGCCCGGCCCATTTGGGAGGTCATTAGGGGAATTCCAGCACCCACAACGAGATAAGATACCGCAGCCAACAGCGCTAATGTCCAATCAAGCTGTCCAATGATCACAACCATCCCAACGCTTACGAGTACGGCAATGCAGACCGGGGCGATGGTATGTGCATAAAACACCTCCAGCAGTTCAATGTCACTGGTAATGAGGGATATGAGATCGCCCCGTCCCCGTCCCTCCAATTTGGCGGGAGCAAGTCTCCGCAAGGCGGCAAACACCTTGTCTCGGATCATAGCCAGCAGTTTGAAGGCAATATAGTGGCCGCAGGTCTGCTCTCCGTAATGAAGTATCGCCCGCAAAAGGGCACACGCCCCCATGATGATCGCACAGATGGAAAAGCTTATCCCAAGCGGAGAGAGTCCTGCCGCAACCAGCAGCAAGTTTGCTGCCAGCACCGTGATAGCGATAGCACAGCCATAGCCCAGAACACCCTGTGCAATACAGAGGAGCATGATGGGCAGCATGGGTGTCAGCAGACCGATAAGACCCGCCATAATCTTTAACCCGCTTCTTCGCATAGCGTTTCACCCTCTTTCCCTAAATGCATCAGCTTCTCTTGGGCCTCAAACAGGTGAAAGTAGGCGCCACGTTTCTGCATGAGTTCTGCATGTGTCCCCTGCTCGGCCAGCACCCCCTGCTGCAAAAAGGCAATATAATCGGACTCCACCGCGTTGGCAAGCCGATGGGAGATAAACAAAATCGTATGACTTCCCTTCAGTGAGTGAATCACACCCATAATAGCTTCTTCGCTTTCTACATCAATATTGGAGGTAGCCTCATCAAAGATATAGATAGGGCTGTCCTTCAGCAGTGCACGAGCCATTGCCAGACGCTGCCGCTGGCCGCCAGAGAGATTGACCGCACGTTCCGAAAGCTTCATAGAAAGCCCGCCCTGCCCGTTGACAAAATCCAATAGATTGACCCGGCGAAGAACATCCTTTAACTCTTCGTCCGTGGCATCAGCCTTTCCCTCCCTCAGCGTCTGATAGACACTTCCGCCAAACAGATAGCTGTTGCTTGAAACCACTGTAATCAGTTCTCGTATACTTTCACCCGCAGCGTTCCGTAACTCTACGCTGCCGATCATAATGCTGCCCTCATACCCGGGACGCATTCCGGAGATCAGCGCGGAAAGGGTCGATTTACCGCAGCCAGATACCCCGCATAGTGAGACGAAGCTGCCCTGTGGAATGCTTAAGTTGATGCTGGAGAGAGTCTCCTTTTTTCCGTCATAGGAGAAACTTACATCCCGGACTGTGATACCGCCTGCTTCTACACGCTGTGTTCCATCCTCCATTTCCGGGAGGTCAAATAGACGGAACATCCGGTCAGCGGCACTCATACCATTCATGGCTACATGAAATAAGCTGCCCAGCGCCCGCATGGCGAGGAAAAACTCACTGGAAAGCAGAATCATTGCCACTGCCTGCCCCATTGCCACTTGGCCTAGCAAAAAAGCCCGACCTGTGAGAATCCCCCCTAAGGCTGTGCCACCGTAAGCTACCAGATCCATCATGGTAATCGAATTGAGCTGCATGGTCAGCACCTTCATGGTTATTTTACGAAAATCTTCCGCATTTTCGTTCATAACCTTGTGACGCTGTTCATCCGCACCATAGACCTTCAAGGTAGTTAACCCTTGCATATTTTCCAGAAAACTGTCCCCCAGATTTGCATAGGCGTCCCAGTATTTCCCCAGCAGCCTTTTGGCAATCCTCTGTATGATCCTTATTGCGATGGGAATCAGCGGTACACAAAGGAATAGCGCAATACCCGTCTGTGGTGACAGAGGCAAGAATACCAGCAACAGCGTCAAGGGGGCAAGCATGGCGTAGAAGAATTGAGGTAGATAGCCGCCAAAATAAGTCTCCATCTGCTCCACACCCTCACCCGCCAACTGCACCACTTCGGCCGTAGGACAGTGGTCTGCGTAGCTAGGCCCCAGCCTACACAGTTTGGAATAAATTTCGTCCCGCAGGCAGTTCTTGACAGCAGCATTAACCTGATGGGTCAGTTTTGCCGCTAATCCCGTCAATGCATAACGCACAAGGATGCCAATCAAGCAGACAACAAATGGCATCATGGAAATGGCATCTCCTCGCATAGCTGTTTCTAAAATCTCTGCAACAGAAAACCAAAAGATAATTGCCGTCAGCAGCGAAATCCAATTTGTAAGGACCTTCTTTTGAATAAGACCCATCGCCTGCGGAACCATGGCAATGAGTCGTTTGTTAAACATCATTGGCGCTTTTCTCCTTTTGACTTTTTTCTGGGCAAGTTTTTATAACAAAACAAAACGCAATCATATGCGCCACCCAAATCACCGCCAGACAAATCCTGCCGACGGGGGCATTCCTCATACAAAAAAAGCCGATCATCATCAGAACCGTGACCATCACCATGGTGCGGATTTTTGTTTTCCATGTCATACCCTGCCCTTGGGCAAAGGATTCCAGATTATTTTTATAGAGTTTCGTTCCTTTGAACCAATGGTTCAGGCACTCCGAGCTTTTTGCAAAGCAGAATGCCGCCGCCATTAGAAATGGAACGGTAGGAAGGATCGGCAGCACGGTTCCCACTGCGCCAAGCGCCAGCCCCAAGCAGCCAAATGCCAAATACAGAATTATTGAGAATTTCATGGGATACACCCTCCTATACAGCCATTACGCATAACCGCCCGTCCGTTCGGAACACCGGCAGATCAATATCATAGATGGTGCGAATGCTCTGGGCGGTGACAACCTCTTCCGGCTTTCCCTGAAAGGCTACCTTTCCATCTTTCAGTCCCACAACGTCATGGGAATAGGCCAATGCCTGATTGATGTCGTGAAGCACCATGACAATGGTAATCCGCTCGTCTTCATTCAATCGCCGCACCAGCCGCAAAATCTCCACCTGATAGCGCACATCCAGATATGTAGTCGGTTCATCTAAAAACAGCAGCTTTGTATTCTGTGCCAACGCCATAGCGATAAAGGCCCGCTGCCGCTGCCCTCCAGAGAGAGAGCCCATCCGCCGATCCCGCAGTTCGGTCAAGTCCGTTAAAATAAGCGCCCGCTCCACCTGCGCCCGATTTTCTTCGTCCATCCCTGTCCGTAGAATGGAACGATACGGCAGTCGGCCATAGCTTACCAGCCGTTCCACAGTAAGATCATCCGGCGCTGTATTCTTTTGATGGACAATGGCTGCTTTCCGTGCAAAACTTTTAATGGAAATCGTATCAAGTTCCATACCATCCAGCACAATTTCCCCGCTTCCATGCGCCAAATTTTTTGTCAGCAGGTTTAGCAGAGTGCTCTTGCCGCAACCGTTAGCGCCTAGCAGGGTCGTGATTACACCGTCTCGGAATTGGAGGTTTAAGTCGTCCAGCACAGCAGGGCCGCCGTAGGAAAAGGATAGGTTTTTAACGGTGAGCATACTTGTCACTCCCTTTCAGCAGCAGAATGAATGCCGGCCCGCCCACAACGGACATAATGACCGAAGCGGCAATCTCATTGGGCGGAGCAATGCACCGTCCAACCGTGTCCGCCAACAGCAAAACAAACCCTCCCAGCAAAATGCAAAAGGGTACTAAAATGCGGTGGTCGCTACCAACAACGCGCCGGGCCATGTGAGGAACAATGAGAGCCAGAAACCCAATTACCCCAACTACCGCAGTTACACCGGAAACCAGAAGCACGGCAGCAATGGAGATTACCATTCTCAGTCGGTCCACATTGATCCCTAACCCCCTCACTGTCTTATCATCCAACGCTAAGATATTACAGGCGGGAGCAAGCCCCAACGCCAACGCCAACCCAATGATTGAGTAACGTGCAATGAGGTATACATCCGACCACACCAGTTGGGACAGTCCGCTGACAGACACCGCCACACCGGTTCGGTTCATTACTCCGGAAAACACAGTCTCCACACCCGTCAGCACGGCGGCAACAGCGATACCGATTAGAATAATTCGCACCGGGTCCAGTGTTCCTTTCCACGAAAGCGAATAAATCAGCGCAAAGGACGCAAGCCCGCCTAAAAATGCAAACAACGGCATGGAAAAATAGAACGTTGGGAATATTGCAGAAATGATAGCCGCTGCCAGAGAAGCGCCACCAGAAATTCCAATGATACCGGGATCTGCAAGCGGATTTTTTAAAACCGCCTGAAAGAGCAAACCCGAGCAAGAAAGCGATGCACCGCCCAGAAGGGCGACTAAAATGCGCGGAAAGCGCAGATCGTAGATGGTGGCCACCCGTTTGTCATACTCCACGAACAAACCGCGGAAAATATCTCCCAGACTGATGTCAATACTGCCCATACGCATGGCAGCCATTGCCAACAGGAGAATCAAAATTGCTGCCGTAAGGCAGACCAAAATGCCCTTCAGGGCATCCTTATGTACCGCTTTTATTTTCTGCATAAGCTGTCTCCGCATCGTAGGGTTCTACGGTTTTGTCATAGATAATCTCTTTCAAAGTCTCCAGTGCCTTGGGCCAATCGAAGGTACAGCTCATGCCGAATATTTGATAATCCAACTGATAAACCTGTCGCTCCTGTACTGCCCGGAAGTGCTTCCAAATGTCATTTGTAGAAAACTCCTTGGAAAACATCTCCATGGCCTGTTCCGGCAGGCCATGGGCTGTCAACAAAATCACATCTGGGTCCAGCGCCAGCAACTCTTCGGTATTCCACGAGACAAAGTTCATCTCATCGTCTACCTGCACCACATTCTCCGCCCCAGCCAAATCAATAAGTGAACCGGCATAAGAATTGGGCGTACACGCAATGTAGGCTCCCGGCAGACCCATGAGCATCAGCACACGGGGTGCTTCCACTCCTTTAATCGCGCGGTGGAATTCCGCAAGGGTTTCTTCATATTGAGAAATAAGGGTCTGGGCTTCGGAATGTTTTCCGTATTTTTCCCCCAGCATGGCAATGGAGTCATACATTCCTTTCACGCTTTGAAGGTCAATCCAGGTATAAGGCACTCCGGCAGCCTGATATGTAGGCTCAATACTCTCCGCCAACGTATCTGGTCCGATGACATCGGTGGGCTGCAGCAAAGCGATTTGTTCCGCGTCGGGTGCCATGGCTGTCCCAATTTCAGGTAACCCTTGGTACCGCTCCGGTACCGTTCCGATAGTGGTAGGGATGGCAACAAGGTCAAGCCCCAGCTTGTCGCAAATTTTCAAGGTAGCATTGGAGGTAGCAATGATGCGGGTTTCTTCCGCTGCTGATATAGGCGCGGCCGGGTGCTGATTTACACAACTGCTCAGTGAAAGTGCTAAAACCGTGCTAAACGCCAGAGCGATTGTCTTTCTCCAAATGTGCATGGTTTATTTTTTCCTCCGTATGAAACAGATAACTGCCCCCACAGCCAAGATTACCATTGCCTCAATCACCGCGACTACACCACCTGAGAGGTCACCTACTTTTGCAGGCACGGACATCTCCTGAACTTCGCTCTCGTTGCTTGCCGTGTCATTGGTCCGCGCCGATTCACCGGTCTGTTCTTCGGCAGGCGTTTCTTCTTCCTTAGGAGTTTCCTTTTCAGCCGCCAGAGCCTCTGACGGGTCAGTCGCTGGAGCAGGAACGCCTTCCGCAACAGCGGATACTTCCGACGCCCCCGGTGTCTGGGCCGGCTTTCCCGCTTTGGGACTATCGCCACTGGTAGTCGTTGTGGCTGGACCTGGTGTAGCAGGTGTTGCCGCCGTCTCCTTGCCGCCCGCAGTCTCAGACGTTGTGGCCCTGCCAGTGTCGATACTCACCACAAAGTCCCCACTGCCAGAGGACAAAGTGGAATCATCCACATGTAAATACCACAGCACATCCCGCCCCATAGGCGTTACATACATGGTGCCACGGAGCCAAACACCTTTCTCTGTCACCTGAAAACGATAGTCGATGGTATCGCTCGCCGCGTCCTCGGCAGTGATGGAATAGGTTACCGGAGAATAGGTATCATACCCCGTGCGGGCGGCAAAAGCCACATTGCTGCAATTGCTTTGCAGCTGCAGCCGAATGGTCAGCCAGTTTTTCCCGTCAACATCTACCTCCACCAACCCGGTTTCCGCCGTAGCAGAGCGACACATGCCCTCCCCCAGAGCGGCGTTGGATGTGCCACCGTCATCGACCTTTCCGGTATCCGGGTTATAATAGCTGGTGATCACAGCACCAGTATAAACACCGGTATCTACCGCCATGGCCGGAACTGCCAACAGGCTTCCCAAAACTGCCATACAGACAGCCCAAATACCTATCTGTTTGCGCTTCATTTTATTGTACCCTTTCCGCTCAAAGCTTTCTGTTTCTATTGGAACGGTTTATGGAAACCGTACATCTTCGTAAAACCACAGTTCTTGCAAAGACTGTATAGGTCTGTTTTCACCAGCCCCGCTGCCCCTGACGCCAAGATGCTCTCCTTGCGCTCCCCCAGCATCGCGAACAGCAAGAGGTATCCATTTTGCACACTGTACCTGTATCCGTGGAAACTACTGTATTTTGCGGTTGAATGGCGTTATTTCACGTCATTCAAATATCGGCACAGCATCGCCGCCACCTGCGCCCGGGTTGCATGACTGGCAGGGGACAAAGTGGTGGTGCCGGTACCGCCCACCACACCAACAGCGTTGGCCCAGGCGACTGCATCCTTGGCCCATGGGGAAACCTGACCGACATCCGTAAATCCGGAGATATCCGCGCCCGCCACAGGCACGCTGCCCAGACTGTGCGTGCGGTAGATCATGGTCGCCAGTTCTTCGCGGGTGACATGGGCAGTCGGATCAAACGTCTTGTATCCGCCAATGACACCATTTTCATAGCCCCAAGCCGCGGCAGTCTCATACCACGCACCTTTGGGAACGTTGTCAAGACTCGCCGGCACAGTCACGGCAGGAGCACCGGCCATGCGGTGCAAAACCACGATCACCATGGCGTTGGTCATTTTTCCATCCGGTGAAAAGGTAGTGGCACTGGTTCCCTTGAACAATCCTGCGGATACCGCTTGGTTGATGTAGTTCTTCGCCCAGTAAGTGTCGGGCACATCGCTGAAAGAGGTTCCCTCTGGAAAAGATTCCGTATTTATGGCTGTGCCGCCAGAGACGGCAAAAAGCCCCAGCTTGGTCGTCATAATGGTGTACCCGTTATCTCCCGCAGTTCCCCGCAAAACGGTCTTGCTGCCATCGGCATTGATGCGATACATAGACACATTCCCGGAATAGGGAAAAATGACCTCCACCGCACCGTAAGGATTCACCTCCGCAGCGCCATCAACGAGCTTCAACTCAAACAGGAAAAAATCAGAGGTTACCCCGGCAAGCGCTGTCTGAGCCAGCTGATATTTGCTGCCGGAGGCAGCACGAGATGCGGAAAAGCGTGTATTCTCCCGCACCTTGGAGGTGTCGGCGTTCAGGGTAATTCCGGTGCTGCTATCCCGGAGCACCACATTGGCGATACTGCCGCTGGACATCGTATTATTCGGTACAATCTGTGCTAAGTTGGTGGACGCAGTCCGATTCCAGTCGATACGCAGCCGGGCGTCCAGATATCCGGTGCCCACCACAACATCCATAGGCGTATAGGGTACGCTCATTTTAACCGGGATGAACTCCACCCCGGTTTTGGTAAGATAGCTTGGCAGCGTGATTTCAAAGCTGGAGAGATAAGTCACCGTATGGTTTGTGTCATCGTATTTCGTTCCCGTATCCACCGTATTGGTTGATAGCACCTTTACGTCCACAAAATTTCCCTTCCCGGTGGTATCATATTGGGCTGCCACAATAGCGGACTGATACCCACTGACGCTGACGGAGTTGGTAGCGATCTGCAGGGTATTCGCCGCCGGGTTGTACAGCGCCTGTCCATTATGATCCGTTGCCACATTGCCCATAGACGCCTGATTTGAAACAGCGTTCCACAGGTCAATTTTTACAAGCCGGCTACTCTCCACCGCTTGGGCTGGGACAGCGGCCAAACCGCATAGCAAAGCACAGGACAGCAAGGCTGAGATTGCTTTTTTTAAGGTTTTCATCATAACCGGTTCCTCCTGATATTCATTTATCAACGTGGGGTGTCCCATACAAACCACGATTGAACCCAGCACCGAGGTCGTGGGCTCAATCGCCGGTCTGCGGTGGATTTCACAAAATCCGCCAAAAGCTGTCCCGGTATTTAGGACAGCTCTCGGCCGATTCCCTACAATGCTTGAAGGTTTGATAATTTACTTCCCGAACTTTTCTGCAAAGCGCTGGAGGATAACCGCTGCCTGAGCGCGGGTTGCTGTTCCCTTTGGCGTCAGCGTTGCAGCGCTGGTGCCGCTGATGATCCCACTGCCCACTGCCCATTGCATGGCATCGCCAGCATAGTTTCCAACGTGTTCAAGATCCATGTAGCCCTTCAGATCGGCGCGGACCGCGACATCATACTTTTTGTAAGCTGCATAGCGGTGCAAAATCACAGCCAGCTGCTCACGGGTAATAACATCGCTCACACCAAAGCTGCCGTCGGGATAGCCGCTCACAATGCCGCTGGTTTTGGCCCAGATCACCGCCTTTTCATAGTACGCGCCGGCAACTACATCGCTGAAGCCACTGCTTTCCTTCACTTCTGTCTGTCCATCCAGCCGATACAATACCGCAACCAACTGCGCCCGCGTCATATTGGCGTTGGGCGTGAAGGTGGTGCCACTGGTACCGCCGAACAGTTTGTTTTGCACCACATAGTGTACCGCGTCATAGAACCAGTCGCTTTCCCTAACATCCGTAAAAGGATTGGTCCAAAGTTGGCTTTCGTCATAAGCAATCATGTACACTGAGAAACGAGACGTGGTAAAGCTGATGGTTTTGTTGGATGTCTTATAGGTGCTGGGGAATTTCTCTGTCTTTCCATCATCGGCCACTCTGCGAACCACCAGCCCTTGCGCCTTTTCGCCAGTCTGCAAGGTATACGGCAGGGTCACGGTGATCTTGCCGGTACCAAAATCAGCAATGACGTTCTTCCCTGCCGTCACTGTCAGCTTGAACACCGGCCGATTACCCACAGCAGCTTTCTGCGCAACCGAGAGGTCGGATATCTTGGCCTTATCCAGCGCGATTTGCACGTTGGAAGTCCCCGCTGCTTTGGAAATCGCTTTCAGCGCTGCCTCGTCCAGCGCAGCAGTAATTCCGTCGCTCGCATTCTCCACAGTCAAGCCGCCCTTGCCGATATAGTCGGACAGCTTGGAAGGGCTGATGCTGGAGCCGGATTTCACTACAGCCCCCGTCTGAACGATCTGAGGCACTCCCTTGTTCAGTTTGCCGACGGCAGCATCCGCTGCGCTACCTCCTTTCTCGGCGGCGTTCCAGCGGAAAGTCAGAATAGCGTCCTGTTGTCCGGCACCAATCGAGGGGTCGTTCATAGCGTCCACATTGACGCGGATATATACAGCGTCGCTGGGAGCGCCGTCAACCGTAAATGTGGCAGTACGCGGAAAAGTAGCTGTTTTACCCTTCAAATCCTTATCTTGATACTCTGTATAGTCCGCTCTTGCCATATCCTTTGGATAATCTGTGTAGTACCACAGATCCAACAAATGGCCGTAGAGCCCCTTGAGTTTCATTCCCTGGAAGGTCAGGGTATAGGTTACGTTGTTGTCTGCAACCTTTGCCAGCGCATACCCAGCCACGGCGCCATTCGCCATGGAGGCTCCACCGGTAGAAATGTTTTTGATGTAAATTGGCACGGACCATGTTCCTTTGGTAATCCCGGCCTGAGGAAGCTCCGGATTAACTGCACCCTCGGCATCCGTCTTCTGATATCGAGTGCTGAGCGCCCAAGTTGAGCAGTGGTTTGTACTCCACACTGAGATACCACCGGACGTAGAGGTGGTAGTGCGTTCAGCAATCTTGTCATTGCTGATATAGTACGCATAAACAATTGTACCGGCAGTCAGATCTCCAGTGGGAATACTGAGCATCATGGTTCCTTTGTTGAATACCACCGGGCTGCTATCGCTTGTCTTATTGAGGGTAACATCCACGCAGGCCACCGTTTTTTTCACTGCGGTAGTGGCAGCTTTTTTCACCGTGAGCGTCACAGCGCCGACATCCTTAATTTGGGCAAGCGCCTCAACACTCAACTGTGCATCACCCATATCCGTCTTGATGGTCACGGATTTGTTCGCTCCGGCCAGTGCCGTCAAGGTATCTGCCGCTATATTGACCACTGCGTCGGTAATCGCGGTCCCGCTTGCATTGGATTTTGCGTCAACCGTGATATTCCCTTCACCAACGGCCACTTTATCTGAGCCGCCTGCAGTAAGCAGCGCAGTTCCAGAAACGGTGGCGGTAGCGGCAACTCCATCCGTGGTGGTCAGCACTTCGACCTTCGCCTTGTCGGAAACGGTCACGGTGATGTGCTTCACCAGCGGGGATTTGTCCGCTTTGGTGGCTGTAACCGTAATCGTCGCGGTACCGGGCTCCACCGCTATCACAGTAATCGTCCCATTTTGAATATTGGCCGCAGCAACGCCGGCCTGATCGCTCTCCGCTGCAATGGACCAGCCCTCAGTCCCAATGACTTTTGCGGCAATTCCTTGTGTTCCGCCCTTCGCCAGTGTTACCGCGCTGTCGCTGAGGGACAGGGTATCCTGCACATCAACCGCTTTCAGCGTACTGTACTTGATATACATGACGACAGGCTGATCGCCCACGCTTCCGCCATCTTCCGAGCGCATCATATCCACGCCCACATAGCAGTAGATTTTGTTGTAATCACGGGCGCTTCCCATATACGGGAGCGCAATGCGGATCGCCGCGGGCCGAATCTCATTCTTTAGAGAGGGCGCTTCCGCAGGCGCTCCGGTAATGGGCGTAATGGTTCCGTTGGTAAGCGACACATTGTGATAGGACAAATATTCCGCTTCCGTCATGTAGGCCCCGTCACCTGAGTGGCTGATCACGTTCGTTTGAGCTTCTTCGGGCGTGTTCCCATGGAACGTCCAGAACTGCATCAAAGAACCCCAGAAGCCCATCTGCATGATCGGCTTAAAATCCGCGCGCAGGTGACCCTTGCCATCCTTGACTACCAGTTTGGCGACGGAATTCACTGCGCCGTTTGCCATGGATAGCTCTGTCCTGCCATACATCCGCATCTCAACATTGACTTCATAAATGCCATCCGCCAATTGAGACACATCTACGCCGCTCTCTGCCTGCGCGGTCATTTCCATCGACGCCTTATTTAAGGCGCGAGTGAAATAATCAATCTCATTTTGGTTCGCGTTTTGATTCTCCGGAATGGGCAAGGCCTTTTCGTAAGCCGCAGCAAAGGCGCTCCACAGTTCATCGTCGTATTTGCCCGCTTCGTTCCCTGCTGTATAGATCTCTTTTGCACCGCTGATTGCGGTGTTTAAATTATCCAGGTATTGATAGCCCCATTCTTTATTCCCAATCATCTGCTTCAAATCAGCAGCTTTCGCAAGGGGATAATAGCCCGCGTATGTACCCTCTGCAAGAGGGGTCACGCCCTGCACCATTCCCTCCGGATAGGTAACGTAGGTGCTGTTCGGCGCGACTGGGATCGAATTTTCCGGATATTTGCAATACGCGCCATCTTCAATCTTGATTTTGACGAACTCCTTCGCCGCTTGCTCCTTCAGATTTACCATAACCGCATTGACACCGGCAAGGCTTGCCCCAGCGCCTACGGTAACCTGAAACTCCTTGGGCACACCCCAACTCTCAACCCCGATTGCCGGACCCTTTTGCGACACCAGTTTTGCTGTTCCGTCTATTTTTATGATTTGTGTGCTATTCCAGCTATGGCTCAAGTATAACGCCGGTCCCGAGGTGGTGGATAAGGTGCCGCCGGAAATATGAACGCCCACTTCTCCTTCTGCAAGCGGCGTACCGCCTCCATCATAAGACACCGCGCAAACCTTGTCTGTGAGCGCGGTAAGGGTGTCAGTATTGCGAATTTTCCCGCCTGTCATCAAAAACGGGACACCACCGGCCACAATAACCACACCGATAGGACTGGGCGCTTCGATGAGTCCGCCCTTCATCACAAACCTTCCCAGGGCGGATACCCCTCCGTATAGGGCGCCGTCTTCTATGGTAACCTCCGCATACTGCGCGAAACCAAGCACGTATCCCGACCTGCCCGTCTGGACATCCGTGCTTCGTACGGTTCCGCCCTTCATCACAAAGTTGACGTCGCACTCCGCCCCTTCCGGGAGAGGATAGCGCCCTGAACCAACCTGAATCGCGGTCCCATCATTTACCACGTCGATTGTACCGGTTTTTGCGTCAGAAGAGTCCTTCAGAGTAAAGGTCAAATTTCCCTCCACATAGATTCCGTAAGTGTTGTATGTTGTCGCCTTAGAGCGGATACGCAGGGTATGTCCCGCCAGATCCAGCGTGCAGGTGCGTCTGATTTCCATGGCGCTGCCCCAATCCGGAAGCTCACGGTCAATGGCAACGTCCCGCAGGAGGGTCAGCTTTATGTCAGTGCTGTCCTCTGCAATCCCGTTCATAGCGCTGGCAGCCTTGGAAACGTCCTCATATTGGACGGTAATTAGCTTCCCTCCGCCATTTCGATAGTTCAGAGACATGACATCGCCCCCGGGACCAACGCCGCCACCCTCTGCATCCAGCGTGGTAAACGCGCAGCGGGCCACATCACCGAGTGTCTGGGTTTCTCCGTAAAAAATCACAACATAAGCAATGTAGCTGGTCTTTGCGGCCAACTCAGAGATATTTACATGGGTGCTTGTGGATGTGCCACTCGTAAAGGCACCGTCCTGTGTCATTTGGCCCCCGGCCTTTACTTCCTCCGCCGTAGGCGCTGCTTCATTCGCGCCCTTCACCAGATAAAAAGCTACCGGATATCCGGTAGTTTCGCCGCTATTCGTAATCGTTAACTTAGCTCCCGTCTCTGTAATTTCAGAGACGGCAACCGCCGTGCCGGAGGAACTCGCCCCTTCTTCTCCACTCTCCAGCGCCAAAGCAGGCGCTGTCATACCCAAAAACATCGCTACGATCAGTACCATCGCGAGAATATCCCGCCACAGCCTGTGATTCTGACGAATTAAAAAACTCACCGCTTTTCTCCTTTCACATCAAAACTGCGGGCAGCGAAGCGTTGGAAGATTGCTCCGCTGCCCGCGCGTGCTATCGTTTTGTGATTGCCCTCGTTACGCAGAAACAGGCGTCAGCGCAATGACAAACGCAGGGGAAACGTGGGACATCCAGTAAGGATTAGACGTACCCACCTTGTAGAGATCGATTCTAGAGCTAGTCACTGCAAAACGCAGGTTTGAAGGCATGCTATTTGCCGTAATCGTTAGCGTTGCCGAGGGGTATGTAGTGGTATTGGGCGTAACAATGCCCGTCGCACCAGAAAGCACAACGCTTTTCAAATATCCGTCAGCGGTAAACATCCCCATGGCCGTGTAATTATAGATGGGCTTGATCGGAATATTCACCCGGACTTTTCCATCCGCTGCCGTCGTGGCGGTCGCGTTCCCTGCCACAATACCGTTTGCCATGGAAATGCTTGTGCCGTTCTTCTTATAAATTGTCACCTGATACGTTTCCGTCGTTTCGTTTGCCGTGTCAGCAGCGTTTGCAGAAATTGCCATTGCAAACATCATGGCGCACGCCATGATCATCGCACCAAGCCTTTTGGAAATACTCTTAGATCGTGTCATTGTTTTTCTCCTTTCGTACTCACCGCACTTTAAGCGGCGGCATTCGGGTGGTTATATAACTCAGAAGCCCCGATATGAGGTCTGGTATCTTAAACTCCTGCCGGCCGGTCAGGAGAAAAAGATCAACTGGAAACTCCGCTTCGGAGGGGGGCAGTCTTGGTCAAATGTTAGATCCGACCATCTCATTTGGCAGTTTTTCAGTAGCAGTGCGCTTTCACCGGTCAAGTTAAAGGAATCTAACTAAAGACCCCAAAATAGAGCCTTTAAAAATTCCTTGCTTTTCAAGTTATGCAGTGCTTCTCTCCTTTTAGTCGGTTAGCTTATGCTAACCGGTTCTTAATAAAAAACATTCTCGCTCATCAACTATTCTTTTTATTTATTAGTTGATGCTGAGAATATTTTCCTTGCACTCGCATTTTATATTATCATCTTTCGTTTGTCAATACTTTCTCGCTATTCGACTCAACAAAAAGGCAGCAAGCAACGACCACCCCCTGTTGCTTGCTGCCTATATGACCAAAATCACTTCTGCTGAAAAACCCCAATCCAACTATCATAGGCGTTTCCAAGTATCTGTAAGAGCGTTTCCATCCCGCCTAACTTTTCAGCCATCTCCTCAAGTCGACGCACCTTATCCGCGCCGCCCAGACGATCCATATCTCTCACGGCACTTTGAACAGCATTCACTCCGCCGCGCATCTCCACCAGCTTATCCAGAGCAAGACTTTGCTCCTTTTGCCGCGCCAAAGCTTGGATTCCGCCCAGCGAATCTACCAGATCCAGAAGCTTCTCCAAACTTTCCTCTCCACCGGCTCGGGACACCAATGCGCTTTTCCGCTCAATCCCCTCTATACCGCCAAGCCGCTCAATCGTGCTAATTATCTGTTCACTGGCCGTCAGGCCAATGCTTTTGCGATTTTCCTTCATCCGCTGGATCATTTCCCGTATAGCTTCCGGGGCCGGCGTGTCTCCCCCCATGAATTGGGACGCCATCTCCACGTGACCTTTTAATATTTGCATAGTCTGGTCGGTCAAGCCGTGCTCCATATGGCAGGCCTCCGCGTCCGCTTCTTCCAAGGGAACACCCAATCGAATGAGCCAGCTTTGAACCATCTGGTGCCGCTCTAGAATTTTTTTTGCTAAGGCCTCACCCTCCGGTGTGAATGTCAGGGATTGCTTGTTCGATTTGCGCCCTCCCCGCCGTTCCAGCGGAAGCAAGTAGCCGTTAACAGCAAGTTTATTCACCGCTGAATACGCAGTAGCGATATTCATCTCCAGTTCCTCTGCCAAGTCACTGACATAGGCATGGCCTCTTTTGAGTTGCAATAGCATGGCAGTTTTGAGCAGATCCTCGTCGGCCTGCCTGGATGCCTCTGCTCTCCGATTCATCTTTGCCATGTGTCTTGTTTCTCCTTTACCTTTTGGTTTGTAATCGTGAATTTATTCTAACCCTAATGCAACTATATCTACCAAACTTTCCAGTATCCATCAGCGTTGAATTGGCGACCTTCCAGAACTGGATTAGCATTTTGAGTTCCGGTTTATTGAAGATACTAGATCGTTTTAACCTTTCTGTACTGTCAGCAAACCTTGCACCATTTCTTTTTGTACCATTTGGAAGAAAAGTGATTCAGTCAAGCAACCAAATATAACCTCGGATTTGTCAAGTATAATCTAAGTGTTTTGAGCTTCGCAGTATGGAGTGGACTTAGCAAACAGCTTACCGACAGCTTGTGTGATGCCTTAAAAAGTAGAATTACTTTTTTCCTGACAAGATATCATTCCGTTCATGATTCTTATGGCCGTGCAGCGATTCGGCTGGACGGAAAGGAACTTGTGGTTTTTTCTTGGGTCGAGATGTATCATCAGGAAGCTGATACATCAGAACTTTGGAAAGTAGATAGGCAAAGGCCTTATGATGAGATGGTGGAAGAATTAAAGCCTAAATGGGATGCGGATTGTACGTACAGTGAAATGGATTTTTTAGACGCAGCTCTCACATTTCGCAATATGTCGATTAAAGACGCCTTGGACTCGGAGAATTACATCATAAAAATTCTTGTCATTCTGGACAAGCGCATTGGAAAGAGAACTTTGGATCAAATAAAAACGGCAAATGAATACTTACAATATCCCCCTTGGGTTCAACAGTTTTATGATCTGAGATTGTCATAATGATAAATTTCCGTTTGTCCGGCTGATTTGCTTCGCAATGTTGCGCTAAGATGAACTTGTGGTATTTTGGCTTGCTAGCTGCACAGTTTGTTTATACAGGATAATCTCAACAGGTAAGGAGTACTAAAATGAAAAAGGTAGTGGCTGGAATTCTTTGTATTCTATTGTGTATCTCTCTTGTTTCTGAGGTTCTCGCCGTGGATATTGGAGACACGGATTCCAGCAAATCTCTTAATTGGGATTGGGAATCAAGGGACAGCAGCTTTGAAAACGATATTGCCCTCAAGATGGAGCAGATTCGGCTGATCCAAGGCGTTGGAAAACGCGAGGATGGAACCACTGACTTTGGATTGGATCGGCAGGTGACTCGAATGCAAGCCGTGCTTATAGTGATCCGGTTGCTTGGTAAAGGAGCGGAAGCCGCAGCATATCCTAAAACGCACCCGTTTACAGATGTTCCAAATTGGGCAGACAGCTATGTTTCCTATGCCTATGACAAGGGAATCACCAAGGGCGTATCGGGAACCCGCTTTGGCACAGCAGACAAGATGGGCGCTGCCGGTTATCTAACGTTCATGCTGCGCATATTGGGCTATAAGGACAGCTCGGACTTTTCCTGCAAATTACCGTGGGCTTTGGCTTCCTATTGCGGCATATTGCCGACGCAGATTGACAAGGCGGACTTCCTTCGATCCGACCTGATCGATGTTACCTGTGCCACGCTTTACGCACACATGAAGGACAGTTCTTTGCAGCTTAAAGATAAACTGATAAATGAAGGCGTCTTTACAAAGGCTCAGTTTGATGCCGCGTTTCCTCAAGATCCCTTTGCGTATTACCGTAAGATTGACAAGCAAATTGCTGCTGCCATTGCAGAAAAAGAGGTGCAGGGGCAGTTGGCATTCGACAAGTATTCTACCGAATGTCACTTAATTATTGAAATGTATCAAGAGAATGGTGTCACAACGATTAAGCCCATGGTCTACAATTATGAAACGGATTTTCAGGAAGACAACACCTTAGGAACAAACGGTGGCGGTACAGGACCTTGGGTGATAAAATTGGATGCGAATACACTTAAATGTCTGGAATGCTATTCTTGCAATGAACTTGCCAATCAGGGGCTAAGTTGGGAAGATATTTTACCCGGTAAGTCAAAGCATGCCAGTTATTTGAGTCAGGGCATGGATCGAGTCTGCCGTATGGAGACTCAATTGCTGCTTAAAAAAGGGGTAATCGGTTACAGGCAACCCACCTATAATGAAGCACTGGCAAGGATAAACACTTATTTGGAGATAACCCAGACGATTGAAACCACTCCTTGCACGATACTGATCGGCGAGACCAATACGTCACACGGCGGCTACGCGGATATAAATCTTATTTACAAATCGGGCTCCGCGGTAGGAGAGGGAAAAACCTTGTCACTGCCAATGCCGTCTGAAAGCTGTTGGAATAGGACTTCGCAGCCGGATAAGCTGTGGCTCAGCGATGACGCTCTGACTTTGTACTATTCGTATCATTATGACGAACCGCTGGTAAGTGATGAAGGCACTCCGATGGAACACATTGAACACCAGGCCGGAACATATTGCTACACCTCGGACCTGAAGACTGGAAAAACGTCTTTAAACATCCTTGTAAATAAACAATAAAGCAGGCCTTTTTTACCGATGTGAGCTTCGCCTAATGTTTATACTGCTAAAGGAGAACCACAAGACTGTAAATCAACTATGCAGGAGATGCGGGAAACTTTGAAAAAATTGGTATATTGCGCAGTCTCTCCTCTAGCAATCTCAGAGTCGGAGACAATTATAAACGCAATAAATTTGGAATTTAGAGGAGACTCAATATGTTAGAGCTATTTCTTGGGATTGTCCCGGTGGATATTCTAAGATTTTAGTTGGCTGAGATACGCATCCGATCATCACTCTGAATTTGCCTAGCACTTATAATGTATCTTGCTTAAAAATCTAAGCATTTTCTTTAAGGAGTAACAGTAAATGGATGAGAACCATAAAGCTGCGCTACATCGCTTCTTTTCCATCGCGTCTGTTGTTTTTTTCGTTATTTACCTTGCCTTTATGACGATCTCACTTTTTTCATTTTCAGTTTCCATACTTGTTTTTTTATGTCTGATGCTTGTTCCGGTTTTTCTTTTAATTATACAGGATACCGTCAACACAAAAGCCGATGAGCTAGGAGATGTTGGAAGCTGGGGTTTTTTATCTCTTCCATCTTTTACAATGCTGATCGTCCTTTGCTATGCTGTAATGGTATACTATCTGCAATTCAAACAACTGGATGATATTCTTTGGGCTACTATTGGGCTGTTTGATAGTATTCTTCTTGATAAATCGCTGCGTGCACTGCGCAAACTGAAACAGAATAAGGGGTAGTCTTTAGCACGGATCACCGTGAACGGCATTTAATGTAAATAATAATTTAAACAAACATTCACCGTAGGACGAACATTGTGGGGATTTTTTCCAATCCGGATTTTCATCTCTAATTGGTGAAAACCTACCTCATGGAGTATGCCGAGGACTGGTCTGTTTCCGAGGCGTATTTGAACCCAAACCCCATGCAGGCACTGTTGCGAAACGCAGTTTAATTCACCGCCCCGAGTCCGAAAATTGCTAACTTATCGTGAGGTGACCTCGAATTTCTGCCGAATTACCACAGTTTTCCCTAGAGCCATTGCGGCTCTAGGGAATTTTAATATTATCAATTCACGTCAAATTAAGTCATGAAAGCGCAATCAATAGGAACAAAAACTGAAAAATAGGAACACTTCTGGGAACACTATTTTGGAAAATAAAAGCCACCCCATTATAGAGGTGACTCAGAGGGGTCAGCTTTTATAGATCTCGCTCCGGTGGCCTATACTTAATACCAGAACGATAATTTTTTCATCCTGTATCTCTGCAAGTATGCGGTAGTCGCCCACTCTGTACCGCCATTGGCCGCTTCTGTTTGCGGTAAGTCCTTTTCCATGCTGGCGCGGATCTGAGCAGCCCTCTAGGTTCTTTCGCAGCCATCCGACGATAAGAGCCGCTGTGTGCTTATCCAGCTTTTTTAATTGCTTCATTGCCTCTCCGGTCAGCTCAACATGAAAATTTATCACAGGCCCAGCGCCCTTTCCGCTTCATCAAGAGAGTACGTTGCCGGGTTTGCTCTATACTCGGCCATAGCTTTTTCATAGGCTTTCAAATCGTATTCGTCCTCAATACGCTCAACGACAGACTGCCGTACAAGTTCGGAAATCGTGATACCGTTCATTTCAGCGTATTTCTTGAAAAGCATGGAATCCGCCTCATTCAGCCTCAAGGAGATAGTCATGCTCTCGCCCCCTTTCATTGTGTAATACATTGTATTACATTGTATGCGGCCTGTCAATAGTGTTTCCATCGCGTCACTTTTTTCTCCTTAAATTTTTTTAAATGCCGTCTGCGAAGATGGCCGAACCGGGACGAAGAAGGGAGAGAGGCGAGCCAAAGAGCGCCGGCCAGCGTGGCCGGCTCACGGAGAAAGTCACCTCGCCTCTCTTTCCCCGCTGCGGCGGGTCCCCTCTCTCACCACTCCGACTTTCTCTCGCAAAAAAGTTCGGCATGGTTCTGTAAGGCGGAGCCGATCTGACGCCGCCTTGTGATTTCTGGACTGATGAAATTTTGGGGAAATCGCCCCGCTGTATAGTTCTTTCTTCTCTTGTAAGAACCCTCGTTATCTTAGATTTATTCTTATTGTTCTTAATTCCGGCGGACATCCCGCCACCGCTCCGGAGACGCTGCGCGGCACTCCGGGCGACACAAAGCCACGTCGGCCGAAGTCTGGCCAGAGTTTCATGCAGCAGCCGATAGGAATTGCAGGAGTACGCGCCGTTGCGCTTCAGGCAGCGTTCTATGTACAGCAGGCCGACCGCCTCCAGAACCTTCAGCGCGGCGCGGACGGTGCTGTCAGCACGTCCGGTCTTCTCGGCAATCATGGAGAAGCTGGGATAGGCGCGCGGCTCCTTCTTGTGAGACTGCCGCCGCAGCTCCTCTAAGCGCATCATGCGGTAAACGTAGAGAAACACAGATACCAGCGCACCGTGGATGCCCAAGTCGCAGAGCCGCCGCAGGAGCCGATAAGGAAGCAGGAGATAGCCGGTTTCCGGAACGTGGCAGATGTACGTATCTGCTTTCCGGGTAAGCCGTCCCTTGTCCCAATCAAAATGCGCACGTTCTTTCTTTATGGTGATGTACCCGGCCTCCTCCAGCTCACGCAGCCTACGGCTCACCGTTGAGAGAGACATTCTGGAGAGGGCGGCCAAACGCCGCTGGGTGTTACAGACCTCGCCGGTGCTCTGATCTGCGAGGCTGAATAAAATTAGGGCAAGCTGCTTTGCGTAAGGGGTTAGCTTTGTGTCCTCCACCAGCTGCTCCGGCAGACGGTACGCCGGTTCTCCTCGATGTCCTGTGTGCATAATGCTCTCTCCTGATTTTTATTATATACGTTATATAACGTATATAAATTATTTCTGTTATTTAACTTATATAACTTAAATAAGAAAATGAGGTGTACCAGTCTTTTGGCTGATACACCTCATTTTTTCTACGGATCGCGATTCATTTTATCGTACCCCTCCAGTTTCTTTTTGTTTTCACGGACATACTGCTCCAAGAGCTGGGCGATCAGCTCACTGATGCTCCGGCGCTCTACGTAAGCCAGTTTCTTGACGTCTTCATATAAGCTGGGCAGGATGGCTAAACTGATGCGCTGCTTCGTCTCCTGTGTGGATTTGGGACGGCCTTTCCCGGCTGCAGCCGGTGTCGGCTCCGCATGGATGATGGACGCAACGACGCCGCGCCCAGCCCGCTTTGCTTCCCGTTCTGCCAGTCCCATTTCAGATTCCGCCCTTCTCCATAATACAAGCCGCTACTTTCTCATACTCGGTGGCTGCGTCGTTGGTGGGAGCCTGCTCCATGACGGCCTTGCCATCACAGACGCCCTTCTTAACGGCGGCAAGCTTCTTCACCGTGGCCACCACGTCATATTTCTCCTGCAGGAGCTGAAGGATCTCCCGATCATCCTTAACCCGCATTTCGTACATGGTGGCAATGACCCCCAGCACGGTAAGCTGCGGGTTCACCAGATCCCGGATCTCGGCCACGGTGTCCAGCAGCTGCTCCAGCCCCCGGTAAGCGAGGTAATCCGTCTTCACCGGAATGAGAACTCTGTCCGCACTGGCCAGTGCGTTAATGGTGAGGATGGAGAGCTGAGGCGGGCAGTCGATCAGGATGTAATCATACAGGCTGCGCACCGGCGCTATGGCGCGGCGCAGGATGGTTTCCCGGACAGGACGGCCAATCATGACCACCTCCAGCTGTGCCAGCTCCAGCCGGGAGGGAACGAGGTACAGATTGGGCTGCAGCTCGTGGGTGCAGCGGCTGATGGGCGTACTGCCCTTGTCCAAAACACTGACAATGGTATTTTCATAGTCGTAAGGCTCCAGCCCCGCGCTGATGGTCAGACTGGCCTGACTGTCCAGATCAATCATCAGTGTTTTCTTTCCGGCCAGAGCCAGAGCAACGCCCACGTTGTAGGTGCTGGTGGTCTTGGCCACGCCGCCCTTCTGATTTGCAAAAGCAATTACGATTCCCATATTCTTTCCTCTTTCCTAAGTCGTTCTTTGGGTCAATCAGCGTGAATTCATAGCCGGTCACGCTGAGAGCATTGCGCAGATATTCTATACGCTTCATGTAATACCTCGCATTACTTGAAATAATTGATATAACTTATATAAGTTATATAATGGAAATAACTGATATCCTCTTAATGGAAGTATGCAACGCTGTAAAGATCAGAGAGTTTC
>ERZ781272.501-NODE-501-length-25269-cov-4.843143_pt1 | contig 25269 bp, 29 predicted proteins | sample MGYA00375850_ERZ781272 | MGnify/ENA primary metagenome ERZ781272 (study PRJEB29790, sample SAMN06051246) | human gut metagenome | host: Homo sapiens | place: USA: Cincinnati, Ohio | collected 2013-06-21 | study: EMG produced TPA metagenomics assembly of the Gut...
CTTAGTTTGAATGGTCGCTCATAGTGGCGGGGGGGGGGGGGGGGCCGCCGCAAACCCCCCGCCCCTCCCTCCCGCGTCCCCCCCCTCCCCCGACCAAAACCAACTCCGCCGATGTTACGGCCACATTGATGAGATTCTGTGCCGCCATCGGCAGCACCAGGGCAATAACATCCCGGTAAAACTGTTTTTTCTCCGCCTGCATGGCAGCGGTTTGCTGCGTCATATGCTTTCCGTCCCCCTTCGTTTTTCACACTGAATTCCAAGATATCATACCCTGGGGATTTTCGTCAATCCGGTAAAGGGAGTTTCCTATCAGGACTTTACCCCATACTGTCTTCCCGCCCGCGAAAACACCCCCGAAAGCAGAGGCTTTTGGGGGTGTCTGTAGTTTCTATTCCTTAATGTAACGAGCGGATAGTCTCCATCACGTAATTACCGAATTCCTCACAGGTGGCGCCCGTGTCCCTTCCGGTGATCGTCAGGTTTTTTTCCTCAAACGAGCAGATATCGAGCGCTCTGGTCAGCTTGTCGGATTTTTCCTGATAGCCGATATGGGAGAGGAGCATCGCGGCCGCGCGCAGCATGGAACAGGGGTCTGCGTAAGCGCAGCGGCCCTCGGTAATCATCCGGGGAGCCGTGCCATGGATGGCTTCAAACATCGCATAGCGTTTACCCATGTTGGCTGCTCCCGCAGTGCCGACGCCGCCCTGGAACTCCGCCGCCTCATCCGAGATGATGTCACCATAGAGGTTTGGCATCAGCAGCACCTGGAAATCACGGCGGCGCTTTTCGTCAATGAGCTTTGCGGTCATAATATCCGCATACCACTCGTCTGTAGTGATTTCCGGATAATCCTTTGCTATTTCATGGCAGATTTCCACGAAGTTTCCGTCCGTCGTCTTTATGACGTTTGCCTTGGTGACAAGGGAAACACGGGTAAACCCGTTCTTACGTGCAAACTCATAGGCCAGGCGTGCGATCCGCTCGGTTCCTTGACGGGTCGTCACAGTAAAGTCCACCGCGAGATTGTCCGTTACGTTGACGCCCTCGCTGCCGACTGCATAGCCGCCCTCGGTATTTTCCCGGAAGATTGTCCAGTTGATGCCCTGAGACGGCACCTTGACCGGGCGGATATTGGCAAACAAATCGAGCTCCTTGCGCATGGCGACGTTGGCGCTCTCGATGTTCGGCCTGCCGTCCCCCTTCTGCGGGGTCGTCGTCGGCCCTTTGAGGATGACATGGCAGCTTTTGAGCTGAGCAAGCACATCGTCCGGGATGGCCTTACCGACGGCGATTCGGTTTTCAAGCGTCAGCCCGTCAATCACCTGAAACTGGATTTCTCCTGCTTTCACCTCATCGGCAAGCAAAAACTCAAGCATGCGGTGCGCTTCTTCCGTGATGACGGGCCCGATACCGTCCCCACCGCAGATACCGATGATAATGGGACTGAGCGTGCTGTAATCGATGAAATCGCGTTGCGCCTTCATCGCCTCCACACGGCGCAGCTGGCTCTCCAATACCTTGGCAAACTGTTTGCAGGCAAGTGTGATGTTGTCCTCCATTGGACATACCCCCCCTCTGTATTTTTCTCTCTGATTCTCTATTTGGAATCCCGGGCCCGGGTGTAGTTCAGCAGTCCCCCTGCTTTTAAAAGTTTTCTCTGACGGTCGGAACCGTCAAGTTCCAAGGGAATCTCGATGCCCTTTGTCTTATCCTTTAGGATGAAGGCAGCGTTACCCGCTACCGCATCCGGTAGGGAATCGAGCACCAGTGTATCCCCGAGCTCCACCTTGTCATAATCCTCCGCATTGACAAAGGCCAGCGGCAGGATTCCAGCGTTAATGAGGTTCGCCTTGTGAATTCTCGCAAAACTCACTGCAATGACCGCCCTTATCCCTAAATAGAGCGGAACGAGCGCTGCGTGTTCCCTCGAGGAACCCTGCCCATAGTTTGCCCCCGCAACAATAATCCCCTTCCCGGCCTGCTTTGCCCTGCCGGCAAACTCCGGGTCCACCTGATAAAAGCAGAACTGGGACAAATGCGGGATATTCGAGCGGTAGGGCAATAGCTTTGCCCCTGCGGGCATGATGTGGTCGGTGGTAATGTTATCCCCCACCTTGAGCAAAACATCCGCCGTCAAATCCTCCGGCAAGGGTTCACTCACCGGGACCGGCTTGATGTTCGGGCCACGCACGACCTCGGCGGCGGCAGCCTCTTGCGGCGTACAGGGAGCAAGTACCATCCGGTCGTCAATCAGGAATTTCTTTGGCATGGCAATCTTCGGTGCCTCTCCCAGCGTGGAGGGGTCAGTGATATATCCCGTTAAAGCTGAGGCTGCGGCTGTCTCTGGACCGACTAAGTAGACCTGTGCATCCGCTGTCCCGCTGCGCCCTTCAAAGTTGCGGTTGAACGTCCGCAGGCTCACGCCCTTGGAGGAGGGAGAAAATCCCATCCCGATGCAGGGGCCGCAAGTGCATTCGAGAACCCTCGCTCCCGCCGCAATCAAATCGGAGAGTGCGCCGCAATCTGCGAGCATCCGGTAAACCTGTTTGGAGCCTGGGGAAATGGAAACGCTCACATCCGGATGGATGGTTTTTCCCTGAAAGATCGCCGCGACCTTGAGCATGTCCGCAAGCGAGGAGTTCGTACACGAGCCGATACAGACCTGGTCCACTTTGATGTGCGACAGCCCACTCACCGGATGAACATTGTCCGGGCTGTGCGGGCAGGCCGCCAGCTGGCGAAGCGCGCTTAAATCAATCGTATAACTCTCATCATAGACCGCGTCATCATCCGGGAAAAGCGGAGTGAAGTCCTCCTCCCTGCCCTGCGCTCTGAGGAATTCTCGGGTTATTTCGTCGGAGGGGAAGATGGAACTGTTGCGCCAAGCTCCGCGCCCATGTTGGTAATCGTCGCGCGCTCTGGAATGGACAAGGAGCTGACCCCTTCCCCCGTGTACTCGATGACCTTACCCACCCCGCCCTTAACGGTCAGGCGGCGAAGGACTTCGAGGATCACGTCCTTTGCACTCACCCAGGGGGCAAGCTCGCCGTCAAGCTCGATCTTCACGATTTTCGGCATTTTGATGTAGTAGGCCCCGCCGCCCATCGCGACGGCGACGTCCAGTCCCCCTGCACCGATTGCAAGCATCCCGATGCCCCCGCCGGTCGGCGTATGGCTGTCCGAGCCGACTAAAGTCTTTCCCGGCTTGCCGAAGCGTTCAAGGTGCACCTGATGGCAGATGCCGTTGCCGGGCCTGGAAAAATAGATGCCATGTTTTGCAGCGACGGCCTGGATATACTTGTGGTCGTCCGCATTTTCAAAGCCGGACTGCAGCGTATTGTGGTCGATGTAGGCCACCGAGCGTTCCGTTTTCACCCGGTCAATCCCCATTGCCTCAAATTCCAGATACGCCATGGTCCCGGTTGCATCCTGTGTGAGAGTCTGGTCCATTTTCAGGCCGATTTCACTGCCCGGAACCATCTCCCCGTCCACCAGGTGCTCTTTGATGATTTTCTGCGCCAACGTGTAGCCCATGGTCAAATACTCCTCTCCAAAGTACGGCTGTTTCTCTTTCGCCGCTTAACTTTCCTTGATTAAGTGCAGCAGATTTTCCTTTGCATTTGCAATGTGCTGGATCGTCAGGCGTTCCGCCTCATCTCCGTCATGCCGGGCAATGGCGTCCAGGATTTCCCGATGTTCCTGAACTGCTTTTTCCGCCCTTCCAAGTGAGGAGAACGACAGTTTACGGTATTGCTGAATCATGTGGTGCAAATCACACAGCATATGCTGTAAGGTCCTGCTCCCGGAAAACTCATAGATTTTCCCATGAAAGCGCGAATCCAGGTCGTTTAGCTTCCCGTTTGCCTGCTTGATGTTGTAAAACTCCTGCAGGTCGACGATTTCCGTCAGCTCCTGCAGTTGCTCGTCTGTAATTTTCTCCGCCGCCCATCTCGAGGCCAACCCCTCGATGTACATGCGGATGGTGTAGATATCCTGCAAGTCTTTTACGCTGATACCAAGTACTACAGCACCCTTATTCGGGATAATCTGGACTAATCCCTTTTGCTCGAGCATGCGGATGGCTTCCCGTACCGGTGTACGGGAGACGCCCATTTCGGAAGATAGTTTGAGCTCGATGAGGTTTTCTCCGGACGGAATCTGTCCGCTTAAAATTCCCTCTTCGAGTTCCTCAAACACTCGGGTGCTCAGGGAGTTGGCGTTGTCGGTGGTAACGGATTTTGGATGGCCCTGCGGCCGATTTGCGTTCATAAACTGCCTCCGGAATTCTGGAATATTTGTACTCCTGTATTATAGCAGTTTTTTTGACCCTTGGGACAAAAAACTGCAAAATCCCGGTCAAATCCCTTTATTCACTCGAATTTTCCGCCGTACGGTATTCCTTCACCAGTTTTTCTATCTCCTCGTCGCTTATGACGGTCTGGCGTCTGGAAGCATACTGCGCATCCACCCATTGCTTGATAAAGGCGACGAGTCCATCGTGTTTGTCCACCTGGTTATCCTCATTGAGGCGGTAGTGGGCGTTAATCCAGTACGCAATACCTGCAAGCCCGGAGGTGTTGCTGATGGAGACTTCTGCCGGGCGGTTTAAAATTTTCTTAGAAATTCCGGTTCTTTTTCCTTGGGTATTGACAATAATTTTTTATTCGGTTACGCTGTTCTATAGAGTTGCCGGCAGCTCTCAATTTTTTAAGGAGAGCTTACTATGTATCATACAAGATTCAAGGGGAACCACTACGAAATTGGACTTCGATGGGGCTCCCTGCTGGCAAAACACGGAAATTATATTTTAGAGCATATTCCGTTTCCGATTACGGAAGACCGGATCCAATTTGCAAAACAATGCCTTCCGGTTTATCAGGAATATTTCCCACAGATCCTCGAGGAAATCCAAGGGATTTCAGATGGACAATCCTGTTCCATGGACCAGTTGCAGGCGGTAATATTGAGCATGTACGCCATGCCCCCTGCCTGCTGTTGTTCCTGCTTTGCGGTCTCCAACGGAACGCACGTCCTGTTTGGCCGCAACAGCGATTTTCTCACGGAGCTTGAAAAAGATAATATGAATGTGATCTACCGTTTTTCCTCTGGTTCTTATGCTTTTACCGGGAACACGACTGCATTCGTCCAGATTGAAGACGGAATAAATGAAAAGGGACTGGCGGTAGGACTGACCTCTGTCTACCCTCCGTCGATCAAACCGGGGATGAATGCAGGGCTTCTGCTGCGCTTCTTTTTGGAGAAATGCCAAAGTACTGAAGAAGTTATCCAATGGGTAGAAAAGCTGCCCATCAGTTCCGCACAGACGTTTACCGTCGCCGACTCCCACGGAGATATCGCCGTATTGGAATGCTGCGCTGACAGCGTGCAGATTATCCGTCCCACCAAAGAGCAGCCCTATGTCTGCGCAACGAACCTCTTCCACTCTGCCGAACTGGCATCGCGAAATCATCTCGGGATCGACAGCTGGGAGGCGGAACCACGCTATCAGACTATGATCCATACGCTGGAATTCAAAGCTTCTCAAATGGGTCTGCAGGATGCGAAGGATCTGCTTGCAGGAAAAAATGGCTTCCTCTGCCAGTATGACAGAAGAACTGGAAAGGATACCGTTTGGTCCATCGTTTACGATCTGAAGAACCATCGTATTTACCGGGTTGAAGGAAATCCGAGCCGCCGTAAATATCGCGAAGATTTCCGATTTCCCTTCTAAGTAAGAAATAGGCGTCCTGTCCACTTTGGACAGGACGCCTATTATATAGGAAAAGTTTTAATTATTACTTATAATAACTTTCTGATTATTTTTTCATAACTTCTTATATGTCTGCAAAGCCTTATTCTACAGGTTCTACGGTTTTATACTGTCAATGCCCCTTGCACCCAGCTTGTCCGCTTTCAGTATCTCCATAAGCTGTTCACTGCTTTTTTCTATAAGAACTACCTAACCTATCTTTGTATCGTACTGCACATGGGGGATCAATTCTTCCCTGTGTATTCTTCATAAATGACCTGTGAGCTTGTTGCCAAGTGCAGGACTGTATCTAACGTGTTTGAGCATGTCCTCAACTTGTTTCAAATCCCCCAATGCCAGATTGACGTTCAAGAAATGAAATGCCTTTACCGCTCACTGTTTTTTAATTGTTATTTTTTTCGCAAAATGTAGAAAAGTGTTGGATTACCAACAAGTAACAGGAAAAAGGGAGTGTTATCATTATGGTGGTCGAAGGTTGGTGGTTATATGAAAAAAAACGAAAAAAACGATGGAAACGCTTTATTGAAATTCCATGTGCATCAGGAATTCGCCGTACTGCCCATCGTATTGTATGCCATACTGAGCGGTATCATCATGATCTGTTTTCATAATTACTCTATGAAAGCGATGATTCTGGCGGCTGTCCTTGCCATACTGGTCGGATTCCTCCTTTGTGCCAACAAAGCTGACTACTGGAATGCGATTGTACGCGGCCTCGCTCAGTATGGAAATGCCCGGCTGATTCTGATCTTTATGGTCATCGGCATCTTTTCCAAGCTATTAGCGGTCGGACAGATTGGCGCCGGATTCGTGTGGGTCGGCATGCATCTGCATTTGAGCGGGGGAAGCTTTACTGTTTTCTGTTTTCTTGTATCCTCGCTCATATCCATGGGCGCAGGTGCACCGATTGCGGCACTTCTTGCAGTGGTGCCAATCTTTTATCCGGCAGGTGTGCTGATGGGCGCTGATCCTGCAATTCTGACAGGGGCTATACTCAGCGGCATATTCTTTGGGGATGCGCTCTCCCCAAGCTCTCAGGTCATTCATACGACGATTGCCTCCCAGCATGATCCTGTTACGAACAAAAGTGCCGAGCTGCTGCAGACGATGAAGGAACGTCTGCCTTATCTTCTCGGTGCAGGTATTCTGTCTGCCGTTCTGTTTTATTTTCTGGGAGCCAGCGGTACTGCTCAGAATCCGGAGCTGCTGCAAAGCATGTGCAATCCCAAGGGCTTATGGATGCTGCTTCCAATTATCCTGCTGCTCATTATCTGCTTTAAAACAAGTGATCTGTTTATCGGAGTTACATATGCAATCCTTGCAGGAATCGTAATCGGACTGGCAACCGGATTGTTTCAGTTTTCCGATCTAATCAATATTCAATATGATACACAGGAGGTGCACGGCATTCTGATTGACGGATTATCCGGAGTCGTGGACATCATCATTTCCACAATTCTGCTGTATGGTCTGATTTCGATCGCAATGGAGGGCGGCATTATAGACAAATTCTGTAATTATCTCACATCAAGAAAAGCCGTTCAGCATGCTTCCGGTGCAGAGGCAGTGATTTCCATCGGCGTCGGTATTGTCAATATTCTGTTGGCCGGCTGTGTGCTGCCATCCATTCTCGTGTTTAAGAATATTGCGGACACCATTGGGAAGAAAGCCAATGTTCCAGCTTCGCGAAGAAGTATATTGTTAACGGCGATGACAACAAACATTACGGCAATTATACCGATCAACAGTGCCTTTGTAATGGGGGCTGTCACCGTAATCAATCAGTTGGCCGCAAGTCACAGCTATCTGCCTGTGATTACACCGTTTCAAATCTTTCTGTCTTCCTATTACTGTCTGCTGCTGACGCTGATCTGTGTGCTCTGGGTCGTGTTCGGCGTAGGGAGAGAAGGGAGCCGAGGATTTCATATATCCTATCATCATGCAAAGGAGTGATTAAATATGGATAAACATGATGAACACTACGATGTCATTATTATCGGGGGAGGTCCCGCCGGTCTGTCAGCCGCAATCTATGCAGGCAGAGCCGGACGAACGACACTCATAATTGAGAAGGGCAGCTTTGGAGGAAGGATCAACGATACCCGTGAAATCCGCAACTATCCGGGCTTTATCTCAGACAGTGGTGCCGGGCTAATGCAAAAGTTCAAGGAACACGCGCAGACCTATGCAACCAATACCTTCAAGCGGACAACAGTTACGGCAGTAGAAGCTATGGAGGATGGAGCCTTTCTTGTTCACACAAAGCGCCGTGGAGATTTTATCGGTGACAGTGTGATTCTGGATATGGGGACAAAACCGAGGGTTCTCGGTATTCCAAATGAAAGAGAGCTGGCAGGACATGGCGTTGCCTACTGTGCCACCTGTGATGCGGAATTTTTTAAGGACAAGGAAATCTATGTTCTTGGAGCCGGAGATCAGGCAATAGAGGAAAGTGGCTATCTGACCAAGTTTGCGAAAAAAGTAACTGTGATCGTCCTGCATGAAGAAGGCCATCTTGACTGCAATGAAATAGCTGCACAGGAGGCATTCGCTAATCCGAAAATAGACTTTGTATGGAATACCACGCTGCAGGAAATTCTGGGTGAGAATGAAGTGCGCGGGCTGATTTTAAAAAATGTCGTAAGCGGAGAACTGCGGAAAGTGAAAGCGGATGGTATCTTCTTCTTTGTCGGCATGGTCCCGCAGACAGAATGTGTAAAGGATGTGGTTGCATGTGATCCGCAAGGGTATATCCTTATAAATGAGAAAAAGGAAACAAACGTTCCGGGTATTTATGCAGTCGGTGACTGTACACAGACATTTCTGCGTCAGGTGGTCACATCAGCCGCAGACGGTGCAATTGCGGCAACTGCCAGTGAACGTTATGTCAAGGAACGCCAGCAGCTGAAGAGTATCCTGACACCCGATTCAGGAAGAGTTGCTTTCCTGTTTTATAACCCGTATGAGAGCTCTCAGATTGAACAGGTGACACAGCTGGAGGAAACATTGAAGAATGATTATAAAGTTCTTCGTCAGGATATCACCAGACAGACACTGCTGTATCAGCTGCTGCATATGGATGGAACAATTTCCAGTGCAATGTTTGAAAATGGCAAACTGATCAAAAAGAATGCAAAAAAGGCATAAATAAATACCATAGAGATGGAGGAATGAAATATGGGACAGCCTTTAGTTTTTCCACACGGAGTTACAGTTTATGATCCAGAGAAATGTTGGAACGGGTACACGCTCGTACCATTGGTCAATGACGGTGTACTGCTGTTCGATATGAATGGTAATGAGATTCGCAGATGGAATATGCATGCCATGCCGCCGAAGCTTTTACCGGGTGGATATGTAATGGGATTAAGTGGTTACCGTCATCCGGATTATGGAATGCAGGACGGTGTCAATCTGATTGAAATTGATTATGATGGAAACATTGTCTGGGAGTTTGATAAATTTGAAAATATCAACGATCCGGGCAGAGATCATCGCTGGATGGCACGGCAGCATCATGATTATCAGCGCGAAGGTAATCCAGTCGGTTATTATGTGCCGGGTATGGAAGCAAAGCCGCTGGAGGGAAATACCCTGATTTTGGTTCATCAGACGATAAAGAATCCGGCAATATCTGATAAGAAGCTGCTGGATGATGCTATGATCGAAGTGGACTGGGAAGGCAATATTCTTTGGAAATGGTCTATCTCCGATCATTTTGATGAACTGGGCTTTGATGAAGCCGCAAAGAACATCCTTGCCCGTGATCCGAATATGCGTTCCAGTGACGGTGGTGTGGGAGATTATCTGCATGTGAACTGTATGAGCTATCTGGGACCTAATAAATGGTATGACCAAGGAGATATGCGGTTTAAACCGGAAAATATCATTTTTTGCTGCCGTGAGGCAAATATTCTTGCGATTCTGGATAAGGAAAGCGGGAAAATTGTATGGAAAATCGGACCGGATTTCAATGCGACACCGGAGCTGAAGAAGCTGGGATGGATCATCGGGCAGCATCACTTTCACATGATACCGAAAGGTCTTCCGGGAGAAGGCAATCTGCTGGTATTTGATAATGGCGGCTGGGGCGGCTATGGCGTACCAAATCCTGGAAGCATAAACGGTACTAAGAATGCACTGCGGGATTACAGCCGTGTATTGGAATTCAACCCGGTTACTCTGGAGGTTGTGTGGAAGCTGACGCCGAAGGAGCTTGGCCATGCCATTCCTACGGATGCCAGCAAGTTCTACAGTCCATATGTATCCAGCGTCCAGCGTCTTCCGAATGGAAATACCCTCGTGACAGAAGGAAGCGATGGACGTATAATAGAGGTAACAGCGGATCATGAAATCGTATGGGAGTGGATTTCTCCATACTATACGCATAATGAAACAGGACCGAAAAACAATTTGATTTATCGCGGCTACCGCTATCCGTACAGCTATGTACCGCAGGAACCGACACCGCATGAGGTCGCAATTCCACGTATTGACAACACCACCTTCCGTATGCCGAATGCCGGTGCTTTGGGTGCAAAGAAGATTATTGATGTGGAAGGAACACTGCCTTATTATCAGGATGTGGCGCTGTGTGTTGCTACCGACGATGAAGAGGATATGAGTCATCGTGAAAAAGTGTTCTCTGTGGATACCGAAATATTCGAACCTGTCAATAGCATGTCCGAGTGGAATGATAAGGTATTGAAGATCAGTGATAAGCCGGTGCTTGTTCTGTTTGGTGCTGAGCGCTGCGTACATTGCAAGGCATTGCATCCGGTATTGGAGGAGGCTTTGCAAGAGGAGTTTGCGAACAGCTTTATCATCCGTTATGTCGATGTCGATGCCAATAAGGATATTGTTTCCGCCTGTCATGTACAAGGCATACCTGTCGTAGCTGTATACCGCAACGGTGAGGAAGTACAGCGCTTCAACGGGGAACACGATTATGACGATGTCTGTGATTTCCTAGATAAGGTATTCGCCTGAAATCATGTAAATAGAGAAGGAGGATTTTCATGCAGAACGATGTGACTGCTTTGATACCGATTTTTGCCCGTCGCTGTAAGCACCATGCAGTTTATGGGAAAAAGCTGAAGTATGAAACGTATAAAAGCTCGCAGGTTCTGCGTTCTCTGAATGATCCGATCGATCATTTTGGCCTGGTTATGGACGGCGTGTTAAAGGCAGAGCAGTATACGAGTGAAGGAAATGTGCTCTGCAGTGCCTATTTTGAGGACAATGATGTATTTCCGGAGCTGCTGTATTTTACAGGAAAGCGACAGTATACGTATACGCTAGTCGCAGTGAAGCGGACAACCGTCGCCTGGATGCATGTATCGGATATGGAGGAAATGCTGAAAGAGGATACAGAAATGATGAAAACATTCATGCTGTATCTGTCCAAACGAGGTCTCCGCAATCAGATGCTGCTGAGCTGTCTGATGTATCAGACGATTCAGGAGCGGGTGGCGTACTGGCTGTTGAGTATGAATCATCTTTCTGAGCATGAGCGGATTCCGCTTCCACGTTCCCAGACGATATTGGCGAACACACTGCATGTGAGTCGTTCCTCTTTGAACCAGGAGCTGAAGCGCATGGAAAAGGAAGGCATCTTCCGTATCGAAGGACACGTTCTGATTCTCCTTGATCAAAAAAAGCTGGAGAATATTCTGTAATGTCATAGTTAAGAATCAAGTCTTATTTTACTTTCCATTATAAAGTGAAATAAGGCTTGTTTTTTATGCTTACGGCGTAATTACATAATAACAAGCGGCCTGCTGCCGCTTGTTACAAGATGCTCTACTCTGATAAATCCCACCGTTTGAAGCAGCCATTTTGCGTGTTTGAGAAAAGAATCAAATAATATTTCACGATTCCAGGAAAAGATGACAGACTGCCGTCATGATTCATGTTATAAAATGAACCCCAGAAAGGTGGAATCAAACATGAAAAAAGAAATATTAGTCTTCATCTTTGACGGATACGCTGACTGGGAACCCGCTTATGTATGTTCGGAACTAAATGCGCCAGATACTGATTATCAGGTCAAAACAATCAGCCTTGATAAATCCCCTAAAATTTCCATGGGCGGTTTTCGCGTCATTCCCGACTACTCGGTGGACGATGATCCCAAAAATTTTCATCTGCTCATTTTATCAGGGGGCTATGCGTGGATGGAACAAAAAAACAATGGAGTACTGCCACTTGTCCGTTATGCAGTAAACAATCATATTCCCGTAGGCGCTATCTGCAATGCGGCAAACTTTATGGCTGAGAATGGATTTTTGGACTCTGTAAAGCATACGGGGAATACACTTGCATTTATGATGTCTCAAGCTCCCCATTATAAAGGCCAGGAAGCTTTTCTGGAACAGCAGGCTGTCTGTGATTCCGGTATCATCACTGCGAATGGCTCCGGAACCCTGGAATTTGCAAAAGCAATCCTGCAATTACTACATGTCAAGTCAGATGAAAAGATTTCCGAATGGTATCGTCTCAACAAATCCGGGTTCTACTCTATTTAAGAGATCTGCCATTAAACCTAGAGCGTCCGCTTGCTGAAACAGCATCGGACGCTCTTAGTTTGCTTACTTTTTTCTGACTGGCTGCCGGATCACCGTCTTTAAATTCTCCGGTTTGCACTTGCGCACATCGCTCAGATAGATTTCATGGTGATGCCTACTATCAGAGAGATCCGGTTCATACCCTTGTTCTTCAGCATATCGCTCCATATTCCGGATCGTTTCCAGCTCGTTGTCATAAGGGCCGATATGCATGCACTGCACGCACAGCCCTTCCTCATAGGTCAGGAATTCCACCTTGGAAAAATCGGTTTCTTTCTTCTTGGTTGCTTCCCGGACTGCCCAATCGAATTCTGCTTTTGTTACGAACTCCGGCAGCCGGATGAGGGAAATCCAGCGGAAATCCTCTTTGTGGGCGTAGTCGATGTCCCGTCCATCCTGCCACCAGAAGCCCTCCAACGGCGGGACGACATAATCGAAGTATCCGTCCATTTTATGCATTCCCATCTTGCTCATTTTGATGGTGTAGGCAATTCCATAGAGCAAGCCAATGGAAGCCTTATACGCACCGTCTTCTTCATTGGGATCGCCTTGGCCGCGCACCGCCAGAAAATTCATAGCCGGAATCTCGATCATCTGCGGCTTTTTCGGCGGTAGGTAAAATTCCTTGTATTCCTTTTTGTAATCAAATGCTGCCATCCTGTTTTCTCCTTTTCTTCGGCTTCGGTTCCGGGAGCGCCTCCCAGGTAACCCTCACCAGTTTAGTAAGGAGGTTCCGGTCGTCGATATCCTCCACGAAAAGATACTCCTTTGCGCCTTCATAAGGCGGCGCTTTCGGAAGATGGGAAAAGGCTTGTTCCGCTTCCGGCGTGATTTTCACATAAAGCTGATCGTCACAGATGACGCCTAAGAACTTCCCGTCGCAATACCATCCGTATTCCCCAAACATCTTGCGATACGAAATGATTCCCGCATCCCGCAGCTGCTCCGCCACGTATTCCACAAACTCTTTACTGGACGCCATATCATTCCTCCTTTAACCCGATATAGAGATGGATCTCCGTGTGCTCCATATCGTCGTTCTGATACTCTTCAAAGTCACATGCGAACGCCCTGGGCAAATCCATCTTCCAGATGTCCTGCCAAGCCTCAGCCACCGCCCTGTGCATATCGCCCTTTACCACAAATTTTGCATACCGTCCGGCCGGGATCCGCCGAATCTCATATTGGGAGGATTCCGGTTCCTTTGCCACCGCACAGCATACCATCACGGTATAATCATCGGCTGCATCTCCGACGTAGTCCGTATAAAGCCCGATGGCTTTCTCGTCGGCCTTATCCGGAATGCCCTCATAGATCCCTTCTCCATAGAATCGATTCCACAAACCGCCGATCACCGCCCCCATATCCGGCGCGCTGTTGTTGGTGCGGGCGGTAATTCCCATCACGATTTTCTCCTGCAAGGTTACGATTTCATAATTCATTTTATAAAGCTCCCTTCGGTTTGATAAACTCATTCTATCAGGCCGAACAGGACAGCTGTCTGTCATGAATCCGAATATCGCTTTTGAAGCTCTTTTCCAAAAGCCGCCAGTTTTTCCCGGAATTCTACCGGCTCCAGAAGCTCCGCACCTCCCCGGAAGGATAAAATCCAGCCTAAGATGCTTTCTTCATTTGTAAAGCCGAAAGAGGTCAGTAAACGGCCGTCCTCCTGTACGGTAAAGCAGTCCGGTCCGTACTCCTCCACCAGACGCCACCGGAATTCCGGCGCAATCAAGGCTTTCACTTGATAGGTATGGGGGAACACCTTTTCCGTGGACAGGTCCGGCAGCGGGGCCGGACGTTTTTCAAAGGGCTCCCCGGTTTCCAGCTCCGTCATCCGGTTGAGCTTGAACAGCCGGTAGTCCTCGCGTTCCCGGCAAAAGCCCCAGACATACCAGTTCGCCCAGCGGAAAATTAGATAGTAAGGCTCAATCATCCGGAAGGATTCACCTTTCGGCGCAAAATAACGGAAACTCACGCATCTCCCGCAGTCGATAGCACCGTGGAGCAGTTCGATCTTGGGAGCCAGGGCAGATTTGCTCCAGGAAGAAAGGTCAATGAGGATATGCTGGCCGCCGGGCATCAGAGCCGAAGCGCCGGCCGAGAGCTTCTCCATCAGCTGGGCATACCGGTTTGTCCCGCTTACACTGTCCAGGCTGCGAAGCCCCGCCAGGATCGCCTGCATATCGGCTGAGGTCAACAGGGTGCTGTCGATCTTGTAGCCCTCCATAATGGAGATCCCGCCGTTTGCTCCCTGAGCGGTCACCAGCGGAATCCCCGCCTTGCACAAATCCTCGATATCCCGGTTGATGGTGCGGCGGGAAACCTCGAATTTTTCGGCCAGATAAGGGGCCGTCACCTTGTCCGACTGCAATAGGATGGACAGGATCCCGATCATACGGTCGATTTTCATTTCGTTTCCTCTTTGCTTTTCATCAGAGTTTCCGCCCGCTTTTCAAACTTTCCCACCGACAGGATCTCGTGAGTAACAAATTTCCCAATATAAAACAGAGCAAAATTCGACACTACTACAGGTGCGTTCTGCGCCTTTTCCCTGCTGTCGATGCGGATGGTCTCAAAAGGAATCCCTGCATTCCCGGCCGCTTCTTCCAAAAGCGGCACATACTTGGCGATGAAGGGACACTGGTGGGAATAGTACAGTACAAATCCCAGCTTTGATATTTCGGCCGCTTTTACCTGGGGACGAAAGCAGGGCTTGGGCGTATTTATACAAAACGGCAGGTAGAGAAGCGTAAATGCTTTTTTGCTCATAGCCTGTATATCTTTGTAGCTGGCGATGGCGCAGCAGATATGTTCCGTTTCCAGAATTTGCGACGCCACGCGCATCAGTTCCATCCAAATCATCTCCTTTGCGTTCAGGATAGCACAGCATCCATGACAGTAGTATGTCATGTTTTAACGGAACCAAAACGCACATTTTCTGTCAGGGACGGTTGGTAGAAATGAAACGGAAAAGCGGTATAATAAAGGCAAGGAGGTTGGAAATACATGAAAAAGCAATCCGATTTGATTTCTCAGAATTTAACCTCACTGAGGCAGTATCATAAATATTCTCAGGAAGAAGTAGCGGAAAAAGTCGGCGTTACCCGCCAGGCCGTGGCAAAATGGGAATCCGGAGAAACGGTTCCCGATATCCTAAACTGCGACGCGCTGGCAGAGCTTTACGACGTATCGGTGGACGATTTGATCCATTTCAATCAGGAGGACGAGCGGATGCCGATTCCTCCCAGAGGAAAGCATCTTTTTGGAACCGTCAAGGTAGGAGAACGAGGACAGGTGGTTCTGCCCAAAAAAGCACGGGACCTTTTCCACATAAAACCGGGTGACCTGTTGGTGGCGCTGGGAGATGAAAATCCGGAAAGCGCGGGCATCGCCCTGGTTCCCGGCGATACCGTCCTTCGGAATATTGCTTTTCTGCGAGATATGCTCCACGTCGATGAAAAGGAGGAAAACAAATGACCGAATTACTTCAGGTAGAGCATTTGAGCAAACGCTATCCCGGTTTCGCCCTGCAGGATGTTTCCTTCTCGGTAAAGCCCGGACACATCATGGGGCTCATCGGCAAAAATGGAGCTGGAAAAAGCACCACCTTGAAATCCATGCTGAACATGGTCCGTCCGGAATCCGGAACTGTGACCATACTGGGAAAGGATTTCTTCCAAAACGAAAAGGAATGTAAACAGAAGATCGGCGTGGTCTTCGGCGGTATCGATTTTTACCCGCTGAAAAAGCTTTCCGCCATCACCGCCGTGACCAGAAGGTTCTATCCAAACTGGGATCAGCGGAAATATGAGAGCTATCTCAAGCAGTTTTCTCTGGATGAAAGCAAGCAGTTGCGGGCTCTTTCCAATGGGATGAAGGTCAAGTATCTGCTGGCGCTGGCGCTTTCCCATAACGCGTAGCTCTATCTTTTGGATGAACCGACTTCGGGATTAGACCCGGTTTCCCGGGATGAGATTCTGCATATCTTCACGCGTATTGTAAAGGATGGAAAACGATCCGTCCTGTTTTCCACCCATATCACCTCGGATTTGGACCGCTGCGCCGACGACATCACCTACATACAAAACGGCCGGGTGCTGAAAAGCGCGGATAAGGGAACGTTCCTCCAGTCCTTCGACCATCTCAAAACGCCTAAGGATACCGCTCCGCTTACGCTGGAGGAAATTATGCTGCGCACAGAAGGGAGGGATTTGGATGAAACTGCTCTATAAAGAACTGGCATTGGCTGCGCATCCTACTTCCATTGTCTTTGCCTTTTTGGGCTGCCTAGTCATTGTGCCGGCGTATCCTTACACCGTCATTTTTATGTTTGGCTGCCTGGCCCCTTACCTTACGTTTCTTTATGCCAGAGAAACCAATGACGCCTGGTACACCGCCATCCTCCCTGTGACCAAGCGGGAAAGCGTCAAGGGGAAATGCCTGCTGATCGTCTCAATCCAGTTGTTCCAGCTACTGCTTTCCGTTCCTTTTGTCTTTCTTCGGAACGTCATTGAAATAGAAAACAATCCGGTGGGAATCGACGCCAACGCGGCCTGGTACGGGTTTGGGCTTATCATCTACGCTGTTTTCGATCTGGTCTTCTTCCCGGCCTATTACAAAAACGGGTATAAGGCGGGCAAAGCCTTTGTAATCGCTGCAATTCCCATGCTGCTTTTGATGGTGGCGGTGGAAGGAGCCGTCCACCTTCCGGTCCTTGCCTGGCTGGACAGCTACGCACTTCAGGATCTGTTGCTGCAAACGCCCATCTTACTCATTGGAATCCTGTGCTATGTGGTTTTCCTCTCCTTAGCATATCGGATTTCCATCAAACGCTTTGAAAAGGTAGATCTGTAAAAAAACACTCCGTCTGGTTTGACATCAGGGGGAGTGTTTTGTATTTTGAAGATGTAAAAAATAATTACATAAAGAGAGATGCTTTAATGAAAGAGCAAATTCGTCATCTTTACGCTTCGAGCTCCCGGATCAGGTTCACCATCTCAATGGCTCCCTCCCTCTCAAAACACAAGCAATGTCAAACACGCTATTGCTCTTTTATAAGATCGGCACACACAGCTCGCAAAGATGATGCTCTACCAATTTTTGCGCATACCGTTCCATAATAGGCCTTGCAGGGTCCAGGGAATACCCGTGTTTTGAAAGTTCCTCAAAGCACTCCGACCATGCCCTTTGAACTGCACCTGCCGTGTGCGCAATGCGGAATACAAGATAGCTACCGCCGTCAAGCTTTCTGCTTTTCACTTCATCGGATGTAGGTTTCCCGCCCTCTGCATTGATCACACAGACGTCGTATCTGCACTTTTGCGTCTCTGTCCGGTTCGGATCGTCCAGCGGAACGGCTAAAATAACCGTATCCTCGCAAAACATTTGGTTGGCATGCAGCCATTCCTTGAACCGGTCCATCAGGGCGTAGTTTTCTGTGCCGTAAGCCCCCGTCCTTCTCATATACAGAACATCTGCCGGCATGATTATTTCTTTTTCCATTTGAGTGTAAAAGCTCATAGAGATCCTCCCAACCATTTCATATCTCAACTTCTATGAAAATGCTATACCCATTTAATATGATTTTCAAGAAGTTTTTAATAGTTGCAAAGGAAAAGCGGTGCAAAAGGGGATAGAATTCTCTGTGCAGCGCTTTTTCTCTCTTTCACAACTTCAATGGATGCTATCCGGCTTCCAGCCTCTTCATCAAAAGCCCGCATGCCAGAATTGCAGCCAGAAAGACTAACAGCAGCCCCTTGAAACCGAATAGCCTTCTTCTAAAATCCATGAACTTCTCCATAAAGACCAGACCGCTGTCTTTAACAAAGCGACTGCGGATGTGATTAACGCAGGGACGGAAATGAAAAGCGGAACCTATTATCTTTCGCTTTTAGACTCCTCCTTTACTGGCTGACGATTTTATAATAGGTCTTTGCAGTCAGCAGATAGACCAGCACGTACATCGCCGTGAACACCAGGAAGCAGACGCCTGTACAGGCGATATACAGCCCTGTATTCATCAGGTTGAGCAGCGCCAAAAGCTTGGATATCAGCGGGAATGCCACGGCAACATGAATGCCTGCAACGATCAACGGCAGGAAGAACACCGTCAGCACCTGCGAGCGGATGGAGGCTTTGACCTCCTGTTGGCTCATGCCCACCTTCTGCATGATTTCAAACCGCTCCTTATCGTCATAGCCCTCAGAAATCTGCTTATAGTAGATGATCAGGACAGTCGCCATGATGAACAGGACGCCAAGGAAGATACCGATAAAGAAGAACCCTCCGTATAGCCCAAGGAAGCTGGTTCTTGCATCGAACCGGGATTCTGCGCTTCCCTGAAACTCATTTTCTGCAAGCAGATCCATCATAGCGGTATAGAAATCGCTCTGCTCCTCTTTACTGGCGTCAGTATCAAATCCATAGAAATACCGGCATTCGTTTGCAATGTCTGTCAGAGCCTCTTTCTGCTTCTCATACAGGTCGTTGATTTCTTCCATATCCCGGACTACAATGAACTGGCTGTTGGCCGCGTTTGCCGCCATAATCCCGTTCCCCAGGAACTCATCCAGCTTCTCTTTGACCGAGTATTCCTTATCGAACACCTTCAAAACCGGGTAATTAAAGCTCTTCCGATTGGAATATAGGAGGATCTCCCCATCCTCCAGGGTTTTGTTCGTCCCCATCGCCGCATTGTAGTCGGACAGGGGGATAAAAATCAGATTTGTAATGGATTCTATGTTCATAAGAGAATCGCCGCGGGAAACCTGGAAGGTATCGCCGTCTTCGATACTGGAAAACGACAGATAGGTATATTGGAGCTCACCGGTCACGTTCAGATCTTTTTCTGTCTGCAGGGTACGGATTTTATCAAAGGTTTCTTCACTGCGCTCCTTGGAACCTTCGTTTGAATACACCACAAAATCATTGGGATACCGGGTGTGGGTAATGTCTTCCATGCCCAGCATCAGCGAACTGGTGGAGGAGATCATCACCAGCACCATGGTGGACAGAATACAGATATTCGCAAGCCCTACTGCATTCTGTTTCATGCGGTAGATCATACCGGAAACACTGGTGAAATGTTTTGTCTTGTAGTAATACTTCTTGTTCTTTCTCAGCAGCTTTAAAAGCGCGATGCTGCCAGCAGTGAAAAGCATATAGGTTCCAAGGATGACCAGGACCACCGCTACAAAGAACGCCGTAATGGAGGAAATTGGGTTTTCCACCGTCAGCGCCATATAATAGCCGACTCCCACACAGGCGAGGCCCAGCAGGGTCATCAGCCATTTGGATTTTGGTTCCTTTTCGCCCGCATGGCCTTCCCGCAGCAGATCAACGGGATTAGATACGTGGATCTGGCGTACGGTTTTCAAAAAAATCAGCAGGAAGATGGCGGCAAAAAGGATGACCGTGGTTCCAATGGCTTCGCCGGAAACGAAGAACCCCAGAGAAATCTCCCCGCCGATCACTTTGGTAATGATGAGGAACATGACCTTATCCAGCGCCATTCCCACAATCAGGCCGCCCCCAAGGCCAATCAGTGCCACATACAGGGATTCCCATGCCAGAGTCTTTGCTAGATGGCGCTTTTCCATGCCGAGAATATTGAAGACTCCAAATTCTTTTTTCCTGCGTTTGATCAAAAAGCTGTTGGTGTAAAACAGGAAGATGAAGGCGAATAAAGCCGTCACACAGCTTCCCAGGAACATGGTATAGGCAAGCGTTTGAGCGCCCACCATTTTCTCCAGTCCCGGATTCAAGGACAGGGACTTCACGAGATAAAAGATGGCTACCGTCATGATGCAGGTCAGGATATATGGGAAATAGGTTTTCCCGTTCTTCCGGATGTTGCCTGCGGCCAGCTTTGGGAAAAATCCTTTACTCATGACGATCACCGCCCGTTGCCAACAGCGTCAGCGTATCGGAGATTTTCTGATACAGCTGCTCGTTGGAGCTGTTTCCGCGATAAATTTGGTGGAACACCTCGCCGTCCTTGATAAACAGCACACGGCTTGCATGGCTGGCCGCTTTTACCGAGTGCGTTACCATCAGGATGGTCTGCCCATCCTGGTTTACCTCATTGAAAATCCGAAGCAGGTCGTCCGTAGACTTGGAATCCAGCGCTCCCGTCGGTTCGTCCGCCAGCACCAGCTTCGGGTTGGTGATCAGGGCGCGGGCCACCGCCACCCTCTGCTTCTGACCGCCGGAAACCTCATACGGGTATTTCGTCAGGAGATCGGAAATTCCCAGCTTTTTCGAAATGGGCTGTAAACGGCTGTTCATCTCTTTGTAGCCTTTTCCTGCCAGGACCAGGGGAAGGAAGATGTTATCCTTCAAGGTGAAGGTATCCAGAAGGTTAAAGTCCTGAAAGACAAACCCCAGATTGTCCCGTCGGAACGCGGAGATTTCTTTTTCTTTTACGGTAGAAAGGCTTCTGCCTTCCAGAAGCACCTCTCCGCTGGTGGGCTTATCCAGAGCCGCCAGGATATTCAGCAGGGTTGTTTTTCCGGAACCGGACTCGCCCATGATGGCCACATATTCGCCCTGTTCCACAGAAAAGGACACGTTGGATAAGGCCTTAACCTGATTTCCACCGAAGCGGGTGGTATAAATTTTTTGAAGACATTTCGCCTCTAATATTGCCATATGATAGCCTCCTTATTTCTTTCGTGCCCTAATTATAGCAAAACGGCCGAAACGCCCGACATCGAATCGGGTGACATTCCGGCCGTCCCATGTGACATTTTTGCAAGACGAATCATTCTACTTTCAATTCATCCGTATGCAGGTCGATGGAAATGGTGGTCCCCACGCCGGGCGTGGACTCGGCGCTGATTTTGTGGGAAAGCCTGTCCGCGGCCATCTTACATAGATAGAGCCCAAGCCCTGTGGATTTCTTATTAGAGCGCCCGTTATACCCGGTAAATCCTTTTTCAAAGATTCTTGGCAGATCTTCCGGGGCAATCCCGATGCCGGTATCGGAAATTTTCAGTATCTTGTCCGACGTTACCGAAATGGTTATGGAGCCGCTCTGGGTGTATTTGATACTGTTGGACAATATCTGCTCCATGATAAACAGGAGCCACTTTTCATCCGTCAGCACTTTGACATCCACCGGATGATATTCCAACCGGATCCTGCGGCGCACAAACTGGGGCGCATATTTATGGATTGCCTGCTTGATGATGCCGTCCAGCTCATATTCCCGGAAGATGTAATCGGAAGAATCGCTCCCAAGCCGCAGATAGCTGAGTACCATCTCCACATACTGCTCAATCCGGAACAGCTCGGCGGAAAGCTCCCGATGCTCATCGGTGTCTTCGCTCTCCAGGGTCATCCGCATCACCGAGATGGGCGTCTTGATCTGGTGGACCCAGGTGGTATAGTAATCCATGCTTTCCCGACGTTCCGTCTGCCAGCTGGTCAGATTGGCGTCCAGAATACGTTTCTGCTCCTGGAGCATTTCCTGCAAATCCGCTTCCGCCAGCGTTTGTGGTTCCGGCAGCTGGTCAAGCATGATCTGGATATTATGAAGAATTCTTCTGTGTTCCCGATGACGCTTCCAATAGAAAACAATATGCACGGACAATACCACAACGGCAAGGAGGAAACACAGCCCTAAGGCGTACCAAACTGCCTCGGTTTCCAATTCATACAGGGAGAAGATCAGGGCAAATATCCCGGAAAACGCCAGGAACATCAATGCCGTCATACGGTATTGCTTCAGGTAACTGACGAGTATGGAATACCATTTTTCCTTCTTCACAATCTCATCCTTCCTCATTCGATGATGTAGCCGATTCCGACTTTGGTGGTGATGAAATCGTGAAGACCGGCATTCTCCAGCTTTTTTCGAAGACGGTTTACATTGACCGTCAGGGTGTTTTCCTCCACATAGTCGTCCAACTGCCAAAGCTTGGTCATCAGCGCGTCCCGGCTGACCACCTTGCCTTTGTTCTCAAGCAGGGTCTGCAGAATACGAAAATCGTTCTTGGTTAGTTCAATCCGTTTCCCTTGATAGGTAAGGGTTGTATCGTTTAGATTCAGGACCGCCCCTCTGTGCTCCAGAACCGGGATTTTGCTGCCCATATCGTAAGTGCGGCGAAGCAGCGCCTGAATTTTGGCGGTCATCACACTCAAATCCATGGGTTTAGCAATAAAGTCGTCTCCGCCCATATTCATGGCCATGACGATATTCATATTGTCGGAGGCGGAGGAGATAAACACCACCGGTACATTGGAAATCTTCCGGATTTCGCTGCACCAGTGGTAGCCGTTAAAAAACGGCAGCATGATATCCACCAGCACCATATGCGGATCGTATTCCACAAACACCGGTATGACGTTTTGGAAATCCTTCGCGCACAGCGCTTGATTTCCCCAGGATTCAATTTGTTTCTTTATGGCGTTTGCCAGAGAGATGTCATCTTCGATTATGAAAATACGATACATAAGCCCTTTTTCCTTTTGATTTTAATATACCTTGACCTGAACCCCAAAACGTTTCCTTGCAGTCTGCATATCATCTCTTTGCCTCACATTCATCCCTGCATCGCCCGATCCATTCCGACGCCCAGTCCAGCAGAAGAGCGGACAGACTGGCTAAGTCCTCATCCGAAACCGTTTCTTTTCCCTTTAGCTCCATTCCAGTTTCCAGTATGTTCCTGTCTTGTGGCTGGAGCAAAGGCCGCAGGATCTTTAAAATAAGGCCGGCTGGTCCATACTCGCAGTCCCTCTGACACAGCCCGGCGCACGTTTGCGCGGTCATCCTCCAGCCATTCCCGGATCAGCGGCAGGGCTGTCTCGTATCCAATTTGCCTGCAATGGATATCAAAGGCCATAGCCAGCGTTTCCTGCACCTTCCAGCTTTTATTGGCGCTTGCCTTGTTTCTCAGGAAATCCAGTGCCTCGGGCTTTTGATGCGCAGCGTATCCCATCAGGAAAACGCCCACTTCCTGTATATGAAAATTGTCGGATTGATAAAGCCCAAGTCCCATCTGATAACATTCTTCCGCCGAATTAAACATCCCTTTTCATAAAATACTGTGTGTTTCTGATCTTGTCGATAATTTGAAATCCGTCTTGTCCGCTTTATGGAAATAGTAATATCCAACTTTTTGATTCCCTACCCATACACATACATACTCTTTGATATGTGTCTCAATTTTTTAATGGACCCATTCCAGTACCTTCTTATATTCAATACTTTGAAAGTCTTCATAGGCATCAATCTGCTCTTTATTAAAGGAGAATATAGCGGTAATATCTTCTTCCTTTGCGGGTTCAAATCTTAATTTCATAGCAAAAGCTCCTCACAGATTTTGCTGATTATTCCTTACAGCCAAATTGCCCAGTCTCCATAATCAAAAGTTCCGCTGCCGTGATTTAGTTTCCCATCTTCCTTCAACTTCCTGAGCGCGTCCCGCATTCGGAGCAGGATTTCCGGATGAATATCCAGAGAATGGTGGGCGGGAAACACTCTCTTCACAGGCAGTGCCGCAACTTTTTCCAGAGAATCCAGATAAGCCTTAGGATCTGTAGATGGATAATAGGCAAACAGAGTATCCTTATAAACCAGATCTCCGGTGAAAAGGTATCCGCGATCCTTTTCCCAAAAGCACATATGACCGGGGGAATGTCCCGGCGTATGCAAAACTTCAATACGCCGTCCGCCTATATCCATAGTTTCGCCGCCGTGGAGCACCTCTGTCGGGGTTCCCTGAAAGAGTGGATAGGTGCTCACATCATATCCTTCCGGCAGATCGCAGCGGTTAACCACCATGCTTTGGATTGTCTCCATAGATAGGGGAAATTCGCCGGTCAGCCAGTTTAATTCCGCTTCGTGGGCATAGAAATCCGGGAATTACCGGTGGCCGCCGATGTGGTCCCAGTTTATATGCGTCACACCAGCCGTTACGGGCAAATCGGTCAGCTTGACTACTTCGTCATAGATATTGCAGATTCCCAGACCTGTATCAATCAGCAGGCTGCGCTCGGAACCGTTAAGAAGGTAGCAGTGGGTTTCCTCCCAGTGCCGGTACTCGCTGAGAATATATGTATCCGCATCGATTTGATCTATGGTAAACCAGTTGTTCATGTTTTGTCTCCATATCTGTTTATTGAATAATTGTCTGCCATGTGAGGGGAAATTCCCTCACACACAGCAGGGTTTTTGTTTACTTCAGTTTATAGCCGAACAAGATTTCGTCCCGAACAAAATGATAGATAGCCTGGATCCGGTGAAATTCGTCCAACTGCACCCAGTTCCTTTCATGGACCAGTTCTTTAATTACCTTTGAGGAGTAGTCCAGCAATGGAGTTCCATCAAGTATTTCTGCATTCCCATTTCTCCAAAAAAGCCATCTGTTCTTCTGTATGAAACCAGTGCTTTCCATCCTCCATTACGGTGAGACGGCAGGAGAACCGGCTGCAGAAATTGTCCACGGTATCCCGGTCCGTAAGATTATCCCGGCTGGCATAGAGGATTTCCGTCGGACAGTCCCAATCTCGGATGGGATGTGCCTTAGCATAGATGTAATACTCCCAGGACAGTGTTTCGCCGAAATTCGTGGGAATCTCTTTTTCCCGTTGGCGATGCGGCTCCAGGTCCTTACGGCATATTCCCAAATTGATTCCATCTCCGGCGTAATGTACCAGGGGAAAAAGCGGTCCGATTCATCCTTTCTCTCCCCATGCCCCGGCAGGTCAAAGCTCAGCACCTGCCAGCCTTTCCGGCAAGCGATATGGGCAAATTCTTCCGCTTCTTCCTTGTAACCCATTTTACCGTGGATGTAGATATAAAGCCGGTCTGCCGGTTCACCCCATATTATGGCGGGGAGCCCGCCGGGTTTTTGTTTTTTTGGAAATACCCCGCCATAGGGAAGACAAACGTATTTCCCACCGCTACCAGTTTATAACCATGCG
>ERZ781272.502-NODE-502-length-25257-cov-32.363939_pt1 | contig 25257 bp, 22 predicted proteins | sample MGYA00375850_ERZ781272 | MGnify/ENA primary metagenome ERZ781272 (study PRJEB29790, sample SAMN06051246) | human gut metagenome | host: Homo sapiens | place: USA: Cincinnati, Ohio | collected 2013-06-21 | study: EMG produced TPA metagenomics assembly of the Gut...
CCGCGCCGGGGCCCCAACGGCAAAAACCCGGCGCTCTTTGGTTACTTTCTTAACACTAAGAAAGTAACGCCATCGGCAGATTCCGTAATCGGCCCCGCGAAAGCGGGGGACTTTCCTCTTTTCCCACACGCGGCTTCCGTTCCCGCCCCGGCTCTTGCTCCCATTCGGTCGCATTTTGCCTGCGGCGAAACCGCGCGGCCGGTCGTTGCCTCCGCCGGGGCGGGAGCGGAAGCCGCGCTCCCCAAAGCCCCGCCGCTCACCCTTCCAGCTCAAGGTCCCGCATCGCGGGATTTTCGATGAGGCCGCCCTCCTGCGTGAAGCGCGAGCCGTGGCAGGGGCAGTCCCACGAATGCTCCTGCGCGTTCCATTTCAGCGCGCAGCCCATGTGCGGGCAGCGCGGCGCCGTGGGCGTGAGCAGGCTTGCCGCGGCCTCCAGCGCGTTCAGCGCAAGCTGCGGGCGCAGCATGCTGCGGGAGGGGGAAAACACCGGAGCGTCGTCCGGCCTTTTGCCCTGCACCATATCCGTGAGCAGCATGGCCGCCGCCATCGCGGAGGTCATTCCCCATTTGTTGAAGCCCGTGGCCACGTACAGGTTTTCCGTGCGGGCCGAATACGGGCCGATATAAGGCACGCCGTCCAGCGTCATGCAGTCCTGCGCGGCCCAGCGGTACCGTATGTGGGCGCGGGGATAATGCCGCTTTGCAAAGGCTTCCAGCTCCCGCCATCCGCCGCCCTGCTTTCCCGTGCGGTGGCTGCCGCCGCCCAGCAGCAGCATTCCCTGCGCGTTCCGGAAGGACAGGCCCTCCGCGGCCTCGTCCACATACATACCGCCCACGTTCGCCGCGTTTTCCAGCGCAAGCACATAGGAGCGGTGCTGGTACATCTTCAGAAAATAGCTTCCGTGCCGGTTGAGGAACGGAAAATGCGTCGCCACGATGACCTTCTCCGCGCGGATCGTCCCGCGGTCGGTAACGGCGCTCGTCCCCTCCAGCCTGCGCACGGGCGTGTGCTCGTAGGCCCGCAGCCCTCTGGCCGCGGCCGCGGCAAAGCGCAGCGGGTCGAACTGGGCCTGGCGCTCGAACCGCACGGCGCCCGCCACCGGAAAAGGCAGCGGCAGCTTGTCCGTAAAGCCCGCGTGGGACCCCAGCTTCTCCAGCGCCGCAAGCTCCTTTTCCAGCTTTCCCCGGTCGTCCAGGGAATAGACAAACGCATCCTTTTCCTCGAACCCGCAGTCGATCTCCCGGCACATGCCGCGGTAGCGCGCCAGCGCCGCCTCGTTGGCGTGCAGGTACATCCCCGCCTTTTCCGCGCCGAAGCGGCGCAGCAGCCCGTCGTATACCAGCCCGTGCTGGGACGTTATCTTCGCGGTGGTGTTCCCGGTGGTGCCGGCGCATAACCGGTCCGCCTCCGCCAGCACACAATCCACGCCCGCCTGCCGCAAAAAATGCGCGCACAAAATACCCGCCATCCCGCCGCCGATGACCAAAACGTCCGTCCGGACGTCCCCCTCCAGCCGCCCGTATTCCGGCATCGCCGCCGTGTCCCGCCACATCGAAAGCATCCGTTTTCCCCATTCCGTCCCTGTTTTTGTGCGGCGCCCGCGTATCATGCCGCCACGGATAGTGTTTACCGCGTGCCGCCCCCTATGCGGCGCCGTGCAAAAACGCCCTGTCTTCCGCCGCAAAAGCAGAAAACAGGGCGTTTTCGGAGTATGCACGCCGCGGCGCTCACAGCAGCACCACGCAGTTGCGTCCGTTCTTTTTGGCAATGTACAGCGCGCGGTCCGCACGGCTCACAAGGTCCTGCAGCACGGGCGCGCTGCCGTCCCGCGCCGGGCTGTACACCGTTACGCCCACGCTCACCGTCAGCGGGCCCGCGCAGCAGCCGTCCGGCGCACAGGGGCCAAGCTCCTCCACGGCGCGGCGCAGGCGCGCTGCCTGGCGCATGGCTTCGGCCGTGTCCCGGCAGGGCGTGCACAGCAGAAATTCCTCGCCGCCGAACCGGCATACCATGTCCGAGGAGCGCGCCAGCACGCTCTGCAGCGCGCCGCCCACGCGGCAAAGCGCGCCGTCGCCCGCAAGGTGGCCGTGCGCGTCGTTGTATTCCTTGAAATGGTCGATATCCGCCATCAGAACAGCCATCGGCTTTTCGCAGCGGCGGCACATGGCCAGCATGGTCTCCGCCTTTTCCTGCCCGCCCCGGCGGTTCAAAAGGCCCGTGAGCATGTCGGTGCCGCACTCCCGCCGCAGCTGTTCAATGCGCCGTTCGTCCCCCGCCCGCGCTCTGCGCGAGAGCACGCGCCCCGTGGCGTATGCCGCAAAAACGAACGCGCCCGCGCGCAGCGCCGCGGCCAGCACACACCGGCCCGCGCCTTTGTCATATCTGCTGATGATCGCTCCCGCCCCTTTTCAAATTTCCACATATTCCCATTTTCATCCCTTTGATTGTAGCAGGAAGCAATGTCGAAAAAGCGCAAAGCATGCCCTGCATAAAGGTGAGCATACAGAAGAAAACCGGAGGATTTCAAAGCAAAACCCGCTTTTTTTACGGAATCCACAGGAAAAACAGCGTTTTTTCGCGGTTTCTGCAAAAATATTGCGAAAAAAATGGGTAAAATATATTGACAAACCGGCAAGCGGCCCGTATAGTATCATTTGTGCGCTGCAAAGCGCAGCCATCTTAACATACGCCAGCGTAACATGCGCCGCTGCAGCCGCTCCTTCGGGCGGTGTAACAAACCTTTTGCGGGGTGGCGCTCTCTTCGCTGGGCCCGGGGCTTCCCCGGGAAAAGCCGCAAAGGGGGATGCATATGGACAATTCTATCATCGTTGCACTGAAAAACATTGTTGTCGATTTCGACGGCGAGCCCATTTTAACGGGGCTTTCCCTCGACATCCATGACAAGGAGTTCGTCACACTGCTGGGGCCTTCGGGCTGCGGGAAAACGACGACGCTCCGCGTCATCGGAGGGTTCGTGGAGCCGAGATCGGGCAATGTTTTTTTTGCGGGCAGGGACATCACGCGCCTGCCGCCGTACAAACGGCAGGTCAACACCGTGTTCCAGAAATACGCGCTGTTCCCGCACCTGAACGTGTTCGAGAACGTGGCGTTCGGCCTGCGGCTGCAGAAGCTGGACGAAAAAGAGATCCGCTCCCGCTGCCTGGAGATGCTGGAGCTGGTGGGTCTGAAGGGCTACGAGCGGCGCAACACGGCCGCGCTCTCCGGCGGGCAGCAGCAGCGCGTGGCCATCGCGCGGGCGCTTGTGAACCATCCGAAGGTGCTTTTGCTGGACGAGCCGCTGGGCGCGCTGGACCTGAAGCTGCGCAAGGATATGCAGATCGAGCTCAAGCGCATCCAGCAGAGCCTTGACATCACGTTCATTTACGTCACCCACGACCAGGAGGAGGCCCTCACCATGTCGGACACCGTCGTGGTGATGAACCGGGGCGACATCCAGCAGATCGGCTCGCCCCAGGATATCTACAACGAACCGAACAACGCCTTTGTGGCGGATTTCATCGGCGAATCCAACATCCTGGACGGCGTGATGCTGCGGGACTTCCGCGTGGAATTCGCCGGGCAGGAATTCACCTGCGTGGACGCGGGCTTCGGCAGCCGGGAGATCGTGCAGGTGGTGGTGCGCCCGGAGGATATCCAGGTGGTGCCCGCCATTCAGGGCCAGCTGACGGGCCTGGTGGAAAACGTCATCTTCAAGGGCGTGCATTACGAGATGCACGTGCGGCAGGCAGGCTACGAGTGGATCATCCACTCCACACAGGCGTCGCAGGTGGGCGAGCTCATCGGCATGAACATCGGGCCGGACGAGATCCACATCATGCACCGCACGCAGGGGTGACGGCCGATGAAAAAGACAAAATGGACCGCTTCGCCCTATCTGGTATGGATGGTGGCGTTCATCGCCGTGCCGCTGGCCATCGTGGTGTATTTCGCATTCACCGATAAAGCCGGGCATTTTACGCTGGAAAACATCATGGGCCTGGGCGCGTACACCACGGTGTTTGCCCGCAGCATCGTCCTGGCGGCCATCGCCACGGCCATCTGCCTTGTGCTGGCCTTTCCCGTCAGCTACCTGCTCTCCCGCATGCGGCCCGCAAGCCAGCGCATGATGCAGATGCTCATCATGCTTCCCATGTGGATGAATTTTCTGCTGCGCACCTATGCGTGGATGAGCCTTCTGGAGCACAACGGCATCATCAACCGCTTTCTGGGGCTGCTGGGCATCGGGCCGTTCAACATGATCAACACCTCGGGCGCGGTGGTGCTGGGCATGGTGTACAATTACCTGCCCTATATGGTGCTGCCGCTGTACACCATCATGGTCAAAATCGACAACAGCGTCATCGAGGCCGCGCAGGACCTTGGCGCAAACGTGTACCACGTTGTGGCAAAGGTGCTGGTGCCGCTTTCCATGCCGGGCATCACCACGGGCATCACCATGGTGTTCGTGCCCAGCATCTCCACGTTCATCATCAGCCGCATGCTGGGCGGCGGCTCGAACCTGCTCATCGGCGACCTCATCGAGCTGCAGTTCCTGGGCAACAGCTACAACTACAATCTCGGCAGCGCCATGAGCCTGGTGCTGATGGTCATTGTGCTTTTGTGCATGAGTTTCACCACTGCCGACACCGAGGAAATGGAGGCGATGGTATGAAAAAGGGCCGCCTGCTTGCAAACGCATATCTGGTGCTGGTGTTCGGCTTTTTGTACGTGCCCATCGCCGTGCTCATCGCGTTCAGCTTCAACGAAAGCAAAAGCCGCACCGTGTTCACGGGCTTTACCTTTAAATGGTACCAGAACCTGTTCCACAACGACATGGTGCTGAAAAGCCTGGGCGTTTCGCTGGGCGTGGCCTTTGCGGCGGCGTGCATCGCCACCGTGGTGGGCACGCTGGCCGCCATCGGCATCAGCAGCATGAATAAGCGCGCCCGGGGCGCCGTCATGGCCGTCAGCTATGTGCCCGTCGTCAACCCGGAGATCATCACCGGCGTTTCGCTGATGCTGCTGTTCGTGGTGTTCAACCGGCAGGTCAGCGCGGCACTCTCGTGGCTTCTGCAGCGCGAGGTGGAGCTTCAGGGCTTCGGCCTGGGCACGCTGCTCATCGCGCACATCACGTTCTGCCTGCCCTATGTCATCTTCAACGTCAGCCCCAAGCTGCGCCAGCTGGACCCGGCCGTTTACGACGCCGCGCTGGACCTTGGCTGCAATCCCCGGCAGGCGTTTTTCAAGGTGGTGCTGCCGCAGCTCACGCCGGCCATCCTGTCGGCGTTTCTCATCAGCCTCACCTATTCCATTGATGATTTCATCATTTCCTATTTCACCTCCGGCACCATGCAGACGCTGCCCATCGCCATTTACAGCATGACGAAGAAAAAGGTCAGCCCGGAGATCAACGCGCTTTCCGCCATCATGTTCGTGGTGATTTTAACCATCATCCTCGCGGCCAACGCCGTGGATTCCGCAAAAGAGCGCCGCCTGCGCAGGGCCGCGCGCGCAGAGGAGGGCAGGCGATGAAGCATATCCTGAAGGCAAAAAAACGCTTTTTGTGCCTGCTTCTTGCGGGCGCGCTTGCGGCCTGCCTGTCCCCCGCGGCCCTTGCCGCACCGGACGGCGTGGAGGTTGCCCCCGGTTACGATTACACCCGCTTCAAGGACGCGGGCATTACGCTGAATGTCTACAACTGGGGCGAATACATCTCCAACGGCACCGACGGCTCCATGGATGTGGTGAAGGAATTTGAAAACCTGACGGGCATCCGCGTCAACTACACCACCTACGACACCAACGAGAGCCTGTACGCCAAGCTGAAAAGCGGCGGCGGCAATTACGACGTCATCATCCCCAGCGATTATATGATCGGCAAAATGGCCGCCGAGGGCATGCTGGAGGAGCTTGACCCCGCCAATATCCCCAACGCGGCGCTCATCGGCGAGGCATACCGCTCCAAACCGTTCGACCCTCAGAACAAATACAGCGTGGCCTACACCTGGGGCCTCGTGTGCATCGTGTACAACCGGACGATGGTGGACGAGGGCGACCTGGAACAGGGCTGGGGCATCCTGTGGGACGAAAAGTACGCCGGGCAGGTGCTGATGTTCAACAACAGCCGCGACGCGTTCGCCATTGCGGGCAAGCTGCTGGGCAATTCCATCAACCCCGGCTCCGTGCAGGAGATCGAACAGGCGGCCGAAAAGCTGAAAGAGCAGAAATCCGTGGTCCAGAGCTATGTGATGGACGAGGTGTTCGACAAAATGGGCGGCGGCGAGGCCGCGCTGGCCCCCTATTACGTGGGCGACGGCGTGACGATGATGGCCGACAACCCCGACCTTGCCATGTTCATCCCCGCCGAGGGCACCAATATCTACATCGACGCCATGTGCATCCCCAAAGGCAGCCGGAACAAAGAGGCCGCGGAAATGTTCATCAACTTCATGTGTGAAACGCAGGTGGCGCTGGCCAATGCGGAGTACATCTGCTATTCCTCGCCGCAGGTAGAGGTCCCCGCGCTTCTGGACGAAGAGACCCGGGAGAACGAGATGATGTACCCCGGCGCAGACATGCTTTCCCGGTGCGAGACCATGGAGGTGCTGCCCGACGAGCTGAACAGCGCCATGGACAAGGCATGGAGCGATGTGCGCAGCTACGACGCCGCGGGCAACGGGTGGGTGATGCCGCTGATGCTGGTGGCAATGCTGGCCCTTTCCGGCGTAGGCTACTGGCGCAAAGCGGTACGCCGCCGGCGCAGCCAGTTTTAAACGCCATTCCCTTTTTACAAGGCAATGAACGCAAAGGCGCCGCCGTTCTTCGGAACGGCGGCGCTCCTGTCTGTCGAAAAAGACTAAGGCAACGCCGCACAATTCACGGCTGACGCCTTAAGCGTCGCCTCGCTTGCAGATTTTCCGGCAACTGTCACAAAAATGCTCGCGAATACACAAAGTATTCGCTGCGCTTTTTGTTTAACCTGCCAAAAAACCGGCCGGCGCGATTCGGCTCTTAGAATTGTGCGGTATTGCCCTAAAAAAAAACTGCTTGCCCGCCCGGCGCATGTCCGGGCGGGCAAACGGGTTTTTAACTTTTTCCTGCGGCGGCCCCCACGTTACGGCGAAACGGCTCTTACGGCGTCAGCCGTAACTTGTGCGGCGCCGCCCTATGGGCGCGTTACCAGCCGCAGATATTCCCGCCCCATCTGCGGCGGGAACTGGTGGCGCAGGCCCGTCTGCAGCGTCAGGTGCACGCGCCCGCCCGCGCTGTGCAGCGCGCCGTACAGCATCTGCGCCATTTCGATGCAGTCGCTGTCCTGCGTACCGCAAAAAAGATGCACCTCTACGTTTTTTTTCGCCAGCGCACGGCAAACCGCCGCGCAGTCCTTCTCAAGCAGCGGTGTCCACGGGGATTGCAGCGCCAGCGTGTCGCAGGAAAGCCCGGTATACAGCAGCGTGCGCAGCAGCATATCACAGCCGGCGGAAAAGCCCGCCCAAACCTGCCGCTCATAGCCCGCGTCCTGCACAATACGCGCCGCGTCCGCTGTCTGCCTGTAATTTTCGCCGTCGTATTCCCAGCGAAACCGCCCCGTGCAATCCACCACCGAGGACTGCACTGTTTCCACCTGCGCACCCGCACGCTCCAGCGGCGCCCAATCCCGGCGCGCAAGCCCGGCGTTTTGCCCGTTGCCGTGCACCGCCAGCACCAACGTTCCGGCAGCGCGCCCGCGCCACGAAAACTGCGTCCTGCCCGCACGCCGGGCCTCCTCGTAACGCCCCTCGGAAATTTTGCGCAGCGTCTCAAACCGCGCGTCCCCGAACAGCGGCTTTAAGTCCCCGTCGTCCAGCACCTCGGGACGGTACCAATACTCCTTTTGCTCCACCGCCTCGGCCAGCCACTCCAGCGCCGCAGGCGCGCGGCCCGCCCCGGCGGCAAGGCATGCGAGGAAATAATAAATCTGCGGATGCTCGCCGTCCTTCCATGCCCCACGCTGCGCGAGCAGGAAATCATAGGCCGGTTCATAACCGTCCTGCTCCGCCAACGCCAATACTTCTTCCAATAAAACATCTTCGTTCATGTGTTTATGCTCCTTTTTTGGATTTAAGGGCATAAAAATGCCCGGGAGAGTGATTTCTCCCGGGCAATCACAAAACGAATTTACACAAAGGACACGCCGGGAGCCGCGCCTATCGCAGAAAATTTTTTCATAGATGACCGCTCCCTTTCCATACAGGCTTTCCGGCGTTGCCTCCCACCGGGCCTGTGCCAAAGCACGGGAAACCCGCCGCGTGCAGATTATACACCTTACGCGCACCGTTTGTCAAGATGCGCCGTTCTTCAAAAAACGGCCCGCGCGCCCGGCCGCCTTCAGGCGGCGGACTCCTCGTCCAGCTCCTGCCGCACGAACACGACCTCCTCGTCGTCCTCGTCGAACAGGTAATTCACCGTGGGGCTGTGCAATACAAGCTCGGTGGGGCTGTATTTTGCGTCTCCACCCCATAATCTTGCTCCGTATTGAGAGCCTTCCATATAACGCGGCCAAATGTAAATAAGCCCCCCAGGATAAAAGGCATATTCAACTTCAACAGCTTTTCCATCCACCATCACCTCACCATAAATTGCTTCTTTCTCCTTTATTTCAAACCATGCACCGTATTCCTCACATGTCCACCTTGCCTCCCCGTAATCATACGGGCGGTACCCATTATAAGGGTCACACGCGCAAAGCAAAAGCATGCACAGCAGCGCCGCCGCCATGCACTGGGCAGCACGCCTTAAAGCTCTACTTCGCGTTCTGCACCCTGTACCCGACGATAAATTGTCCATCTGCAATTACCTCCCGCCGCCGGACATCCGCCCGCCGCCTTCAGGCGGCGGGCGCCTCGTCCAGCTCCTGCCGCACGAACACGACCTCCTCGTCGTCCTCGTCGAACAGGTAATTTACCATGGGGCTGTGCAATACAAGCTCGGTGGGGCTGAATTTCGCGTCTCCATGCCATAAATAATCCTCATATGCGAGCTTCACTTCTCCATCTACCATTTCATAGGGAACAATAGCGACAAAGTCTGCTTTTAAAAAGCGTACCGCTATATTCTTTTTCTCTCCACCGACTATGATTTCGCCGCAAAACTTCATTTTTAAATTCTCATCAATAAGAAACCATGCATCGTATTCCTCGCACACCCATTTGGCTTCTCCGTAATCATAGGGACGGTAACCATCATACGGGTCACACGCGCAAAGCAAAAGCACGCACAGCAGCGCTGCCGCGATGCACTGGGCAGCACGCCCCAAAGCCCTATTTCGCGTTCTGCACCCTGTACCCGACAATAAACTGTCCATTTTCAATTACCTCCCGCCGCCGGACATCCGCCCGCCGCCTTCAGGCGGCGGGTTCCTCGTCCAGTTCCTGCCGCACGAACACGACCTCCTCGTCGTCCTCGTCGAACAGGCAATTCACCGTGGGGCTGTGCAGTATAAACTCAGTGGGGCTGTATTTTGCTTCGCCGTTCCACAGCTCATTATCTGTCTCAATGGGTGACATATTTTCAACTGCGTCCCTGGGCAAAATCACCACAAAGGAACCTGGTGCAAAAAGAATAGCTATTTTCTGCACTTTGCCATCCACCACTACTTCGCCGTAGCATTGATAATTTTCTTCCTCTTTTACGGTAAACCATGCGCCGTATTCCTCGCATACCCATTTAGCATCTCCATAGTCGTAAGGGCGGCAGCCACTATATGGGTCGCACGCGCACAGCGAAAGCACGCACAGTAGCATAATCGCCGCGCACCGGACGGCATGCCCCAAAGCCCTATTTCGCGTTCTGCACTCTGTACCCGACAATAAATTGTCCATTTTCAATAACTTCCCCCATTGTCTTTTTTTCCGTTGACTCCGCCGAATTATTAAATCGATTGTAAACCATCAATTCTCCGTTCACCTTCTGCACCGCGAATGTATGATACCCCTCAAAAATCGTACCCTTTCGGTTCCAGATCGAAACGATCATCACATCGCCTTCGCCCGCCTCGCGCTCCAGGGCGTCCGGGTCGGTGTATTCCTCGTACTGCACGCCGTATTGCTTCAGCACCTGCGGCGCGCCGTAGGGGTTCGTCCCCCATGCTCCGCCGCCCGCCATCGCGCCGCTTATCTCATAGCGCCGGCCCACCTCGGCCAGGCTGGGCTCCTTCCCCAGCAGATACAGCGCGTTATAGGTCCCGATCACGCCGCACCCGCTGTCCTTCATCCGGGAATTGCCGTAGGCAAATTCTCCCGCCGCGTCAACGCCCTGCCCGTGGACGGGCCGCCCGGAGATATCGTGCATTTTGTTTCTTTCATAGTTTGCATTGCTTGTTTCAATCGCCTGCGCAAGCCCTGTTCCCGGCTCGCTGCCGGGAACGCTGGGAATGGGGGACAAAGCCGTGCTCAGGCCCAGAGCCGCCCGCTCCAGCAAGGGCCGGACATATTTTGTGTACGCCGCGCCAACACCTTCGGCCTGTGCGCGCTCCTGCGCCAGCGTCTGCGCCTGCAGCGCCGCCTGCTGCTCCAAAAAGGCATCCCGCCAGCTTTCCGTATCCTGCCTTTTTTTCAGTGTACCATATCCCCCGCCGGGCTGCAATGCTTTGCCGGTCTCCGGGCCCGCCTTCCGCCGCTCGGGCCGCAGCAGCTCCGCCAGCGCCTGCCCCGCATACACCGCGTCGCGGTACGCCGGGTCCACGCCCTCAAGCGCAAAGCCGGGCGCGCCCTGCTCCGGCCCGGCAGGCGGCTCCCCGCCCGGCGTGGCCTGCGCCATGCCCCGGCGCTGCCCCGCCAAAAGCATGGCCCCCGCGCCGTCCGGCAGGTTCTCCGGCAGCGCCGCCCAAGGGGTTCTCTCTGCCCGGCGCGCCTGCCCCGGCCACGCTTCCCCCAAGCCCGGCCACGGCTGCTTTTCCCCTGTGTAAAAGGCGTTTTGCGCCCCCGCGCCGGACGGCAGGTTCTCCGGCAGCGCCGCCCGGGGGGGCTCCCCTGCCCGGCGCGCCTGCCCCGGCCACGCTTCCCCCAAACCCGGCCACGGCTGCTTTTCCCCTGTGTAAAAGGCATTTTGCGCTCCCGCGCCGGACGGCGCGAACGGCTTCCGCTCCTCCTCCGTAATGAACGGCTGCTTGGCCAGCTGTTCGCTGAACGCCTCGTCCCAGCTTTGCCACGGCTTTTCCTTTCGCTGCTGCGCCGCCTCAAACGCCGCCGTGTAAACCCGCCTCCGCAGCTTTTCCTCCAATGCCTTTTTCTTCTGTTCCTCCTGGCCCATGCTCCATCCGTCTGCCTTTTTCATGCCGGATGTCTCCTGCTTTTATTTTGTTCTGAAAGAGGTTTGCCCCTTCCGCTTTCCAGCATAAACCTTTCCTCGTCCGTTTTTCCGGAAAACACAAAAACGCCGCCGTTCCGAAGAACGGCGGCGCGGCAATATCCTTTTCTAATTGTACAGCAAATGCGATTTACTCTCCTTTTCCTTGTACAAAATCGAAATATCCCCAGTGTTCCAAGTGTCAAAGGTGATCACATACTCGCCCTCCCGAAGCACCGCAACCGACGAACTGCTCACCTCATCGGCATCGGTGATGGTAAAAAACAGCTTCTCCTGCCGCGTCTCCATATTGAACCAGAAAAATTCCTTGTCCATTTTGTCCCCATCTGTTTTGTCGCGGGAAAGATAAAGGGCGTTTTCAAAAACATTTTTCAGGCCCGTAAAATCCCCGTCATATACGATATCCCTTCTGCGGGCGGCAACGTCATACCGCATCACAACGCGGCGTCCGTCGACCCTGTCTGTGTAATAAAAGCAATCTCCCTCAACAAATGAAGCATACAGGCGGGAATCATAGCGACCCGTATACTCGAACAGCCCCAGCCTGCGCACGCCGCCCTCCGGCAGCGCCATCTCGTAATACGGAACCAGCGCCGGTTCCTCCTGGTAAACGGGGAGCTTTCCGTCCTTCTCATACTCCACATCGCGGTACAGCGCGTAAATCAGCTTGTCTTCCCGCAAAACAAGATAATTCATAACATTCTCCGCAAGCAGCTTCTCCTGCCGTGTGTCCAGCGAAACGGCGTAGACGTCCTCCGGGTAATAACCCACAATCAGATGGTCGGTGCACGCCCTGGAATAAAACAGCGTATTTCCCGCAAGCCGCCAACGCTCGACGTCCTTTATTTTTAAAACAACAGCCTCCTCCGCCTTGCTGTACACATAAAGCTTGTACGGATCGCTATCGTCTTTCGTATATACGACATACGTCTCGCTCTCCTGCGCCGGGCACTGCGAAAACGAAACCTTGCCCTCTCTTCCCTGCACCATGTAGCCCATTCCGTTCCGGCTCGGATAATAAACGGCGTCTCCAATGGTGAACGTATACCCCGCGCGTTTGTTGTTCTGCTGGTTGCTGTAAGTCATATCCAGCGTGGTGGGCATGGCCTGCGCCCGCATAAAAAAGTACCAGCGCACAACCATCAGCCCAAGCACCGCCAGAATCGCAAAAAAGCCGATTTGCCGAATCGCTCTGGAACGCCAGGCCCTGTTCATTTACTGCTTCACCCCCATGATGTACCGCTCCCCCAAAACGCTGCCGTCCAGCACAAGCCGCCCGGCCGCATCGTAATACCCTGTGCGTACGACTACTTCGTATGCGACGCGGATTCTTTCTTCTGCGTTTTCGTCATCCTTCTCCTCCAAAATTACGCGGGGCGCCGCCTCCTTCACCTGCTGCGCATGCTCATAGGTCCTGTTCGGAACCAAAGACGCAGCCGTGTTCAGCAGCCCAAGTATCCCCATCACCAGATCCCCATCGATGGGCTTTCCGTTCACACTCCCCACACCCACGCTGTCGCCCGGGCCAAAAAGAGAAACCTGCTGCGTTGCCTGCGCGATGTAATCGGCCAGAGACCGCGTTGAATTTGTGATTTTCTCCGGGAGGTCTTCAACAACGGTCACATCCGTTACCGTAACCGGGCCGGCGGTATTGGCCTTATCCACAAAACGGTGGGTCGTACATTCGTCCGTGCCGCCCGGCAGCGTCTGATACAGGTATTTCGCGTGCTCTGTAACCTCCGGCGGCAGCTCCACACAATCAATTGCTTCCTGCACATTCGACGAAGCCTTTGGAAGCGGCTTCGACGGGTCCAGCGGCAAGCGGGCCTCGTTGACGATCTGCGAAACGCTCAAGCCCTTGTATTTGTCATACAGCAAATAGGACGGGATAGAACCCACTACACCGGTTTGCACCAAAAACAGATATTGGCTTGTTTCGTCCAAATAGAGCTCTCCGTTTTTCCAGGTACCCTGGTATTCCTGCCCGTAATACTGTATTTTCCCCCTCTGCCCGTCTGTGTGCTGCGTATCCTCTATCCAGCCGTCGGGCTGCGGCGGCTTATCGATCCACGCTTCGGGTGGCGGCGTACCGTTTTTCTCTGTTCCGCCGCTTTGCTGCTTTTCCCCACCGTCAACCGCCTGCGTAAGGTCGGAAACACCGTTTTGACCAATAGCTGCCAGCCCCTCGCCGTTCTCTTCCGCTCTCAGTGTACCATATCCCCCGCCGGGCTGCAATGCTTTGCCGGTCTCCGTGCCCGCCTTCCGCCGCTCGGGCCGCAGCAGCTCCGCCAGCGCCTGCCCCGCATACACCGCGTCGCGGTACGCCGGGTCCACGCCCTCAAGCGCAAAGCCGGGCGCGCCCTGCTCCGGCCCGGCAGGCGGCTCCCCGCCCGGCGTGGCCTGCGCCATGCCCCGGCGCTGCCCCGCCAAAAGCATGGCCCCCGCGCCGTCCGGCAGGTTCTCCGGCAGCGCCGCCCAAGGGGTTCTCTCTGCCCGGCGCGCCTGCCCCGGCCACGCTTCCCCCAAGCCCGGCCACGGCTGCTTTTCCCCTCAGTAAAAGGCGTTTTGCGCCCCCGCGCCGGACGGCGCGAACGGCTTCCGCTCCTCCTCCGTAATGAACGGCTGCTTGGCCAGCTGTTCGCTGAACGCCTCGTCCCAGCTTTGCCACGGCTTTTCCTTTCGCTGCTGCGCCGCCTCAAACGCCGCCGTGTAAACCCGCCTCCGCAGCTTTTCCTCCAATGCCTTTTTCTTCTGTTCCTCCTGGCCCATGCTCCATCCGTCTGCCTTTTTCATGCCGGACGCCTCCTGCTTTTATTGTTTTGAAAGAGGTTTGCCCCTTCCGCTTTCCAGCATAAACCTTTCCGCGTCCGTTTTTCCGGAAAACGCAAAGGCGCCGCCGTTCCGAAGAACGGCGGCGCGAAATTGTCCTTTTTTTCTGTAAGAGGTGTTTGCCCGTCCGGCGCGGGTCCGGGCGGAGAAACGGGTTTTCAGGCTTTTTCGGCAGGCCGGTGACTCTCCCTGTTTAAAAACCATCGACGCCGAAAAAAGCCCTTCCCCCCTTTCGGCGCATTGACGCAGGAAACCATGTTTTCTTACGGCAACGCGCCTTTTTCTTCCAGAGCAATACCGCACAATTCCAGGTGTCGAATCGCGCCGGCAGATTTTTTTGCAGGTTAAACAAAAATGCTCGCGAATATACAAAGTATTCGCGAGCATTTTTGTGACAGTTGCCGAAAAATCTGCAAGCGAGGCAGCGCTTAAGGCATCAGCCGTGAATTGTGCAGTGTTGCCCTAGCTCTTTTCCGCCGCCTCCCGCTCCAGCTCGCCGCAGGCGGCGGCCAGCGCGTTCAGGCCGTCCACAATGCGTCCGGCCACTTCCTCCCTCTGGATGCGGAACGGCGCGCCGTCTGAAAAGCAGACCGGTTCGCCCGTGACGATGCGCTTTGTTTTCCCGCAGTACACCGGAACAAAGCGCAGATGCGCCCCCGTCCCGGCATGGTACAGCTTTTCCAGCTGCAAAAAGCCCTTGTAGATCTCGCCCGTGGCCGGCGCGGCGCTGTCGTAGGCAACGTCGGGGCACAGCATGATGCTCTCACCGCGCAGCAGCGCCTGCGCGCTTTGCTCCATCATGTCCCGCGTTTCTTTCAGGCTGCGGTAGACCGGGATGGCTCCGAAAGAGCGCACCACCGCGGGCACGGTCAGCGAAAGCACCCCAGCCGCCGCCCAGGCCGCCGGAGCGGGCCAGCCGAACCGTTTGCGGAACGTGTAGCCATAATACTGGGCAAAGCATTCGTGCCTGTCCAGAAAAACATGCAGCACCCAGGGGCGCGGCTCGTCCGGCAGCAGGGCCAACGTATGCACCGGGCCGGACATATTGCGGTGATGCACCACATACACGGCGGGCGGCTGCGCTTTCTGCGCGCCGGAGGTATCCCATCTGTGCAAAAACGGGCGGACGCCGGCGCGTAAAAAGCGCGCCAGCGGCCCGTATATCTTCTTTTTATTCACAGCGCCGCCCCCCTGCCGCCGTCCTCCCGGCCCGCCGCGTGCTGCGGGCACTTGTCGGCTTCCGCCTCCATTTCGCCTGCGGCGAAACCGCGCTGGCCGGTTACCGGCCCCACCTTTTGGGTTTGCCGCGCAAAATCAGGCGCGGCATTTCGCTGCGCGAAACCACCCTGTGCGGTTGTCCGCTTCGCGTCCATGGCTTCGCCGCTTCCGTAAAGCACCGGCCGCGGCGTCTTTTCACTGAACACCCAGCGAAGCTGCACCTGGTAGCTGGCCACGGCCAGAAGCGCGTCCACCAGCAGCTTGGCCAGCATGTCGTCCATGTGCAGCCCGGTGCACGCCGCCCACACGCCCACAAAGGACAGCATCAGCTGCGCCAGCCACAGACAGTAGTATTTTGCCACCGTCGGGCCGATCTTCTTGTTCTGCACATAGGGCAGACGGCGGTTGCAGGTATAGTTCACCACGCTGGAGAGCGTGCGCGCGATGACCGCCGCAAAAAACAGGCGCGGCGCCAGCGGAAGGCCCAGCAGCAGCCATTTCACCAGCACGCAGTATACAAACACGTCCACCACCACACTCAGCCCGGCGGACATGGCGTACTGCACCAGCCCGCTGCCCAGCTGGTGGATGATGCGCGCGGAATCCGCCACGGTGCGGTAATGGCTGCCCTCGTTGTTGTTGAAATACACCGTCTCGATGGGCACGATGGTATACGGGATGCTGCGCTGCTTTGCGTAGATGAGCATGTTCAGCTCGTATTCGTAGCGTTCGCCGCGCACCTCCAGCAGGTCCCCGTGCATCCCGTTCGGAATACCGCGCAGGCCCGTCTGCGTATCTTTCAAATCAATGTTGTACAGCACGCGCATGGCCGCCGAGGTAACGCGGTTGCCTGTTGCGCTGCGCGCGGGCGTGCCGGGGCCGAAATCACGGCAGCCCAGCACCAGCGTGCCCGGGCAGGCCTCCATGGCCTCGCACACACGGCGCACATCCTTTACCGTATGCTGGCCGTCACAGTCCGCCGTCACGATGCCCGCGCAGCCGTCCTCATGCGCGCCGTACCAGCGCAGAGCCGTTTTCAGGGCCGCGCCCTTCCCCCGGTTCTGTTCGTGCGCCAGCACCGTGCAGCCCATCTCCGCCAGCGCCGCGAATACCGGCGCATACGCCGGCCCGCTGCCGTCGTCCACTACAAGCACCGGGCCAAGGCCCGCCGCCAGCACCTCCTGCGCATAGGGAACGAACTCCCCGCCCGGCTCGTACGCCGGGATCACGATACAAACACGCATGCCGCACAACTCCCCATTGAGCGCCCGCTCTTCCGCAGGGCTTTCATCTCTATCTATAAGACGATTTGACACACCAAATCAACTACACAATTTTAAGAAATTCTTAAAAATAAATCAAGGGGGGATAAACGGCGCTCCTGCTCCGCTTATCCCCCCTGCGGCGTGGCCCGCCGCCCTTTTTCCGGCTTTTCACGGCAGGAAAAAAACTTTACAGCCGCGCCCCTCAAATACGCCCCTGCCGCCGCAGCCACGCCACGGTGTCGGCCAGCGTCGTGCCGAAGGGGCGCGTGGTATAGCCCAGCTCCCGCGCGGCCTTCGCATGGGAAAAGCGCGCGCCCGACGAAAGCGTGTACAGCGAATACGCCGTGTACAGCGGCGGCTGGCGCAGCAGCCTGTAATACTGCTCGGAAAGAGGCGCCGCAGCCCTGGCCAGCCACAGCGGCAGCATCACCCGCACCCGCCTGCGGCCCGTGATGCGGTGCAGCATGGCCAGCACGTCCCGCACCGTGCAGTACCGGCCGGAAAGGATATAGCACTCCCCCGGCCGCCCCCGCTCGCAGCAGGCCAGTATCCCCGCCGCCACGTCGCGCACGTCCACAAAGTCATAACCGCCGTCCACGCCCGCGGCCAGACGGCCCGTGCAGAAATCCTGCACCAGCTGCGTCAGGTGTCCATGGCCGTAGTCATACGGGCCGCAGATGCCCGAGGGATGCACGACGCGGACGTCCAGCCCCCGCGCGCGGGCCGCCAGCGCATAGGCCGTGGCCGCGGCCTTTGTTTTGGCGTACAGCCCAACCACCGCGCCGGGGCTGAACACGTCCGTCTCCGACACCAGCGTGCCGCCGGGCTTTTCCGGCAGCGCGTGCACCGAGCTTACATGCACCAGCTTTTTCACGCCGCGGCGCACGCAGGCGTCCACCACGTTTTTTGTGCCCGTCACATTTACGTCATAAACGTTCTGGTCGAACCGGGAGGCGATGCTCACGATGCCCGCGCAGTGGATGACCGTCACGTCCCGCCCCTCCGCACCCGCGAACAGCGCCTCCAGCGAGGCCGGGCTGCGCACGTCGCCCGCCACGGCCTCCACGCCCCCGGGGGGCTGGGGCGCGTGCTCCTCCCCCGGCAGAACGAGCGCGCGCACCTGCCTGCCCGCGCGCGCCAGCCTGTGCGCAACGGTATTGCCCAGATGGCCCGTCGCACCTGTTACGAGATACAGCTCCTTCATGGCCCGCCGCCTTTCCCAACGCCCCGCGCAGCGGGGCGTGCCTGCCGTGTGATGCTTCCTTCCTTTATTATTCTACCACGCATTTATCTCTAAACTTTGAACAGCGCCCCGGCGCGGGATATTTTTCCGCCCGGCCGCGCGGCCTTCCCGGCGCACCGCGGGCGGCCGCTTTGCGCGGCTGTTCCCCTCCGCGGCAAAATGTGGTATTCTAAGAAATAGCTTTTGGCTGTTTTTGCAGGCACAAGGCATACCGCGGCGCACAGCGCGCCGCCCGGAACAGAGGACGTGAAAAACATGAATGAAGCACAACGCATCACCGAATGGGTGGAACAAAAAAAGGAAAGCGCCATTGCGCTGGCCAGGGCCGTCTGGGGCTTTGCGGAGCCGAACTGGCGCGAAACGCAGAGCGCCGCCGCCATCAGCGCCGCGCTGGAGGCCGAGGGCTTTGCGCTGGAGCGCCGCCCCTGCGGCATGGAGACGGCTTTCGTCGCCACATGGGGCGGCGAAGGGCCGGTCATCGCCTTTTTGGGCGAATACGACGCGCTGCCCGCGCTTTCCCAGCAGGCGGGCCGCGCTGAAAAAGCGCCGCTTTGCGAGGGCGCGGCAGGCCATGGCTGCGGGCACAACCTGCTGGGCGCGGGCAGCTTTGCCGCAGCCGTGGCGCTGAAGGACTACTGCCTCGAAACCGGCCTGCGCGCCACCGTCAAATACTTCGGCTGCCCGGCTGAGGAGGACGGCGGCGGAAAGGTGTTTTTCGCCCGCGCCGGATATTTCGACAAGGTGGATGCGGTGTTCGCCTGGCATCCCGGCCCCGCGAACTACGTCAGCGGGCAGGGCTGCCTTGCCGTGACGGGCGTGCTGTACAGCTTTAAGGGACGCACGGCCCACGCGGCGGGCGCGCCCTTTGCCGGGCGCAGCGCGCTGGACGCGGCCGAGCTGATGAACGTGGGCTGCAACTATCTGCGGGAACACATCATCCCCGAGGCGCGGCTGCATTACGCTTACCGCGACGTGGGCGGCACCGCCCCCAACGTGGTGCAGGAGAGCGCCTGCGTGCATTACTACATCCGCGCGCCCCGTGTGGCCCAGATGCTGGACATCAAGCGGCGTGTGGACGATGTGGCCCGGGGGGCCGCGCTGATGACGGGCACGGCGCTCACCATCCGCGAGGTGGACGGCTTCTCCGACTATGTGCCCAACAGGGCGCTGTCCGAGCTGCTGTGGCAATGCATGCGGGAGGTGGGCGCGCCCGCCTGGGACGAAGCCGACCGGGCGCTGGCCGCACAGTTCGCCGCCACGCTCTCCGCCGGGGAGCGCGCGGACAACCTGGCCTCCACGCTCTCGGCCACGGACCTGCCGCTGTCCCATTATGCGGGCAAGGACCTGGACGACGGCATCGCGCCGTTCTTTTACGACCCCAAAACCGCCGAGCCCGGCAGCACCGACGTGGGCGACGTGAGCTACTGCGCGCCCACGGCCCAGTGCTACTACGCCGCCGGGGCGCTGGGCACGGGCGGCCACACCTGGCAGATGGCCGCGCAGAGCTGCAGCCCGCTGGGCTTCAAGGGCATGCTGGCGGCGGCGGCAGCCATGGCGCTGGCGGGCGCGCGCGCGGCAGCGGACCCCGCGCTTCTGGCCCTGGCCAGGGAGCAGCACGCGCAAAGCTGCCCGGACGGCTACACCTGCCCCATGCCGGAAAACGCCGTCCCCGCATATGTGGAATAGGCCCCGGCCCGGCGGGCCCGGCGGCGCGTGAAGGCACGCCCTTGGGCGCACGCGCCCGGCGGCCGCATTTGCGGAAGCCCCCTGCCCCGCCGGCGCGTGCGCCTTCCTGCCCGGCGGCAAAAAAACACGCGCGGAAGGCCCCGAAACGGCCGCGGCCGCTTGTGTTTTTGCCCTGTGCTGCTGTATAATAAACGCAAAGGCGCCCGGTGTGGCCGGGCACGCCCGCACAAAGAAATGGGGGCTTTTTCATGTGGGCCGTTTACGCGGGGCTTTCCGCATTGTTCGCCAGCCTGACGGCGATCCTCGGCAAGATCGGCGTCCAGGGCATCAATTCCAACCTGGCCACGGCCATCCGCACCATCTTCGTGCTTGTGATGGCCTGGGGCATGGTGTTCATCACCGGGGCGCAGTCCGGCATGAAGGACATCGGCGGCAGAAGCCTTGTGTTCCTCATGCTCTCCGGCCTTGCCACAGGGGCAAGCTGGCTGTGCTATTATAAGGCGCTGCAGGTGGGGCAGGTGGCAAAGGTCGTCACCATCGACAAATTCAGCCTCATCCTCACATTTCTTCTGGCCGCGCTTTTCCTGGGGGAAAAGCTCACGCTCAAAACGCTGCTGGGCGGCGTGCTCATCACCGTCGGCACGCTCGTTGTGGCGCTGTGACCACACCGGATAAGGAGTACAAATGGAAACGAATTTTGACTGCATTGTCATCGGCGCAGGCCCAGCGGGGCTTTCGGCGGCGCTGAACCTGCGCCAGCGCGGCAAGACCGTGCTGGTGGTGCACAGCGGCGAAACGCTGCTGGCCAAGGCCGAGCAGGTGGACAACTATCTGGGCATGCCGGGGCTGTCCGGCAAACAGATGATGGAGCGCTTTACGCAGCACGCCCGGGACGCGGGCGCTGTGCTGCGCAAGGGGCGCGCGGGCAACGTCATGCCGTTCGGCGGACGCTTCATGGTCAACCTGGACGGCGATATCCTGGAAACGGGCGCCGTGGTGCTGGCCTGCGGCGTTTCCAAGGCAAAGCCCGTGCCCGGCGAGGCCGAGCTGCTGGGCCGCGGCGTTTCCTACTGCGCCACCTGCGACGGCATGCTGTACCGCGGGCGCGCGGTAGCGGTGTGGGGGCTTTCCCCCGAAGCGCCGCAGGAGGCCAATTTCCTGCACAGCATCGGCTGCTCCGTAACCTACATCGCGGGCCGCAGGCCCGACACGCTGGAAGCGGGCGTGGCCTTCCGGGCCGGGCGCGTGGAGGCCGTGGAGGGCGGGGCCGCCGTGGAGGCCGTGCGCGTGGGCGGCGCCGCGCTGCCCGTACAGGGCGTTTTTATCCTGCGCGCGGCCACGCCGCCGGACGCGCTGGTGCCCGGCCTTGCGCTGGAAAACGGCTTTGTAAAAACAGACGCCGCCATGCGCACCAACATTCCCGGCCTGTTCGCCGCGGGCGACATGACGGGCAAGCCGCTGCAGGTGGCCAACGCCGTGGGCGACGGCCTTGTGGCCGCGCTGGCCGCCGTGGACTATCTGGACGGCGTCAGCCCCATGACGGATTGACGCGCGGTGTTCCCGCGCAAACATCATACACAGATCAAGGAGGCCCTGCTTTGAAACGGACGGATTATATTTCCTGGGACGAATATTTTATGGGCGTGGCGCTGCTCACCGCGCAGCGCAGCAAGGACAACACCTCACAGGTGGGCGCGTGCATCGTCAGCCGTGAAAACAAGATTTTGTCCATGGGCTACAACGGCATGCCCACAGGCTGCTTCGACGACGACATGCCCTGGGAGCGCGAGGGCGAACCGCTGAAAACCAAATACATGTATGTCTGCCACGCCGAGCTGAACGCCATACTGAACCATGCCTCCGGCACAGGCAGCCTGAAGGGCGCGCGCATCTACACCACGCTGTTCCCCTGTAACGAATGCGCCAAGGCGCTGATCCAGAGCGGCATCTCACAGGTCATCTATTACGAGGACAAATACGCGGATTCCGATTCCGTGATCGCCAGCAAACGGATGTTCGACATGGTGGGCATCCGCTACACGCCGTACAAGCGCACGGGCCGCGGCGTGGAGCTGGCGCTGTGAGCCGTGCGCTCCGGCTGATGCAGAAAACCAGAGCGGCGCTCCCTCTTTGAAAGGGAGCGCCGCTCTGGTTTGTTTTTATCCCGCCTGCATGTCAGAGCCCCTGCGCGGCAAGCACCCCGGCCATAACGGAAACACCCTTCACGATGTTCTCCGGCGTGGGGGTGGAAAAATTCATGCGGAAGCTGCCGCACGGCGCTTCTTCGTCCACCATGAACGCGTTGCCCGGCACAAGCGCCAGCTTGCGCGCAAGGCATTCCCGCACAAACGCGGGCATGTCCGCTCCTTCGGGCAGCGTGCCCCAGATGAACATGCCGCCCTCGGGCCGCGTATAACGGACCTGCGGGCACTTTTCATCCAGCTGTTCCATCATCAGCGCCGCCTTGGCCGCGTAAATTTTGCGTATCTCCCGGATGTGCGCGTCCATATCCGTGCGCGTCAGCATGGCCTCGCATACACGCTGCGCCCACACGTTGGTGTGCACGTCGCTGCACTGCTTCGCCACCACAAAGGCGGCCATCAGCTTTTTGTCGCAGACGCAGTACGCAAGGCGCATGCCCGGGCACAAAATTTTGGAAAAACTGCCCGCGTAGATAACGGCGCCCTCGGTGTCCATGCTTTTGATGGACGGCACCGGCCCGCCCGCGATGCGCAGCTCCCCGTAGGGGTCGTCCTCCAGCACGGGCACGCCGTACCGCACCGCAAGCGCATAGACGGCCCTGCGCTTGGCAAGGCTCATGGTCTTGCCCGTGGGGTTCTGGAAATTGGGGATGCAGTAGAAAAAGCGCGGCTTTTCCGGCGCGGCAAACACGGCCTCCAGCGCGGCCAGGTTTACGCCGTCGTCCTCCATCGGCACGCCGGCCAGGCGCGCGCCGCTGCTGCGGAACGCGTTGAACGCCCCCAGGAACGCCGGGTTTTCCACGGCCACCACGTCGCCCTCGTTGCAAAGGCATTTGGCCGCGAAATCCAGGATCTGCTGGCTGCCGGATGTAATGAGCACGCCGTCGTTTTCCTTCGCCACCCGTTCGCGCCGGTTGGCAAAGGCCCGCACGGCTTCGCGCACCGAGGGCACGCCCTCCGACACCGAATACTGCAGCGCGGCCACAGGGTCCTGCCGCAGCAGTTCGTCCGAAAAGCGCGCGATGTCCTCCGCCGGGAATGAATCCGCCGCCGGGTTCCCGCCCGCAAAGCTGATGAGCGTCGGGTCGCTCATCTGCTTGAGTATCTCGCGGATGATCGACGGCTTCATATTGCGCATCTTATCCGAGATTTTGAATTCCATGTTCTTTCCCTTCCCTTTCCGTATCCTTTGGCCGCCCCAAAAGGCGGGCGGCTCATTCCTTTCCGTCTGTTTTGCACGCGCCGGGGATGGCCGCGTAGCTGTGGTCGATGGTGACCACGGCGTAATATTTCGTTTCGCCCGCGTCGTGCGTCTCCACAAGGCTCTGGATGCGTTTGCGCAGCGCGGCGTCCGAAAGCGGAAAATTGTGCGGCACCACGGTGTCGAAAATCAAATTTGTGTGGGACGGCCCCTGCACCATGCGGAAATCGTGGATGGAAAGCTCCGGCGAAATGCTCCGCACCAGCTCCTTCACCCACTCCCGGGCCGTGCCCACCGCGTCGTCGCCCGTCAGGATGGGGTCGTAATGGATGATGAGGCTGATGTGGTCGTTCTCCTGGAAATCCCGTTCGATGTTGTCGATGATGTCGTGGCTCTGCATCACGTCGTTTTCCGCCGCCATCTCCACATGTACGCTGGCAAAACGGCGGCCGGGGCCGTAATCGTGCACCATCAGGTCGTGGGTGCCCAGCACGCCGTCGTAGCTCATCACCTTTTTGCCGATGTAATCCGTCAGCTCCTCGCTGGGCGCCTCTCCCAGCAGCGGATCGACCGTTTCCTTCAGGATGCCCACGCCGCTCCACAAAATAAACAGCGCCACGCCAAGGCCCATCCAGCCGTCCAGCTCCAGCCCCGTCAGGCCCGAGACCACGCTCGCCGCCAGCACCGCCGCCGTGGAGATCACGTCGTTGCGGCTGTCCATGGCCGTGGCTTCCAGCGCGGCCGAGCCGATGCGCCTGCCCACCTTTTTATTAAAGGCCGCCATCCACAGCTTCACGCCGATGGAGAGCAGCAGCACCGCCACGGTGACAAGGCTGAACTCCACGGCCGTGGGGGACAGGATCTTGCCGATGCTGGAACGCGCCAGCTCCACGCCGATGACGAGGATCATCACCGAGACGGCCAGCCCCGCCAGATATTCGATGCGCGCATGGCCGTAAGGGTGTTCGTCGTCCGCGGGCTTTGCCGAAAGCCGGAACCCCACCAGCGTGATGACGCTGGACGAGGCGTCGGAAAGGTTGTTCACCGCGTCGGCCGTAATGGAGATGCTGCCGAACAGCGTGCCCACCGCCAGCTTGGCCGCACACAGCAGCACGTTGCAGAAAATGCCCACCGCGCCCGCCAAATTGCCGTAAGCGGTGCGCACGGCAGGGTCGTTCACGTCCGTGCTGTTTTTGATAAAGCGTTTTACCAGAAAGTCCGTCAAAGCCGCCGCCTCTTTTCCAGAATTATACAAATTTCAGATTCTTTTTATTATACGGCGAAGGAGGCAAAAGTGCAACCCGTTTGCAGCGGCGGACCGCCGGTGGCCGCCGCTTTGCCCAAGCTGCGTCCGCTTTTCTTGGGCAAGGCGACGGTTTTCCGGCGGCGTGCTGTGCAAGCCCTTTGCTTTTTGGTATGATACAGTTAAGAAGCAGCTTTACCGCTGTTCACATTTACATCAGGAGGTGCTCAGGATGACGACCGTAAGGGACCCGCAGAAGAAAAAGCGCGCGCCGTCGAAAGGCCGGGTGCTCCTGTGGGCCGGCGTTTTTCTCTTGAATTTCGTTTTGCTCACAGCGGCGGTTTCCCTGGCGGTATTCCCGCAGGCGGGCCCGCTGACGGCCGAGCGGCTGGCCCGGCTGCCCTATTTTGAAGGCTGCGAGCTTCTGGACGTGCACACGAGGGCGGGCGGTTCTGCGCGGCTGTTCGGCCAATCGGACGCGGACTGGGTGCTTTACCGGAACAGCACCGGCGAAACGCGCCTTGTGGGCGTCAGCTGGAGCCTTTACACCTCCCGCTTTCGCATCGACGAAAAAACCGACGCCGCCGTTCCCGGCGACAGGCTTTATCACACCGCTCAGGTTCAGAGCGGTTCCGGCCTGTATGAGGTCTCCGTTCAGACGCAGGACCGGATCATGGACGCGCGCTGCATTGCCGGAATGCAGGCCCCTCAAAGCAGCGTATGGCTCTATATTTCCCTTGCGCTGGGCCTGACGCTGCTGGAAGCCGCCGTCCCGCTGTTTATTCAGCGCCGCCGCAAAGGCGCGTTGGCATAAAAAAACATCGGTTTTGGGCCGGACGGTTTGACGCGCAGCGTCAAAAGGCGGGCCATGATTTTGGCCTGCAAGTGTGCCGGACGAGGCCATGCGCAAAAATTTTTGTTTCCGGGCGATGGCTTCCTGCGTCAACACGCCTAAGCCGGGCGTAAAATACAGTGAATTGTCAAACTAAGTGCAACAGGAATTGAGCTCGAAGTCCCATAATTCC
>ERZ781272.503-NODE-503-length-25224-cov-4.564107_pt1 | contig 25224 bp, 18 predicted proteins | sample MGYA00375850_ERZ781272 | MGnify/ENA primary metagenome ERZ781272 (study PRJEB29790, sample SAMN06051246) | human gut metagenome | host: Homo sapiens | place: USA: Cincinnati, Ohio | collected 2013-06-21 | study: EMG produced TPA metagenomics assembly of the Gut...
CCAGCTCAACAAACACTTCACGATTTCCTCAATGCCGGTTGTCTCCTCTCAGTACTGGAACAGTGTTCATGGAAACACTCCGGATCAGGTTAAACAGGATTTGGAAGGATTGCAAACCATGCGGACCCTGGCTGACAACATGGCATGGCTGCTCCAGTGTATCCAGGCCGGAAAGGAAGCCGGCGTCCCCTACCCTGAACGGGAACGCAGAATCAGCACAAGCTTTATCCGATAAATCAGCTTATTACGAAGCCAGCATGACACTTTTTCGCTTTGTTCAAGCCATTGGGCACTGATTACTTGGCGGATGAACCCTTAAAAGGGTCTACCCTGCATGGAAAGGTTGACGAACAGGGCGCGAGAATCCTGTAGTTTCCTGAATCAAAAAACTTCCACAGCGTTTGCTGTGGAAGTTTTTAACCCCATATCTTTTTATTCCAGCTTCATCTGGATATCCTGTGCATCCTTCGGCGTCACACCCGTCGAGGGCAGGGATTTCACCCGGATACGCTCGGCGTTTTGATATTTTGTCTCGTCAAAGGGCTCGGCACCTGTTACCGCGACTTTGCCTTTCACTGAGGCGACAATCACGCCCTGTGTGTCCTTTGCCCTTTTTGGAGCCAACTGCGAGGTGGAAAAGGCCAGGACTCGTCCGTTTGACAGAGTTAGCATAATCTCCGTATCCTCCTGCAACTTGAGCATTTTACACAGCTCGAGCTTCGGGCAGTAGGCGTTCATCAGCTTTTTCCTGCGCGTCTTGGTCTGGTAAGAGGACAGCGGCACCTTTGCCACGCGGCCGCCGGTGAATACAAAGAGCATATAACCGGAATAATCCTGAGTCATGGCAATCGAAACTACGGACTCCCCCTCGTCCATGGAGAGTTTAGCGGGGAGATAGTCGCCGAGCACACTTGCCTTCGAGTCTTCAAAATCGCTCAGCCGCGCTTTGTATACTTGATGGTGATTGGTAAACACCAGAAGCTCGGTACTGTTCGTTGACATAAAAGAGACGGCGATTTCATCCCCCTGCTTGAGCTTGTGCTCCGAACTCATACGCAGGGATTGCGGAGGAATCTTTTTCAAGTATCCCTCTTTGGTCAGGAATACATGGACCGGATAATCCGGAATCTCCTCTACTATCTCTGCGACTTCCTCCGCGCTGACGTCCGCAATCAGACTGCGCCTGGGCTGGCTGTATTTTTTACTGACTTCTTTTAGCTCGGAGATAATAATTGCGCTTATTTTCTTATCACTCGAGAGGATACCCTCCATCTCCTCGATTTCCTGTTCCAGCCCCTCCGTCTCCTGTGTGCGCTTGAGAATGTACTCCCGGTTTAAGTGGCGCAGCTTGATTTCCGCGACATATTCCGCCTGGGTTTCATCAATACCGAACCCAATCATCAAATTGGATACGACCTCGCTCTCCTCCTCGGTCTCGCGCACGATTTTGATCGCCTTGTCAATATCGAGCAGGATTTTCGCAAGGCCCTGGAGCAGGTGCAGCTTATCCCGCTTCTTCTTTAAATCGTAGCAGGTGCGGCGTACCACACATTCCTTCCGGAAACGAATCCAATACCCGATTAGCTTGCCGATTCCGAGCACCATTGGATACCCGTCAATCAGGACGTTGAAATTACAGGAAAAGGTATCCTCCAGCGGGGTCAGGCGGTAGAGTTTTTGCATTAGTTTGTCCGGGTCGACGCCTCGTTTCAGATCAATCGTGACCTTGAGCCCGGAGAGGTCCGTCTCGTCACGCATATCGGAGATTTCCCGCACTTTACCGGACTTGATCAAATCTACAACCTTATCCATAATAGTCTCGACCGTGGTCGTCGGCGGGATTTCCGTGATTTCGATGCAGTTTAGGGATTTGTCATAGCTGTACCGACAGCGGACCTTTACACTGCCGCGTCCGGTCTCATAGATTTTCTCTAGTTCTTTGGGATCGTAGAGGATAGTTCCCCCGCCTGGGAAATCCGGCGCTTTGAGCGTGTCCGCGATGACGTGCTCCGGGTTTTTAAGCAGGGCGATCGTGGTCTCACAGACCTCGCTCAAGTTAAACGGGCAGATGGAGCTTGCCATCCCGACTGCGATTCCCACATTGGAGTTGACAAGAATTGAGGGGAAAGTCGCAGGCAGCAGGGTCGGCTCCTTGGTAGTATTGTCGTAGTTGTCCACAAAATCGACCGTATCCTTGTCGATATCCTTGAACAGCTCCGCACTGATGGGCTCGAGCTTTGCCTCGGTATATCGTGCGGCCGCGTAGGCCATATCTCGGGAATACGCCTTGCCGAAATTGCCCTTACTGTCCACATAAGGATGGAGCAGCGCCTCATAGCCGCGAGAGAGACGCACCATCGTCTCATAGATCGTTTGATCACCGTGAGGATTAAGGCGCATCGTCTGTCCGACGATGTTCGCAGACTTGGTTCTCGCGGAACCGAGCAGTCCCATCTTATACATAGTATACAACAGCTTACGGTGAGAGGGCTTGAATCCGTCGATTTCCGGAATCGCACGGGACAGGATAACACTCATCGCATAGGGCATGTAATTTTGTTCGAGTGTGTCATCAATGGGCTGGCGTAATACACTGCCCGCCCCGGCAATATATGCCTTGGTATTGACGCGCTTTGGGCTCGTCGGTTCTTTTTTGGGTCTCTTTGCTGCCATCAGGTTGCCTCCGTCAGAGTAATATGCTCCCAGTCAATCAGGATACGTCGGTGAGCTCCAGATATTTATTTCCGTTTTGGGCGATAAATTCTTTTCTGCCGGAAAGATTATCTCCAAGTAAAACATCGAACATGAGAAACGCCCGCTCTGCATCCTCCATCGTCACCTGAATCAGACGGCGAGTCTCGGGGTTCATGGTCGTCAGCCACATCATATCCGGCTCATTCTCACCGAGTCCTTTCGAGCGTTGGATGGTATATTTCGCCTTGCCAATCTGCTCTAAAATCTCGCTTTTTTCCTTTTCTGTGTAGGCAAAATAGGTCTGCTCCTTGGTGGTAATCTCAAAGAGCGGGGACTCCGCGATGTACACAAAGCCCTGCTCAATCAGAGTCGGCATCAGCCGGTAAATCATCGTCAAAATCAAGGTGCGGATTTGGAAGCCGTCCACGTCTGCATCCGTGCAGATGACGACCTTGTTCCACCGCAGGCCGTTTATATCAAAGCTTGCAAGATCTTTGTTCGCCTTGGTCTTGACCTCCACCCCACAGCCGAGAACCTTAACAAGGTCGGTGATGATGTCGTTTTTGAAAATCTTATCGTATTCCGCTTTCAGGCAGTTGAGAATCTTACCGCGCACCGGGATGATGGCCTGAAATTCCGAATCCCGCCCCATCTTGCATGCACCAAGCGCGGAGTCGCCCTCCACAATGTAGACCTCCCGGCGGGAGACGTCCTTGGTACGGCAGTCGACGAATTTTTGCACACGATTGGCAAAATCCACGGTACCGGCAAGCTTCTTTTTCAGGTTCAGCCTGGTTTTTTCCGCATTTTCGCGGCTGCGCTTGTTGATAATTACCTGCTCGGCGATTTTGTTCGCCTCGTCCGGATTCTCAATGAAATAGACCTCCAGTGAATGGCGTAGAAAGGCGTTCATCGCCTCATAGATAAACTTGTTGGTAATCGCTTTTTTGGTCTGGTTCTCATAAGAAGTCTGGGTGGAAAATGATGAGGAAACGAGAATCAGGCAGTCCTCGACATCCTGAAACGAGATTTTGCCCTCGTTTTTCAGGTATTTTCCCGTCTGCTTGAGATATTGGTCAATCGAAAAGACAAAGGCCGCTCGCACGGCGCGCTCCGGAGAGCCGCCGTGTTCCAGAAAACTGGAGTTGTGATAGTATTCCAGACGCTTTTCCCGGTTAGAAAAGCAAAAGGCCACATTCAGCTTGACTTTGTATTCCGCCTTGTCCTCCCTGTCTCTTCCGTGCTGCTCGTCATGGAAGGTCTGCACCGAGGTAAGAGCATTGTCGCCCGCAATCTCCTTTACGTAATCGGAAATTCCGTTTTGGTAGACAAATTCCTTTGTTTCAAAGCCGTTCTCCGTCTCATTTCGAAATTCAAACACAAGCCCCGCATTGACGACGGCCTGACGCCCCAGCATATCCTCATAGAATTCCAACGGGATGGCAATGTCGGTAAAAACTTCCAAATCCGGGCGCCAGCGCTGTTTGGTGCCGGTCTGACGGCGCTTGGCAGGTTCCTTTTTCAGCCCGCCGACGTTCTTCCCCTTTTCAAAATGCAGAGTATAGAGATATCCGTCCCGACACACCTGCACATCGAAGTACTCGGAGGCATACTGGGTCGCACAGGCTCCAAGCCCGTTGAGGCCGAGAGAGTATTCATACCCCTCACCCTCATTGGTGTTGTATTTTCCGCCCGCGTACAGCTCACAGAAAACGAGTTCCCAGTTGTAGCGCTGCTCGCGCTCGTTGAAATCGACCGGGATACCGCGTCCAAAATCCTCGATTTCCACCGAATGGTCTTTGTACCGGGTGATGATGATACGGTCTCCAGCCCCCTCTCTTGCCTCGTCAATGGAGTTGGAGAGGATTTCAAACACCGCGTGCTCGCACCCCTCAATGCCATCCGAGCCGAAGATGACGGCCGGGCGTTTGCGGACGCGCTCCTCATCCTTGAGCACCTGGATACTGTCGTTGTCATATTCTTTTTTACCGCGCCTTGCCGGCGTCTTTTTCTTTTGCTCGTTATTTTCCGCCATAGGTTCCTCCGGTGTATCAATTGGGTTTCTCCTTGGAGAAAGCTTTTGCTTTGTAGTTAAAGATTTCAAACGTCCTACCTAGTTTTTTGCCCATATTTTATTATTATACGCGCAAGCAAAATGGACTGTCAAGTTTTGGGGGAGTTTGTATCTTGGTTTGTCATATGCAATGCGGTTGTTTTCGTGGATAAGCATCATTCTGTGTCCGGAGACATAAGAAAGTTGAGCAAAGCATATAAGCGTTGCCTAACGAAATTCGTTGCGGTCTTCTGTCGTACGGGGTCAATCCCTGCAATGAGATAACAAGGGAAAGCCCTGCCCCTATCAGCGCTCTGAAAGAAGGCAAAACGAAGCTTGTGCCGCCAGGCACATATTTACTACAGCAAAAAGCCTTTCCTTTTGGGAAAATTCAAAAGGAAAGGCTTTGGCTCAAAACTAGTGGGGCAGTTCTCCGGATTCTTCTTGCTCCGTCCGAGAGGGGGCGGAAACAAAGGATGTTTCCAGGATCGAATCTTCTACGTATTCTCCGTTCATCATCTTGGCAAATAACTCACCGTCCATCTTCTCATGGTTGAACAGATACTGTGCAACTTTGTGAAGCTGGTCAATGTGCTCGGTCAGAATCTGCTGGGTGGTGGTGTATGCCTTATCAATCAGCTTGCGGATTTCAGAATCGATCTCCCCGGCAATCTCCTCGGAATAATCGCGGGTATGGCCGAAATCACGGCCAAGGAACACGCCACCGCCCTGGTCCGTTCCATATTGGATGGGACCGAGCTTCTCCGAGAAACCGTACTGGGTAACCATATTGCGTGCCACCTGGGTTGCGCGCTGGATATCGTTGGACGCACCGGTAGAGATATCCTCCAAAATCAGCTTTTCCGCTGCACGCCCGCCGAGCAGGGTCACAAGGGATGCAAACATATCCTTTTGCAGGACATAGTTTTTGTCCTCAATTGGAAGGGACATGGTATAGCCTCCGGCCATCCCGCGCGGGATAATGGAAATCTGGTGTACCGGGTTTTCCGGATCCGCGTAGTAGGTGGTGACCGCATGGCCCGCTTCGTGATAGGAGGTAAGCTTTTTCTCCTTATCCGATACCACATGGGATTTTTTCTCCGGGCCGGCAACGACCTTTATTGTCGCCTCCTCGATTTCTTCCATCGTGATGGCCTTTTTATTCTTACGTGCTGCAAGCAGGGCGCTCTCATTCATCAGGTTTTCGAGGTCAGCGCCCGTAAAGCCGGAGGTTGTCTTTGCGATAACACTCAAGTCGACGTCCGGCCCGAGCGGCTTGTTGCGAGAATGCACCCGCAGGATTGCCTCCCTACCTTTGACGTCCGGATAGCCGACGAGGATTTCCCGGTCAAACCGTCCCGGACGCAGCAGGGCCGGGTCAAGGATATCGCGGCGGTTGGTTGCCGCAATAATGATAACGCTCTCATTTCCGGTAAAGCCGTCCATCTCAACGAGCAGCTGGTTGAGCGTCTGCTCGCGCTCGTCATGCCCGCCGCCGAGTCCGGCGCCGCGCTGGCGGCCGACTGCGTCGATCTCATCAATGAAGATGATGCTCGGCGCGTTTTTCTTTGCCTGGTCGAACAGGTCACGGACACGGGATGCACCGACGCCCACAAACATCTCAACAAAGTCGGAACCGGAAATTGAGAAAAACGGGACTCCCGCCTCCCCTGCGACCGCACGGGCAAGCAGGGTCTTACCGGTACCCGGCGGGCCCATCAGCAGCACGCCTTTAGGGATACGGGCGCCAAGCTCGGTAAACTTGCGGGGGCTTCTCAGAAAATCGACGATTTCCTCCAGCTCCGCCTTTTCCTCATCTGCGCCCGCGACATCCTTAAAGGTAGTCTTGGGCCGGTCGGACTGCTGTTTCACCTTTGCCTTGCCAAACGACATCGCGTTGCCAGCGCCGCCGTTTGCCTTGTTCATCATGTAGAACCAGAGCACCAGCATCAGGATGATGAGTCCCACGCTCGGCAGCATGCTCACCCACCAAGGGATGTCCGCAGGCCGCTCATAGTCCACGAGAACCTTATTGTCCGGATGCTCCTCATTATACTTTTCCACAATGGGCTTGACATCCGAGAGGAACAAATCTACACTCGGCACCTTGTAGACAATCTGGGTCTTTTTGTCGTCATTGAGGTTCATCACCAATTCCCCTGAGCCGATGCTCAGTTTATAATCGGCTACCTCACCTTTTTCAAAATACTCGATGATCTGATAATACTTATAGGTGCTTCGCGGCTGAGCCGTCAAAAACATCATCGCGCCAATCAGAAGAAATCCAAGTATCACAGCATAGATTCCTATGCTTTTTGTTCGTTTACTCGCCAAACAGCTTCACTCCTAACTCCTTTGTAGTATCTGCAAAAAAGCGGTTATTTTTCATATACTTCTGGTTTTAACACGCCAATAAATGGTAAATTGCGGTATTTCTCATCATAATCAAGCCCATAGCCCACAACAAATTCATCCGGCACCTGAAAACCGATATAATCCGCCTTCACATCCGCAGTACGGCGTTCCGGCTTGTCAAGCAGTGTGCAGATGCGGATGCTTCTCGGACCGCGGGAGGCGAGGTTTTCCTTGAGATAGCTCAGCGTGTTTCCACTGTCCAGGATATCCTCCACAATCAACAGGTCATACCCTTCAATGTTTAAATCCAAATCCTTGATAATCTTGACGACGCCAAGGCTTTTTGTCCCGGAACCATAGCTTGAGACACTCATAAAATCGATGCGCGCTGGAATCGTAATGGCCCGCATCAAATCCGCCATAAAAACAACGGACCCTTTGAGCACGCTGACCAGCAGCAACGGCCGCCCCTCATAATCTTTGGAAATCTGCGCGCCGAGCGCAATTACTTTGTCTTTCAGCTCCTGTTCACTAACAAGGGTCTTGAGGATATCCTGTTTCATTGTATTTCCCTGCTTTCCTCGATGGTATCGGTAAAACATAAAACCCGTTTTGTCTGCCGGGTAATTGCCACTCGTTCATCACAGCCGAAGCCTTCGGCCCAGATGACTCCCTGCTCGTCGCTTAGTACAAAGAGACGCTCCCGCAGCTGGAGCGGAAGCTTCTGCTCAGCAAAGAGTTTTTTAAGCGTTTTTGTCACACCGCGTCCGGCCAATCGAATCCGATCGGAAGGGCAGCGATGGCGCAGTAAGGCGTTTCCTATTATTCTATCATAGTCGAGCGAGCTTTTTAATAGCTTTTTATGAATTTTTTTGAAATTCTCCCATTCCTCTCCTGGTAAAAGGATGGCGCGGGGAATTCCCTCCCAAGTCTCAGCAAGTAAATCCAGCAAGGGGATTTCCGCCCGGGGATTCTCTTTCCGGTTTGCTGGCTCTACTGTCAGCAGGAAATGGGAGATAACCGCATAAAAGTCTCCGTTGAGCCGGACTTTTCCCCCGCCGCTACGCATCGCTTCGAGCACCAAGTGCAGGCGTTTTTCGTCGCAGAAGTCCACTGCAGGCGCAATCATCCTCCTTGCGACTCTCGCCTGCATTGCCGGGTGAAGCGCAGAAAAATTAGTGCAATCATATCCCTCCGGAGTTTTTCTCTGTTCGAGTTCTCGGATGCAAAGCTGCTCCAAAAAATCGTCTTCCAGGCGCAGAATTCTGCTCATGCGGCCAATATTCTGCCGCACTGACCAGTTTACATCCTCAAGCTCCGGCATCACCTTGTGCCGGATGCGGTTACGAGTGTATTCCACACTCAAATTTGTACTGTCTGTACAGTAGGTCAATCCTGCCTGATGGAGATACTCTTCGATTTCCTCCCGAGTACAGGCAATCAGCGGACGGATGATATTGCCCCGCACCGGAGGAATCCCGCACAGTCCTTTCATCCCCGTCCCGCGTGCCAGATGGAACAAAACTGTTTCCGCATTGTCGTCGAGCGTATGCGCCGTTGCGATTTTTGCGCCAAACTGAGCGGCGATTCCCTCGAATACCTCATAGCGCACCCTGCGCCCACAGGCTTCGAGGGACTCCCCGTTTTGCCTTGCCAGCATGTGGATATCCTTTTTTATAGCAAAACAGCGGATGCCTTTGGACGCACAGCGGGCTCTCACAAAGTCCTCGTCGCGCTGCGCCTCCTGCCCGCGCAGCAGATGGTTTATATGTACTGCGACAAGCTCTTTGATCCCGAGGATTTCCCGATTTTTGTAAAAAAACTCAAGCAGAGCAGAGGAATCTGCTCCACCTGAGTAGCCGACAACAACGCTGTCGCCTGGTTGCAGCATAGAAAATTCTCGAATTGTTTCAAGCGCCTTATGGTTCATTACGGTACAGCTCCAGGTTTCCGAAATGGGTGTATTCACCCTCCCACAGCATCTTGACAGTTCCCGTCTCGCCGTGTCGGTTTTTTGCGACAATACATTCCGCTACATTCGGCTCCTCGGAATCCTCATTGTAGTAGGAATCTCGGTAGATAAACATGACGATGTCCGCGTCTTGCTCAATGGAGCCGGATTCACGCAGGTCGGAGAGCATCGGCCGGTGGTCGGTTCTAGAATCCGGCCCACGGGAGAGCTGAGACAGTGTGATGACCGGGACATCCAAATCCTTCGCCATGATCTTCAGGTTTCTCGTCATCTCGGAGACTTCCTGAACACGGTTTAAATCCCCACCCCGGCGGTTGCCGCCCGTCATCAGCTGCAAATAGTCGATGACTACGAGCCCGAGGTTTTTCATCCGCCGTACCCGGGCCTTGATTTCCTGCACCGTAATGCCGGAGGTATCGTCAATATAGATATTGCTCCGCGATAGCACGTCCGCCGCAGAGGCAAGACGCACCCATTCGTCTGCGGAGAGCTTACCTGTGCGAAACGCAGAGTGATCAATACGCGCTTCCGCAGACAGCATACGCGTGACGAGCTGTTCGCCTGACATCTCCAGAGAAAAGATGGCAATGTCCACATCCCTGGCATATTTAAGCGCAATGTTCTGCGCCATATTGATGGCAAGGGAGCTCTTTCCAGAACCCGGACGGCCTGCAATAATCAGCAAATCGGACTTGTTAAGCCCGAAAATCATATTGTCGAGCAGTGGGTAGCCGGTCGGCAGGCCGGTGTTTTGGTTGCGGTTGTCTGAGCTCATCATCTGCAGGCGGCTGTATGATTCCACGATAATTTCGTCAATTTTGCGAAGCCCTCGGGAATCGCGTCCCTGGCGTATATCGTAGATACGCTGTTCCGCCGCATCGAGCAGATGACCGGCGTCCTCTCCCGAATCTGCCGCACTGTCGAGGATGTCGTGCGCCGTCACCATCAGGTTTCGAATATAAAATTTCTCCTGTACGATCTGCGCATAGGTCTCCACATTGGCGACCGAAGGGACAATCTGTGCAAGCTGGGTCAGGTAGATCTTTGCGCTGTCCTCGCTGTCAAACTCCCGTTCATTCTTTACCGACTCGAGCACGGTAACAAAGTCAACCGGCAGCCCTGCGGTAAAAAGCCGTACCATCGCGGAGAAAATCACCCGATGGGACGGCTTGTAAAAGCTGTCCGGCTTGAGATATTCCATCACAGCCGGAAGGCAGGAGGAATCAATCAGGACAGCTCCCAAAACGGATTGCTCCGCTTCCAGGTTAAAGGGCAGTTTTTCCGCCAAATCCTGCATGGATGCAAGGCTTTCAATGCTCTGTTCTGCCATCTTGATTTCCTCCCTTCTCTGCTATGTTTGTATCAGTGTCAGACCTCAGTCACCATGACGGTCGCCTTGGCGACAACTCCCGGATGCAGTTTGATTTCAATCGGATAGCTGCCAAATGCCTTGATTTCCATGCTAAGTACAATTTTCCGTTTGTCCACAGGAATGGAAAGTTGCTTTGCAATCTCTGCTGCAATCTCCTTTGCCGTGATGGAGCCGAACAGGCGTCCGTTTTTCCCAGCTTTTCCGATAATCTTGATGGACTTGCCGTCAATTTTCTCAGCGGCCTGCTGTGCGGCAGCCAGTTCCACCTCTGCTTTGTGCTGCTTTGCCTGCTCCTTGTTTTTCAAATCGTTGAGCGCCTGGGCGTTTGCTTCCACGGCAAGGCCTTTTGGAAAAAGGAAATTCCTAGCATATCCGTCAGAAACATTAATGAGTTCACCGGCTTTTCCGGTTCCCTTCAAATCGGCTTTGAGTACGACTTTCATTTCTCACTTCTCCTTACTCTGTTCTTTTTCTGTCTCTTCGTAGTATTCGTCAATCGCTTCAAGCAGTTTTTGTCTCGCGTCCTCAATGTTAATGTCTTTAATCTGAGCACCCGCCATTGTCAGATGGCCGCCGCCGCCGAGTTTTTCCATAATAAGCTGAACATTCATCCGGCCCATGGAACGTGCATTGATATTGATGGTGTCCCCCGCCTCAAAGAGCACAAACGAGGCGTCCACCGCGTTGATGCCGAGCAGCTCGTCCGCCGCCTGCGGCGCCACAATGCGCATGTCCTCAGTATGTCCTGTGGAGGTCGCAATCGCGCAGCCGCGATAGACTTCCGCCGCAGAGACAAGACGCGTCTTGCGCTGGTAGGATTCCATGTCGCTTGCAAACATCTTGCGGACTTCGACGGTATCCGCGCCGAGTCTCTTTAAGTATGCCGCCGCTTCAAAGGTACGCACGCCTGTCTTGAGCACAAAATTCTTCGTGTCGAGCATGATTCCAGAGAGCAGGGCTTCCGCCTCCGCCTGTCCCAGCACCGGCTTTTCCGAGAAATACTGGAGCAACTCGGTTACCATCTCTGAAGCAGAGGAGGCAAACGGTTCATGATAGAAAATGACCGCATTGGATATGTGATTAACCATCTTGCGGTGATGGTCAATCACAACCACCGCTTTGCAGGCCTGATAGATTTCTGTACTTTCCAGCAGTGTGGGGATGTGGGTGTCCACCACAATCAGCAGGGTTTTCTTGGTGATGTAAAAGAGCGCCTCGTCCGGATCGATGAACATATCCTCCAGGCCTTTTTCGACCATCCGGTCATACAAAGGCTTTGCGAGGTTTTTCTCCTTGTTAATGGCGATGACTGCGTCTTTGCCAAGCATGCGCACGCCGCTCGCCATGCCGATGGCGGAGCCGAGCGCATCCAAATCCGCAAACCGGTGCCCCATCACAATGACGTTGTCGCTCGATTCAATCAATTCAAGCAAGGCCGCCGCGATAATCCTCGTTTTGACTTTTGTACGCTTTTCCACTCCTTTGGACATGCCGCCGTAAAACTCAAACCCGGTCGGCGTTTTGACCGCCGCCTGGTCCCCCCCGCGTCCGAGAGCCATGTCAAGCGCTTGCCCTGCGAGCGTATCTGCTTCGTGCAGGTTGGGGGCCCCCCGGCCCACGCCGATGGAAAGAGTGGCCGGGAGACGTTCTCCCGACATAATCTTGCGCACCTTGTCGAGAATCTGGAAGCGGCCCTCCACGACTTCCCGCATGTGACGTTCCTCCACGACCGCAATAAAGCGGTCACGGTCGAGCTTTCGCATAAAGCCGTTCGTTTTGCTGATAAAGTCCTCGAGCAGGGATTCGATTTCCCCAATCATCTGGGCCTTTTCACTCTCTTTGGAATTTTGAAGCAGCTCGTCGTAGTTATCAACAATCATGAGCATGACACAGGGCCTTGTCTCATGGTATTCTATCGCGTCGCTGACCGTCTCCGTTTCGTCAACAAAGATGAAGATATACATGCTCTCCTCATTGCTGCGGGAGTTTAACGCAAACACCTTGTACTTTCGGTCGTTATATTCAATATAAGCTCCCTGTTCCTGCAGGGTGTCCTCCACGGTTTTCTCCCCCAGCACGGTGGAGATGTCGTTTCCAAAAACCTCCAGCCCGCCGAGTACTGTGTTTTTGAAATAGTCGTTATACCACACGATTTCCCGTGCGGAATCGGCGACGAACACCGGCAAGGGAAAGTTTGTCAGCGCCTCATGCTGTGCTACATTGAGTGAATTGCTCGTTTTAGCCATCAACTTGGCAATCGCCTTTTGGATATTCTGGGATTCGAGCACAAAAAAGACCACTGCCGCCACAACTAAAACCAAAGCAATATAAAAACAGGTTTTATTGAGCGCAAATAGCATACCGAGCATGACGGCGCACAGCGCCGCCAGCACGTATACAATCGGCCCGAAGAGCCACAGTCTTTTTTTCATTGCCATCCCATCTTTCTAAAAAACAGACTACTGCACCCGGAGAAGATCCGCTTAAACCTCCATGATGATTGGGAGAATCATCGGTTTTCTCTTGGTCTTACTGTAGAGATAATCGCTCAAAGAGTCGCGCACCTTTACCTTGATATTGCCCCACTCGCGGATTCCCTTGGTATGGCATTCCTCCAAAACAAGTTTGACCACTTTTTTCGACTCGTTAATCAAATCCTCTGCCTCGCGTACATAGACAAAGCCGCGGGAGACGATATCCGGTCCGGCGACAACCTGTCCGGTCTGCCCGTCAATGGTGGAAACGACGACGATCAGGCCGTCCTCTGCCAAATGCTTTCTGTCACGCAGAACAATGCTTCCGACATCGCCGACGCCATAACCGTCCACCAAAACCTTGCCAGCTGGGACAGTGTTGGTGGTATCTACGCTGATGCCGTTAAACTCAATGACGCGGCCAATGTCCGCGATGATGATGTTTTCATTCGCAATCCCCATACTGCGGGCAAGTCCCGCATGTTTGCACAGGTGTTTGTATTCGCCGTGAACCGGCATAAAGAATTTCGGCTTGGTCAGGCCAATCATAAGCTTCTGCTCATCCTGGCAGGCATGTCCGGAAACATGCACTTCATACATCTTTTCGTAGATAACCTCTGCACCGAGCTTCATCAGCTCATTGACAACACGGCCGACGAATTTTTCGTTGCCGGGAATCGGAGTCGCGGAGATGATAATAAAGTCGTTCTGGGTGACCTCCACTTTGCGGTGATCGCTCATTGCCATACGGAAGAGTGCAGACATCGGCTCTCCCTGGCTACCGGTGGTGATAATGACCATCTTCTCATCCGGATAGCGCCCGATGGAGTCGATATCCACCAGGATGCCGGACGGCGCATGCAGGTATCCGAGTTCGGTCGCCTTGGCGACGACGTTGACCATACTGCGCCCCGAAACCGCCACCTTGCGCCCGCTCTTTACTGCGCAGTCGATGATCTGCTGGATGCGGTGAACGTTGGAAGCAAAGGTAGCGACGATAATCCTGCGGGTGCCTGCGTTTTTAAACAGTCCTTCAAAGGATTCGCCGACCTTTCGCTCGCTCATCGTGCTGCCCGGTTTCTCCGCGTTGGTGGAGTCCGAGAGCAGGGCCAGAACCCCCTTGCTGCCGAGTTCACCAAAACGGGCGAGGTCTATCATCTCCCCTTCAATCGGGGTATAGTCAATTTTAAAGTCGCCAGTCTGTATGATGATGCCGGCCGGGGTGTGGATGGCAAGCGCCACCGCATCCGGAATCGAGTGGTTGACCCGGATGAATTCCACTGCCATACAGCCAAATTTCACGATATCCCTCGGCCGCACGACGTTGAGCTGGACACTGCCGAGCAGGCCGTGCTCCTTGAGCTTGCCCTCCACGAGGCCAAGCGTGAGACGAGTGCCATAGACCGGCACATTCGCGACCTTCATCAAAAACGGAATGCCACCGATATGATCCTCATGGCCGTGGGTGAGCACGACGCCGCGCACGCGGTCTTTGTTGCGTTCAATATAGGAAAAATCAGGGATGACCAAATCGACGCCGAGCATCTCAGTGTCCGGGAAGGCGATGCCGCAGTCCACAATAAAGATATCGTTTCCGCACTCGTATGCAGTCATGTTCTTCCCGATCTCATTGAGTCCGCCCAGCGGAATGACCTTTACCGGAGTCTTTGCACGCTCTTTGGCGTTCCTGCGGACAGTTCTTTTTACCGTTCCCCCGACCGCGGATGCCTCACGCGCCGTCTTCTTTGCCGCGGCGGGTTTGTCCGCGGTCTTTGCAGCTTTCTGCGTCGAAGCCGAAGCCTTCGCCGCACTTTTCGCCGGCTTTCTGCGCATAGGTTTCTTTGTCTGCGCAGCTGGATTCTCCGGTGCCATTTTATTTTCTTTACCTGTCAAAATAAATACCTCCAAATTAAATTAGGCGAAACAAAACGCGGGGTCCGTTCTCATTTATTCCGCGTTTTTCCGCATTGAAATCATACTTTCTCTGATTTGTTAAATCAATGAATAAACGAATTCCGTACAGCCACCTTTCCTAAATTGTAAACGCTTGGGTTACTTCTGTCAAGCGAAATCAACGGTTTCCTGCGGAGCGGAAGGACCATCAGAATTCCCGCAAATCCTCCTTAGGGATTCTCTACATCAAAATAAATTTTCGTCCGCAAGGCCTGCTTTCCGCTTATTGCGTTTCCTCTTCCTGATTTTTCCCGCTTTGCGTCCGGTTCATACAATGGCTGCATCTTCCCTGATTTTTTTGGGAGCAACCTCGCACCAGTTTAAGTTAAAACCAGAACACAGCACATTAGGGCGATGCCGCAGGCGGTCGAGAGAATCGACGCCTTTCTGCTGCCATACGACCAGGCGGACGGAAGCAGCTTATCCAAAGAGATAAAAATCATGATTCCCGCAATTAGGGCATATAAGATACCTAATATAAACTCGTCAACAAATTTGCGCAGCAGGAAATAAGCCAGAACCGCACCCAAAGGCTCACTGAGTCCCGAGAGCAGGGAATAGGCGAATGCCTTAAATCGCTTCCCAGTGGAATAATAGAGAGGGACACTAATCGCGATCCCCTCCGGGATATTATGTAAGGCAATGGCCGCCGCAATTGGAATGCCAATGTACAAATCTTTATATGAACTTAAAAAGGTCGCAACTCCTTCCGGCATGTTGTGCAATACCACCACCAGCACCGAAAGAATTCCAATCCGATACACGCTTCCCCGCTCCTCAGAGCCGGCGAAATTCGGCCGTTCCGGGACAAAGGTTTCAATCAGGGCGGCAAAGAGCATTCCAATTACCATGACGACAATCGAATAAAGTCCGCCTGCAAGTTTTCCCATCGTCACGGCAGTAGCCGCAAAAGATTCCGGCAGCAAATCCATCAGAGACACCGCCACCATTACTCCGCCGGAAAATCCAAGCCCAATACTCAAAATCTTTTTGGTGGGCGTGTTGAAAAAGCAGACAATCATTCCGCCGATTCCCGTTGCAAGCCCTGCCGCAAGGGAAAGAATCATTGCCACTGCCGCCTGTTGTTCCATTTGTTTTTTCCTCCTATCATTGACGCCGTTTCGTATTTGTCCACACAATATCGCACAAAATTTGAGAAACAGCTTGTGAAACCGGATGCTTTATACTATAATATCTACTGTGTTGGTAGCTGATAGAACCCGTTTGTCATCTGTCGCTGCCGTCACTATCCTTGTTATTACAGTATTGGAGGAATTAGTCGATTATGACGCCCGCCAAGAAGTTTGTAGAAATTTTCACCGATGGCTCCTGTCTTTCTAATCCGGGTCCGGGCGGATGGGGAGCCATCCTGCGCTACCAGGGCCATGAAAAGGAACTCAGCGGCGGCGAAGCAGATACCACCAATAACCGAATGGAACTCACCGCTGCCATCGAGGGCTTAAGCGCCCTGAAGGAACCCTGCCTGGTCACGCTCTACAGCGATTCACAGTATCTGATCAACGCAATGCAGAAGGGCTGGGCGAAAAAGTGGAAAGCAAACGACTGGATGCGTAATAAAAAGGAGCCTGCCGTCAATCCCGATTTATGGGACAAACTGCTCGCTTTATTTGAATATCATCAGGTCACGCTTGTCTGGGTAAAAGGCCACGCTGGGCATCCAGAAAACGAACGCTGTGACTCTCTCGCCGTCTCCCAGTCGAAACGAATACAGTCCGAACAAAAAAAGTGAAAATTTTCGTCATTTTTTTCTGTTTTGTCCCTTGTATTTCCTACCTATTCGGTATATATTAGAAAAGGAGTATGATTTCCCTGTATTTTGGGGTATGCTCTGTACTAGGAACGACCTGCAAAGGACAATAAAAATTAGAAAGAACGGTGATAGAACATGGGACGTTTTGTTTATGCCGACAACTCGGCAACCACACAGATTTCTGACAACGTATTTCAAGCGATGCTGCCCTTTTTGAAAGAGGAATACGGCAATGCATCAAGCCTTTATAAAATCGGGCGTGATTCCCGGATTGCCATTGAATCGGCACGAGAACAGGTGGCAAAAGGCCTTGGCTGTGAACCAAGAGAAATCCACTTTACCTCCTGCGGCTCAGAATCCGACAACTGGGCACTCAAGGGAACGATGGAGCGTTTGGGCCAAAAGGGCAAGAAGCACCTGATTACCACTGCATTTGAGCACCATGCGATTTTGCACACCGCCCAGCATCTTCAGCGCCTTGGATATGATGTAACCTACCTTCCGGTTGATAAAGATGGCTTAATTGACCCTCAGCAGGTCAAGGACGCTATTCGCGAGGATACAGCCCTTGTTTCCATCATGTACGCAAACAATGAAATCGGTACGATCGAGCCTATCGCCGAGATTGGGGCCATCTGCAAAGAGGCGGGCGTACTTTTCCACACCGACGCGGTACAGGCCATTGGAAACCTCCACATAAATGTCCGGGAGCAAAACATCGATATGCTTTCACTGTCCGCACATAAAATCCATGGGCCGAAAGGGATCGGTGCGCTGTATGTGAGAAAAGGCGTTGTCCTGCCAAATCTCATCGACGGCGGCGCACAGGAGAGCGGCCATCGCGCTGGCACGGAAAACGTCGCCTATATTGTCGGGCTTGGACGCGCGATGGAAGACGCCGTCTCCGACATTGATTGCAAAGTGGACAAGTTGACAAAGTTCCGCGACCAAATTATCGAGGCGCTGACCAAGATTCCCTATACCAGGCTCAACGGCCATCCGACTAAGCGCCTTTGCAACAATGTCAACATCTCATTTGAAGGCGTGGAAGGCGAAGCGCTTTTGCTCTTGCTCGACAGTATGGGAATCGCGGCTTCCTCCGGTTCTGCATGCACTTCCGGCTCGCTTGATCCAAGCCATGTGCTGCTTTCCATCGGATTGCGCCACGAAGTAGCCCATGGTTCCCTGCGTCTCTCCCTCTCGGATTTTACAACGCAGGAAGATGTCGACTACATTATCGAGTGCGTCCCCAAGGTCATCGACCGCCTGCGCGCTATGTCCCCGGTTTGGGAGGATATGATGAAAGCAGAGAAAAACAGCAATTAAAAGTTTCGATTTGAAAGGAAGGTTTTTTCCATGATTTATAGTGAGAAAGTAATGGATCATTTCATGAACCCGCGCAATGTCGGGGAAATCGAGAACGCCGACGGTATCGGCGAGGTTGGCAATGCCCAGTGCGGGGACATCATGAAGATGTACCTGAAAATTGACGGGAACACGATTGAGGATGTTAAGTTCAAGACCTTTGGCTGCGGCGCAGCGATTGCAACAAGTTCCATGGCAACCGAGCTCATCAAGGGTAAATCCATTGACGATGCACTCAAGCTGACTAACAAAGCCGTTATGGAAGCACTGGACGGGCTTCCTCCAGTCAAAGTACACTGCTCTGTTTTGGCAGAACAGGCCATCAAGTCCGCCCTTTCGGACTACTACCGCCGGCAGGGCATCGACCCTGTTCCCATCGTGGGGGAAATTGCGGATTGCGATGTGCACCATCACTAAGCGGACGGGAAAGGTTCTCGTTGCCTTAAGCGGCGGCGTGGACTCCTCCGTCTGTACCCATTTACTGCAACAGCAAGGCTATACCGTCGCGGGCGTCGTTTTAAAAATGTCGCCCGCGCACGATTCTGTGGTCAAGGCGGCGCAGGAAAGTGCCGATACGCTCGGTATCCCTCTGCACATTATCAACGCGGAAGCAGAATTTGCTGATACCGTCATCCGGCATTTTTGCAGCGAATACCAAAACGGGCGCACTCCGAATCCCTGCATCGTCTGCAACCCGCTCATCAAGTTTCGCCTGATTACCGAAAAAGCAGATGAGATGGGATTCGAGTATACTGCGACCGGGCATTACGCAGATATTAAACGGCTTGAAAACGGACGGTTTGCCGTGTGCAAGGCGTCCTGTCTGCCGCGTGACCAGTCCTATATGCTATACCGGCTGACCCAGCACCAGCTGAGTAAGCTGCTGCTCCCCCTCTCGCATCTGGAAAAGACAGAGGTCCGCCGAATCGCAGAGGAGGCTTCCCTTCCCTCCGCCAAGGCGGCGGACAGTCAGGAAAACTGCTTCATCCCGGACAACGATTACGCGGCGTATATTGAAGCGCGGAATGGACCTGGTAAAAGCGGGTATTTCATCTCCCCTTTCGGGGAGATTGTCGCCCCGCATAAGGGAATTCTCCACTATACGGTCGGCCAGAGAAAACGCCTCGGCATTGCGCTCGGAAAACCGGTGTTCATCAAGTCCATTGATGCAAAAACCGGAAATATCCAGCTTGCCTGGGGCGGCGATGAATACGCAGACGGCGTCCTGCTCTCGGATATGGTGTATCAGCCATTTGAGGAGCTTCCACAGCCAATTCACTGCCGGGTGAAAATCCGCTCGATGGCAAAAGACGCACCCGCCACTCTGATTCCCCTGGAAGGCGGCACGGCCAAGGTGCTCTTCGAGCGGCCTCTGCGAGCTCCCGCGCCGGGACAATCCTGTGTCTGCTATAATGACGAAGGTTTGATTTTAGGCGGTGGCTTTATTGAGGAGCAAATCGAAGAATAACTGGACCGATCCCCGATAAGCGAACGGCCACCTTGTATATCTTCTTGACATGACAACACCTCCTGTTGTAGTTCCTATTCTACAACAGGAGGTGTCTTTTTTCACTGGTATAGTCCATATCCACAGGGAGTTTTTGTTTGCCTTTGGTCAGACATTTCCGCGAAATCCCTTACCGATGATTTCGCTGGTATTGGTAATCATCATGAATGCCTTATCATCCACGGAACGGACGAATTTCTGTAGCAGGATTGCCTGCCCGCGGTGGACAACCGTCACAATGACCGTCTTGTTTTCGTGGGTAAAGGCCCCGGAGCCATCCATCGTGGTAGCTCCCCGGTGCAGCTCCTTGACAATGAATTCGCTGACCTCGTTGGGCTTGGTCGTGATAATCGTGAAGTACTTGCACAGGTTAATACTTTCAATAACCTGGTCCACGACCAATGCCTTGGCAGCAAGGCCAAGCATGGAGCAAAGCCCTGTCATTGGCCCAAACACGAATAATGCACCGAGAGTAATGATAAAATCACTGATGAGCAGTGCGCGGCCAATATTCAGGTTTGTAAACTTCTTTAAAATCATCGCGATGACGTCGGTGCCGCCGGAAGAGGCATCCGCATTGAAGATAATCGCCGCGCCAAAACCCGGAAGCATGACGGCAAACACGAGTTCGAGCATCGGCTGGTTGGTCAGCGGTGCGCTCATCGGAAACAGGTACTCCAGGGCGGAGACTTCCACAGACAGCATCGTGCTTGCATAGGCAGTTTTGATGCCGAATCCCCGGCCAAATACCAAAAAGCCCACGACCATCAGGGCCATGTTGATGATAAACTGGAATGTTCCGGGAGACAGTTTCGGCGCCAAAGCGCCGAGAATAACGGAAATACCGCTGACGCCCCCCATGGAAAAGTTGTTGGGGAATTTGAAAAAATAGATGCCGACTGCCGTCAGCAAAACCCCCAGGTTTATCATCCAAAAATCCTGCCATTTCGAACGCTGCGCCATGATGTGATACTCCCTTTCCATTGCGATACAGAGGTACTTTGTTTGCGCTGTTCATAAAAATATCACAATTCATTTTTAATTACAAGGAGAATCCTTGAAAAAGCAAAAGCTTTCGCTATTTTCTGCTTTTTATCCGAAATTGAACTGCTGTACTATTTTTCTTTAGCAAAAGCGCGCCACTCTTGTATACAATTATACTGGCACTACTGCATATCTTTTGGAAAATAAATAAACTTTCCTCTTTTCTATCCGGCAGCCCGAGGAAGGCTTATTCATAAACAAGCACCCGCTGCTGGACATGTCCGGCAGCGGGTGTCTTACCTGTATTTTATTTTTCCTCCAAAGACTCCACAAGCTCCTTGTCCGGGGTCACATAGGCTGTCTGATAAGTCTCATAAATAACCATTCCGGGCTTTGCGCCGTTTGGCTTTTTGACATTGCGCACCTGGGTATAATCCACTGGGACTTGTGCGGATTGCTGTGCTCGGCTGTTGTACGCCGCGATGATAGCCGCTTGCTCAATGGCCTGATTGGAAATCTCCTTTCCCTCGCTCAGCACAATCGTATGGGAACCGGGGATTTTCTGGGTATGCAGCCACAGGTCGTTCCCTCTTGCAGTGCGCAAGGTCAGCTCATCGTTTTGCGTGTTGTTGCGCCCCACTAAAATAGCAAAGCCGTCACTGGAACGGTAACGTTTGGGTTTCAGCTTCTCCGGCTTCTGCTTTCTCGCGCGGATATTCTTGATGTAGCCGCCTTCGGCGAGCTCCGCTTTGATGGCCGCCAGCTCGGATTCTGAGTTGGTACGAGTAATCGCGTCGAAAATGGAATCCACATAGACAAGCTCCCGCTCCCCCTGTGCAATCAATTCTCTTAGCTTTTTCTCCGCCGTATCCGCCTTGCGGTATTCCGCATAGTACTTCTGGGCGTTTTGCACCGGAGTCAGCGCTGGGTCAAGCTGTATTTTTATTTCCGGAGAACCCTCCTCGTAGAAGTTTTCGAGCTTTGCCGCTGCCATTCCCTTTTGCAGCCGGTAGAGGTTTGCACTCAGCAGATCGCCGCAGATTTTCAACTGCTCTCGGTTTTTCGATTGAGCCAGCTCCTGCCGCTGCAAATCGAGCTTTCGCACAATACGGTCATTGAGATTGACAATGAATTTAAGCAAATCATGGGAGCGTTGCTTCATCCGCTCGATACGGTCGCGCTCGCTGTAAAAGTCGTCGAGCAGCCCGCTTAACGTTTCATACCCTTTGGACAGCATCATGTGCCCGTACTGCCGGATCTCCATAAAACTGAAGTCCTTCGGCTTGCCCTCCAAATCCAGTACCATTGTGGGAACCGGGTGTTTTTCCACGAGGATTTTCCTCACCTGGGAGAGCGAAAACGCGAGCCGGTCATACTGATTGTCGTCAAGCTCGCTTTTGTACTTGTGTTCCCCCCTGGTCACGTAGTCCGCGATTTCTCTTGCCAGCAGCGGAGAAATTCCCTCCACCGCGCCGAGAATACATTTAGACAGCTCTCCGTCCTTTCCACTTCTGACGCGCTCGACAATCTCGCCGATGCCGTCCTCCACCAGTGACAGTTTGTCCTGTGCAGGCGGGAGGGTATAGGAAAGTCCCGGCAAAATCATGCGCACGCTCGACATCTCATCATTGACCCGTTTGATGGCGTCGATGATTTTTCCGTTTTGGTCAAGGACAATAATATTGCTGTGCCGCCCCATAATTTCAACAGCGAGTGTGACGGTCACACGGTCGCTGAACTCATTGTAGGTCTCAAAGTCCAGAAAGAGGATGCGATCCATCCCCTGCTGACGTACGGCAACCAGCCTGCCGCTGCCAAGATACTTACGAAGCAGCATGCAGAACATCGGCGGGGATTTGGGATTCTCCACCGTCTCTTTGGTGAAGTGTACTCTGGCACCTGATGCGTTTGCGGACAATAAAAGCCGGTGTGCCCCCTCCCTGCCTCGCAGCAGCAGGATTACTTCCTCTTTGGATGGCTGATATATCTTATCGATTCTGGCGTCGAGCACGCCGCGCTCGATTTCCTCGCGCAGCAAACTCAAAAAAGCCCCGTCCAATGCCATGTTACTCTCTCCTTTTCACGGTTCCGATCGATTTGATTTCCAGGACGTCCTGCGGCACACGGATAAATTCCACTGTGGGAAATTGATGTTTCATGCACGCTAGCAGAGTATCCACAACCGGGTCTTCCGTCTCCATGTGCCCTGCATCCAGCAGGGTCAGGCCCAATCGCCTTGCGTCGAGCATTTGGTCATGCTTTACTTCGGAGGTGACAAACGCGTCCGCCCCGCAGCGAAACGCCTCCCACGCAAAAGAGGCCCCGTGCCCGGAACACACGCCGACTGTTTTTATCGGCTTTCCCCCATTGCTGTAGCGGACGATGACTCCACCGAGTTTGTTTGAGACATGCCAGGCAAATTCCTCCGGGTCCATTGGATACGGCAGCGTACCGATGCGCCCGCAAAATTTCTCGCTTTGCACCGGGGTCAAAGTATCCGTCCCGGACAGATCGAGCATAGCGCACAGCACATCGTTCGTCCCGCCCCACGCCAGATCGAGATTAGTATGCGCGCAGATTGCATTCATCCCACTCCTGGCGAGCCGGTAGGCAACGCTTCCCTCGCATACGCTTTTGATGGGGTGAAAAATCACCGGATGGTGGCTGATGATTAAATCAGCCTGCCGCTCCTGTGCATAGCACACCGTGTCCTCCGTGATATCAAGCGTTACCGCACAGATATGTACCGGCGCATCAAAGCTGCCAACCAGCATCCCCACATTGTCGTAATCCTCCGCCAATGCAAATGGAGCGAGGGAATCCAGAAATTCATAAATTTCCCGTACATAAGTCATCAGCGGATCCTCCATTTCGAAAACGCCTCATCTTCTCCGGTGAGCGCATCAATTTCATCCGACAGGGCAAGCAGGCGCTTTCCCTCTTCCTCACCCGAAAGAGTCAGGGAGAGACCCTGCCCTTTTTTGCGCAACTTGTTCGCTTGGCCGTGGATATACTCAGCCGCTGCCGCGGAGGAACGGCGCGGCAGAAGGCCGACCAGTGCGGTAATCTCATCAATTTGGTGTTCTTCTCCGGTGTAACGCGCACACATCGCCGTGTAAACGTGCCCGCCTTCCCTGACGGCGTTTTCATCGATGATGGAAAAACCGTGCTCATACAGATAACGCCGCAGCTTGTCCGCCATGGTCATCGGCTGCAAAATCAAGCGCTTGGCGCCGTCTTTCAGTTTCGGCTCTCTGTCGATGATAGAGGCGATGAGTTCTCCGCCCATCCCGGCAATGATAATGTCGTCCACTTCGTCAACCGGTACTTTGTCCAGACCGTCTGAGAGCACTGTCTCGATATAGGGCTGCATCTTAAAGCGGGCCACCGTCTCCCTTGCGCTCGCCAAAGGCCCTTCATTGATATCACTGGCATACACCCTGGATGCTTGCTCACTAACAACCAGATGCAGCGGCAGATAGGCGTGGTCAGTCCCGATGTCCGCGGCACACACACCGCTGCGCACCATCGAGCGCACCAGTTCCAGGCGCTCATCCAACTGAGGTAATCTCGATAACATTAATTCCGCACTCCTTTATTCGGATACTCCGTGTTCTATGATACCACAAAACCGGCCCGAATACATTTGAATTTTCTGTTACCGGTGTCCCCTCCCTTTACAGTATATCAAACCCCAGGCGCTTTGTCTCCTTATTTTATACCAAAAAGCGGACGGGGGGTTCCGTCCGCTTTTTCATCGTATGCCGGCCAATACTTTCACGTCAGATATCATGATACGCCTCCGACGCACTTGTACAACCGATGAATCCGTCAGGATAACTGGTTTATCATCAGCTTTGCAGCCTTATAAATGTCTCCGCAGCCAAGTGTCAGCACCAGATCGCCCGGCTGTGCGTGTTTTACCACATAATCTGCGATTTCTTCGAAGGTGTCAAACCATACGCTGCCCTCGATTTTTTCCGCCAAATCCTTGGTGTAAATATCGTAGGTGTTGACTTCCCTTGCCCCCATAATTTCCGACATCACGACATGGTCGGCAATCGAAAGCGCCTTTGCAAAATCATCAAGCAAAATGGCGGTACGGGAATAGGTAAACGGCTGGAACACCGCCCACACCTTGCGAAACGGCAGCTCTTTGGCAGTTTTCAGCGTCGCGGCGAGCTCCGTCGGGTGGTGGGCGTAGTCGTCTGCAATCGTGATGCCGTCGATTTTTGCAAGAATTTCGAAGCGGCGTCCCGCTCCATGGAATTCCGACAAGCCGAGCTTGATGAGCTCGACGTCCGCATCAGCACTCAGTGCGCTGATAATGGCTGCTGCGGCATTGAGCACATTGTGCCTGCCCGGGATTCCCAGTGTAAAGGTACCAAGAGGAGCCCCATACTCGGATAAATCAAAGAGAGTCGTGACCCCATCTTTCGCGCGGACGTTTGAGACCACGTAGTCATTTTGTTCGCCATAGCCAAAGGTCAGGATCGGTTTGTCAATCCCCTCGACCGCTTTCACCGAGTTTGCATCATCGCCATTGACAATGACCATCCGCGTAGCCATTTCACAGAATTTATGAAACGAGCGGATGATATTGTCAAGATCCTTGAAGTATTCCAGATGATCCTCGTCAATGTTGAGTACCACTGCGGTATCCGGGTAGAGTTGAAGGAAGTGGTCGCAGAATTCGCAGGATTCACAGACCATCACCTCGGATT
>ERZ781272.504-NODE-504-length-25171-cov-5.138278_pt1 | contig 25171 bp, 23 predicted proteins | sample MGYA00375850_ERZ781272 | MGnify/ENA primary metagenome ERZ781272 (study PRJEB29790, sample SAMN06051246) | human gut metagenome | host: Homo sapiens | place: USA: Cincinnati, Ohio | collected 2013-06-21 | study: EMG produced TPA metagenomics assembly of the Gut...
AAAACCACAAAAACCTTGTAGTGTGAAAGGACAACTGCGTTGAAAAGATGCAGGGGGGAGAGCTCCTCCGCCATACTGCGGCTCTCCACATAGATGGAGGTGAGCTTTGCCGCCTGCCGAAGCAGGCGGTCATGGGTTCGCAGCAGTTTCGGCAGCCACCCCCCGATGACAACGTAGTGCAGTACGCACTGCCGTTTCCGGCAGAGGGAGGTAAGCAGTGGAAGCAATACCCGCACCCCGTTTTGCGCAGGAAGCAGTAAGATATCGTCACAGGTGCGGGCCATCTGCCGCAGTTTGCGGTACAGGCGGAGCGGATGGCGTTGGTATCCGTGTGTGTCCGCGGCAAATACTGCGTCCTCCCCAAATTTTTCCATCAGAGCACGGCAGAGGATTTTCGTCTTGACCGTCTGCCCATCGAGAAAGGTCTGATCCCCTCCGAAATGCCCGCAGATTCCAATTCGGTACGCCATGCCGTCCGCTCCTTTCTACAGCCTCCAGTAACGATATCCAGCCCGTTCCATCTTCGCTTTGTCGTAAATGGATTTCACATCAATCAGCACCTTTTCCGATTCCGGGCATACTGAAAACAGAGCGTCCAGTGCCTGCAAGTCCAATTCCCGGTACTTCCGGTGTGCTACTGCGACAATGATGCAGTCCATATCCTGAATATCCTCCAATGGGGTGAGCGTCACGCCGTATTCGCGCCATACCTCCTGTGCATCGGCAAGCGGGTCGGAGACAACGGGAGTAATCCCGTACTCGCGAAGGCGGCTGAGGATATCCGCCACACGGGAGTTTCTTATATCCGCACAGTTTTCTTTAAACGTAAGGCCGAGCACCGCGACTTTGGCCCGTTTGACCGCCTTGTCCGCCAGAATCATCTGCTTAATGGCCGCGTCAGCGACAAACTGCCCCATCGAGTCGTTGATTTTCCGGCCGGCAAGCACAATCTGGGAATGGTAGCCCAGCCGCTCCGCCTCATAGACAAAATAATAGGGGTCGACGCCGATACAGTGACCGCCAACCAGGCCCGGGTAAAATCCAAGCGCATTCCACTTGGTATTCATCGCCTCAATGACCTCTTTGGTGTCGATATCCATCCGGTCAAAGACCATGGCCAGCTCATTCATAAACGCAATGTTGATATCCCTCTGGCTGTTCTCCACGACTTTAGCGGCCTCCGCAGTTTTGATGCTGCTCACCCGGTGTACACCCGACATAATAATCAGGCTATAGACCTGAGCAACCTCTTCCAGGGTAGATGGATCCATCCCTGAGACGATTTTGCGGATGGTCTCGAGCCGGTGAATTTTATCCCCGGGATTGATGCGCTCCGGCGAATAGCCAACAAAAAAGTCTTTCCCGCAGGTAAGCCCGGATTCCTTTTCCAGAATTGGCACACAGATTTCCTCGGTCACACCTGGATACACAGTGGATTCATAGACCACAATCGAGCCCGAGCACAGATTGCGCCCAACTGTCTCGCTCGCCCGCTCCACAGGAGCCAGATCCGGGGTCTTGTCCGAATTGATGGGTGTCGGAACTGCCACAATATGAAAGCGTGCCTGCTGCAAACGGGTTTCGTCCGAAGTAAACTCAGCGGTGCTTGTACGCACAGCTTCGTCTCCCGCTTCCCCGGTCGGGTCGATTCCGTTAAGATAGCACCGGATTTTCTCCTCGCTGATATCAAATCCAATGACGTCCGTTTTTTTGGCGAACGCCACCGCCAGAGGGAGCCCGACATAGCCGAGCCCCACAACGGAGAGCTTTTCGTTTCTGTCCCTAATTTTTTCAAACAGGCTCATCAGGAATCCCTCCTTTTCATCAAAAACCTAGGCAGCACGGCGAATCCCGCCACCGAGCCCAACCCATAGCTGAGGTGAAACAGCGGAAACAGCAGCAAAAGCAGGGGAAAATATCCCGTCTGGCTCTTTGCTGCGAGCATACCGGAAAACAGAAGATCCAGCAGCAGATACAACACTCCTTCCGCGGCAAGCAGCCACCAGAATAGCGGTGTCAACAATCCGAGCAACGGCAATAATATCAGGGAAAGGACAAAGAACAAAGGGATAAAATGCCGCAGGGACATTGCCCCCGGGCAGAGAAATAACGTAAGAATGTTCCATTTTCCATTTTGGAAACCCATTTTTAGAATACCGCGGATAGTATCCCGGCAATAGTAGGCAAGCTTGATGTCATGGCTCATCCAAATCTTCCCACCGCCTTTCCGGATCCGGTAATTCATCTCATTGTCCTGATTGCGGGTCAGCCGCACGTCATAGTATCCATATGTTTCAAAGACTTCGCGCTTAAACGCCCCAAACGGAACCGTGTCCACATAACCGTCCTTACCGTCGGTTCGAAACTGAGAATTTCCCACCCCGAACCTGGAGGAAAGCATCTGTGCAATAGCGCCGCCCACAAAGCCCCGGCTTTTTGTCTGTACCGCGCCGCCGACATTTTGAGCATCCGTGGTTTTCAGATAATGCACACACTGGGAGATATAATCCGGCGCATACTCGGCATGCGCGTCAAGGCGGACAAGATATTTCCCCCGTGATGCCCGAATCCCGATGTTCATAGCGTAGGGCACAGTCCGATTTGGGTTATCAAGCAGGAAAAAAAGGCGGGGGTACCATGTCTGGTATTTGCTTAAAATCTCCCGTGTCTTGTCCGTGGACTGCCCATCCACGAAGAACACCTCAAGGCTGTCCTGGGGGTAATCCTGTGCCAAAATCGAGTCCAGACACTCTTTTATATAGTGCTCCTCATTTCGAACCGGGATGACCACCGACACCAGAGGTTTCTCCTGCATCTTTCTCCCTCCCCCTACCGAATACCGAGGTAACTGTTTCAAACAAAATGGCGATATCATGGAAAAAACCAAACTCCCTGAGGTAGCAGAGGTTCAAATCCATCTTTTTCGGGAGGATTTCCACCCGGTAGGCCTTGTCCGGGTCATCCGCCCCGGCAAGCAGAGCGTCCTCCTCCCGAAAAGCGATGCTCGCCGGAGAGGTGATGCCCGCAGGGAGCAGCAAAGTCGCTCTCATCTCACCGGTATAGCATTCCACAAAGCGGGGGACTTCCGGACGCACCCCGACAAAGCTCATCTGTCCGCAAAGAACGTTAAGCAGTTGGGGCAGTTCGTCAAGCCGAAACCGGCGCAGCGTTTTTCCAATCCGCGTCACCCTCGTATCTCCCCGCATGGTGACCTGCGCGCCAAGGTTTGAGGCCTCAGGTACCATTGTGCGGAATTTGAAGATGCGAAATTGTTTTCCAAACTGCGTCACCCGCACCTGTCGGAACAGGATCGGACCTTTGGAATCGCATTTTATTAAAATACCAAGGATAAGGCAGAGCGGGCTGAGCAGTATCAGCATCAAACATGAAACAAGGATATCGAACAGACGCTTAAAAAACAAACTGCCCTGTTTTTTCCGCAGGATGTCGTAATAGGGCTTCCCTTCGGAAGTCTGAAGCTCCTTTGGGAGCTGTTCCCAGTTTGGCAGCAGCACGGATATTCCCCTCCCATATTATGCGGTTTACTATGGCTTTCGATGTTCCGGTATCACGGCGTCATCGTCCGCCTTCCGAAGGCCTCTCATCCGCGTTTGGTTCCTCCCGTTTTCCGGCCGTCGCATGATGGAAGGTAATGACAATCTCCCCCACCACATTAAAAAGCTCCTTGTTGTCCTGATTCATCAGTGCATCCCGCAGCTTTTCAAGCTGCTGGGCGAAATCACCAAAATCCTCCTTCACCGGAGCACAGATGTAGATTTTACTATTGCTCGTCTTAGACGCATTTTCATCTTTCAAGCTAAGCTCCTCAAAGAGCTTTTCTCCGGGACGCAGGCCGGTATAGACGATTTTAATATCCCGCTCCGGCTGCAGCCCCATCAGGCGAATCATGTCGCATGCAAGATCGTAGACCCGTCCCGCCCCGCCCATGCCCAGGAAAAAATTTCCCCCGCCGGAAGCCATGGCCCCCGCTTCCATTACAAGCTGCACTGCTTCCGGGATGGTCATGAAGTACCGGCGCATATCCGGATGAGTGACTGTGACAGGGCCCCCTTCCTCAATCTGCTTGCGAAAAAAGGGCACGACGCTGCCGTTGGAGCCGAGCACATTGCCAAAACGCACCGCTGCAAAGCTAGTCGTGGATTTTCCCTCGAGCCGCTGGATGGCAAGCTCCGCAATCCGCTTGGAAGCACCCATGATATTCGTGGGATTGACCGCTTTGTCCGTAGAGATGAGGATAAATTTATCCGCATGGAACTTCATCGCCGTGTAGGCGGTATTGATAGTCCCAAACACATTGTTCTTGATGGCTTCTCTGGGGTTTATCTCCATCATCGGGACATGCTTGTGCGCAGCCGCGTGAAATACCACCTGCGGATGGTAGGTGCGAAAAATGTCTTCAAGTCTCGCCCTGTCCCGAATCGAACCGAGTACCGTCTCATAGTCCGCCTCAGGAAAGCTCTTTTTAAACTCGTTGTCAATGTCGAACAGGCCGTTTTCATTGAAATCAAAGATAATGAGCTTTTTTGCCTCAAACTTCAGCGCCTGCCGGCACAGCTCGGAACCGATGGAGCCCGCACCGCCGGTCACTAATACCGTTTTGTCCTTGATAAACTCTCGCACTGCATCCATGTTCAACGACACGCTGTCACGCCGCAGCAGATCCTCCAGATGGATAGTTGCAAGGCGGGCGTTTTCCAGGCTTTTTTCCTTCATGTCGTCCATCACGCCGTACCGCATGACGGAACAGCCGAGGTCCGCGCAGTCGCGGACTAGCTGCGCGATGAAGTCCTGACTCAAATGGTTGATGGCAACAATGACTTCCTTGACATGGTATTCCTCAATGGCCTCTTCCAAATCCTTTCTTGGGCCGACCACCTTCACCCCACCGATACGTACGCCCTTCATCCCGGGGTCATCGTCGATCATGGCAACCGGCTTGCGCTTCATTTCCGGATCGGATTTGAGCTCCTGCACCAAGTGGGAGCCGACCGAACCCGCCCCATAAATCAGCACACGCTTGGTCTCTTTTTGGCGCCAGGTGATGAATTTGACATGGAGCATCTGCAAAAAATAGGCGACAAGCCTGCCAAACGCCGTAAAGAGAAACAAGAATGCAGCCATAATGACCACGACCGTCACCGGCAGGCCCAGCATAAAAATGCGGTCAAGCAGTAAAACTACCACACAAACCGAACCCACCGAGCAGGCCAGACGGAAAAACTCCGAAACTTCGACGAATTTCCAAAGGGTATTGTAGCAGTCAAAAAGCAGATTGCCAAGGATAATCATCCCGGCAATAACAGCGATATAGAGAATCAGCCTTTGGGCAAAATGGGCAGGAAGGAGCGGGTACACACCGAATTTCAGCCGAAATCCACCGTATACCGAAAGCGCCGCCGAAACGGCGTCCCATAAAATCAGCCCTATGGTACACAGGATCCGGTATAATCTCCTCATCTGTGATTGCTCCATTCTCCGGCAATGTCTTCTTGCCTGATGTTATTGATTTGCTGTGACGATGAAAGAAAGCAGGTTCATACGATGAAAGCAGAAAAGTTACCCCACTTTTACCGGATGAGTCTTGCAAAAGCGGGAACTGCTAACTTATTTCAGCAATTCATAGATCAGTCCGGCGACTTTATCAAATAAGCCATGCCGCCTGACGTTATCCGCCGCCTGATAGACCCTTTTTTTGCTCCTGTCATGCTGTGTGGATGCTCTGTCCCCTGTTTTTTCCGGAACCTGCCGCGTTTCCTTCGCCTTGCTTTCAGGTTCCGGCTTAACAAAGAGGGGAGTGTGCTTCCTCCGTTTTCTCCGGTGTTTCTTCCAGTTGTTCTGCCACCCGCTCCACTGCGGTGCTGAGCTGTTCCATCTGCTTATTTAAGGTGGTAAATGCTTCTCCGATACAGTATTTTAAATCGAAAACTTCCTTTTGGAAATGCTTCATCTTGGAGCGGATTTCCTCACAATCCTGTTGTGTTTTACTGGAAATCTTCTCCGCTGAGGCTTTTGCCTCAAGCACCATTTCCTCTGCGGTTTTCTGCGCGTGGAGCATGGTTCCACTCAGTTTGGAACTGATTTCATCATATTTTCTGCTCTTTTCCTTGTGCAGGGAAAGGGCGTTTTTCAACTCCAGATTCTGCTTAATGGCAAGAGTGAGCTGTTCCCCTTGTTCTTCCTTTTCCTGCCGGCATTTCCCTAGTTCCTTTTCAATTTTTTCAAGCATAGCGGAAAGCTCCTCCTGCTTTTGGCCCGCGTCTTCAAGCTGTCCTTCCAGATCTTCCTTTTGCTGTTTAAGTTCGCAGTTTTGTCCTTGTATCTTTTCAATCTGAGCATTCAGCTCTTCTTCCGTCTTTCTTGCCTTTTCAGCTGCCTTGTCGATATATTCCAATACGGCTTTTTTATCAAAGCCGCCGAATGTTTTCGTCTGAAAAATCACATTCTCCGTCATTGCACTGCCTCCTTATAGGGAATTCTTGTAATAATTATATCATTAACTGCCTCAAAAACAAACTCTCTTTTGTTATTTTGGCTCTTTTTTTCATATACTTCGCTTGATATAATAATTCCGTACAAGATATTGGAAGCGTTTTTGGCATGATGGAGGGTTTTTCTATGGATTTAGTCCAAAATAAGCTTGTTATTTTTGACCTCGACGGCACACTCAATCGGACGGATCTGTATGCTGTCCCTGCCCATCGCACCGCCTTTGAAGAGCTCGGCATGTTCGGTGTCACGGATGAGGAGATTCTCTCCAATTTTGGGGCTAGCGATTGTGACTACCTCAATAAAATGGTTCCTCACCTGACGAAAGAAGAAGGAGAGCAACATCTTTCCCGGGTTGCCGAGCTTGAGGAATATTTTATCAAAGAGTATCACGGAGAATATGAGGGTGTAACCGGCATGCTCGCTGCGATCAAACAACAGGGTTACCGTACCGCTGTCTGCTCGAATTCCTCAGGGCAATACATTCGCATGGTGCTTGACACACTGCATCTTACCCCCAATATCGATGAGATTCAGGAGCTCATTGAGGGGACAAATAAATCCAATTCCCTTTCCCTCCTGCTTACAAGGCTGAAACCCGTTGCCGCCGTCATGGTCGGGGATCGTTTCTATGACATGGATGCGGCCACCGAAAACGGTATCCCCTTTATCGGCTGTGCTTATGGCTATGGAAAAGAAGAGGAGATGGCTGCGGCAAACGTTATGGTCGAAACCGCCAAAGATATCCCTATCGCCGTACAGGGCTTGATAGGCTAAAAGCAAAATATCAGTGATAACTTTCAGGCAGAACCGATTTTTTGGTTCTGCCTGTTGTTGTATTCCGCAAATCAATTTCCCTGTGTCCGGTAAATGAGGGGGTGCGGTTTTCTGGTTTATGTGGTGAGCGTCCTGAAAAGAGGCTTGACGCTTGCATTTCCCACATAGCTTCAGATAGGATAAAAGAAGCGTTAAGAAACCTTAACGAAGGAATGACAAAACTGTCATCGTTTCTTTCACCGCCCTGTCACCCAAACGGGCTATACTAAAAGCAACCAAAAAGAAAGGAAGGCAGGAACGATGGAAGTACTGCGTGTAGAACATTTATGTAAGACATACGGCGAGGGAGCAACCCAGGTCAAAGCCTTGGATGATATCTCCTTTTCCGTCGAGCAAGGGGAATTCACCGCAATCATCGGGCCATCCGGCTCGGGTAAATCCACCCTGCTGCACATCCTCGGCGGCGTTGACAAGCCGACGAGCGGAAAGGTTTTCATTGATAACACAGATATCTACGATTTAGGGGAGACAAACCTCGCCATCTTCAGAAGACGGCAGATTGGGCTCATCTACCAGTTTTACAACCTCATCCCGGTACTCAACGTGGAAGAAAACATTACCCTCCCGATTTTACTCGACGGCAGGAAAGTGGATCGCCAGCAGCTTGGGGAAATCACGGCGACCCTTGGGTTATCCCAGCGGGTCGGTCATCTGCCTAACCAGCTTTCCGGCGGGCAGCAGCAGAGGGTGTCTATTGGACGGGCGCTGATTTCCAATCCGGCAATCGTCCTGGCCGACGAGCCGACCGGAAACCTTGACAGTAAGAACTCCGCCGAAATCCTTGAGCTGCTTAAGCTGTCCAACCAGAAGTACCACCAGACACTGGTTGTTATCACACACGATGAACGCATCGCCTTGCAGGCCGACCGTATTCTCTCGATTGAAGACGGAAAAATCGCCCGGGACGAACGTATCCGCCCGATGTGAACCACACTGTGATACTTTGAGAAAGGACTGCTACTGATGAAGATCGTCAATAAAGTGACGCTTCGTCACATGTTGCGCAACAAAAAGCGCACGCTCGTGACGATTATCGGCGTTATCATCTCTGTCGCCATGATTACGGCGGTATCCACCTTCGCCGCCTCCATGTTCGACTTCATGCAGCGCATGACCATGGAGGAAAGCGGAAACTGGCATGTTGCCTATCTGGATACCAAAGCATCCAGCCTTCCCCTTATTCGGGATGACGAGGGCACCAAGGAGCTGTACCTCACCCATGATGAGGGCTTTGCCAAGCTCCCAACAGCGAACCAGAAAAACAAGCCATATATTTCCCTCAAAAGTTATGACGCCAACGCTTTTTCCCACAACTTTGTGGAGCTCGCCGAGGGACGGTTCCCCCAATCGGATTCTGAAATCGTTCTACCCCGCTCCCTGATCGAAAAGAGCGGAAACAGTTGGAACATTGGGGATGTTATCACTCTGGCGGTCGGCCATCGCGAAATCCCGACCCAGGGGGAATCCGGTGAGACAGTATATAACCAGGCCGGGCAGAGCTACAGTTACACAGACGGCGAGCGCCTGGTCGATACCGCCGCGCGCACCTTTACGGTCGTTGGCATAATCGAGGACAGCAATCAGGATGCTTCCTGGTCTCCCGGCTACACCTGCTTTACCTATCTGGATGCGAGCAAGCTTCCCGTCGGGCAAACCGTGGATGCCTATCTTACTGTCAGCAAACTCTCAAACTCCCTATACGGCTGGGCGGAAAACCTGGAGGAAAAATTGATACAGGCCGGGGATACCGGTTTTGACATGGAGTTCCACTCCACACTGCTCGGCTACTACGGCTGCTCGAATGACAATGGATTCAATGCCGCCATGTACTCGACAGCTGTAATTTTGATTCTCATCATCATGGTGGGCTCAATTTCCCTGATTTACAATGCTTTCGCCATCTCGGTCAGCGAGCGCAGCAAGCAGTTCGGCATGCTATCAAGTGTCGGCGCGACCAAAAAGCAAAAACGGGATTCCGTCTTTTTTGAAGGCGGTGTCATCGGGCTCATCAGTATCCCGCTCGGTGTTTTAGCTGGACTTGGCGGCGCGGCCGGCGTCTTCTATTTCATCAACCCGCTGGTTGTCCAGATGTGGTCGCATGGCTTTGATATGACCTTTCGCGTGGTTGTCTCTGCTCCTGCCATTGCTGCGGCGGTTGTGTTTTCCGTTTTTTCCCTTTTTTTCTCCCCCCCCCTTCCCCCCCAGCCCGCCCCTCCCATGCTGGCGGCGGTTGGGTTCTCGATTCTGACCATTTTCATCTCCGCCTACATTCCCGCCAGACGGGCATCCAAAATCACCCCGATTGAGGCGATCCGCCAGTCTACGGAAATCAAGCTCAGCTCGAGGCAGGTCAAGACTTCCAAGCTCACCCGCAAGCTGTTTGGCTTTGAAGCGGAACTGGGGCTCAAAAACCTCAAGAGAAACAGGAAACGCTACCGCGCGACCGTGTTCAGCCTGGTCATCAGTATCGTGCTTTTCCTCGCAGTCGGCTACTTCACCGATGCAATGACGGGCGCCTATACCATGACCCAGAGCAACGTCAACTTTGACAGAAGTCTCAGTGTAAAGGGTTCGACATTGGAAAAAATTCAGCCCTTGATTGATAAAGTTTCCGCAGTTGAGGGCACAAAAGAATGGGCCAGAATCCGCAGTCTGCGCACGACGGTGGAGCTTCCGGAGGACTCTCTTACCGATAAAGCGCAAAAGGTCCTCGCCTCTCAAGAAGAACAAAGAGGAAGCCCTTACGCGCGGGAAGGCCAAAATCTGATGTCCGATGGCAGCTATGTTTCCTTTAACGACGAATATTTCCGTGCGTTTTGTGAGGAAAACGGCCTTAACTACAATCAATTGAACGATCCGGAGCATCCGACTGCACTGCTCCTCAACAGCATGCAGTCGAAAGCGAACGGAGTCTATTACGAGGGAACCGTGTTGAAGAACGGAACCTACACAATGACTCTCCACGACTACGATGAGCCGGAGAAGACCGTGGACCTCACGGTTGTCACTCTGGATAAAGCGCTTCCACTCGGTTTTAACCCTGCCTACCAGGTCGGCTCCAGAAGCACTCTGATCGTCAGTGACTCCCTCTTTGATAAACTCGTCGGGCAAATCAACAACGGCAAAGGCGGGGAATGCCAGTTCCAGTATGTCTCTGTCCTGCAACCAGAATACCAGAAAAATGATGCGCTTGCCGAGCAGTACGACAATGCCATGCAGGATATTGTTGACAGCGAAAACTCTTATTCCGGACTATCCTACACCAACTTGACCAAGCTGCGCCAGCAGAATAACACAATGGTCATTGTGCTCAATGTCTTTGTCTACGGCTTTATCGCCCTGATTACCGCCATCTGTATTGCCAACGTGTTTAACACCATCTCCACAAGCATTTCGGTGCGCAAGAGGGAATTCGCCATGCTTCGTTCCGTCGGCATGACGCCAAAGGCTTTTAACCGTATGCTGCGGTATGAGAGCATCTTCTATGGACTAAAAGCACTGCTCTACGGCATCCCCATCAGTATTATCGTCATGTGGCTGATGCATGGCTCCCTTTCCGAGATGTTCCAACAGGCTTTCGTGCTCCCATGGGGTAATCTCCTGATTGTCATCCTCGGCGTATTCCTAATTGTGGGAGCCTCCATGCTCTACTCCAGTGTAAAGGTCAAGAAGGCCAATATTATCGACGCACTCAAAGACGAAACCATCTGATAAGCTTTTCAGAATCGCAATAGAGAGCCGCAGGAAATTTCCTGCGACTCTCTATATTTTGCATACTTTTTTCAGCCTTTCCTTGACAGAGAAAAGGATTCAGGGTATAATATTGTTCAAAATAGAACTATATGGAGGAGATAAAATGTATACCGAATTCTGGGATACCCTTTCTCTGTCCAAACGGCTGTATAATGAATACCTGCGCCCTATTTGTGATAAATTTGGCCTCACTCGTATGGAACTGGATATCCTGCTTTTTCTCGCCAACAATCCCGAGTATGACACCGCAAAGGAAATTGTGGAGGTGCGCAGGCTGACAAAATCCCAAGTCTCCATGTCCCTGCGTTCCCTGGTTCAGCGGGGTTATCTAAGAAAAACATTCCATCCGGGGAACCGCAAAACCATCCACCTTGCTCTGCTCCCCTCTGCAAAAGGAATTATCGAACACGGCAGGCAGGTGCAGGCCTCATTTTTTTCCCTGCTGTTTGAGGGGGTTTCTCCTGAAAAGATTGAGGAGATAGAACACGATTTTCAGAGGATTGCGGGAAATCTCCGTACTCGACTTGAGGAGGGACAACTGAATGCTGACTAAATTTATCATCTGTTTTATTGCGGGAATCGGTGCCGGGCTTGGCACAGGTTTTGCCGGAATGAGCGCCGCTGCCGTCATCGGTCCAATGCTAATCACCTTTTTGCATATCCCCGCCTATGAAGCAGTGGGAATCGCGCTGGCAAGTGACGTACTGGCAAGCGCCGTCAGCGCTTATACTTATGGGAAAAACAAGAATCTGGATGTCAAAAACGGCCTGGTCATGATGACCGCGGTTCTCTGCTTTACCATGGTGGGAAGCTGGGTGTCGAGCCTGCTCCCCAACAACATGATGGGTGGATTTTCCGTCTTTATGACCCTGCTGCTGGGAATCAAATTCCTTGTCAAACCCGTCATGACAACCAAAGAATCCATGGCAGGAGTCAGCGCGAAAAAGCGAGTGATCCAATCGATTTTGTGCGGAACGCTGGTCGGCTTCATCTGTGGCTTCGTGGGCGCTGGCGGCGGCATGATGATGCTCTTAATCCTCACGAGTATCCTCGGTTACGAACTGAAAACCGCAGTGGGCACCAGCGTGTTCATCATGGCCTTTACTGCGTTTACCGGAGCGGTCAGCCATTTCGCCATCGATGGGATGCCGGATCTGGCATGTCTCATTTTCTGTGTCCTCTCCACTCTTTTATGGGCGCGGATCGCCGCGAAGTTTGCAAACAGGGCAAAGCCCATAGTGTTAAACCGTGCCACCGGTGCTGTGCTGACGGTTCTTGGCGTTTCGATTTTGGCAGTCAATTACCTGTAATGTCCGGACCGACTGTATTGTTTTTCCCAGCACAAAAGCATTGTCGCATAGGATTCAAAAAATCCCTGAAACGGTGTACGTTTCAGGGATTTTAAGTTTTTAGCATCACTGCTTTTCAGCTGTTTTTTTCTTGGATGGCTTTTTGCGCAGTTTGAGTTCAATTCCCCGGCGCCCAGCTTGTTCTCTCAGCAGTCTAGCAGCAAGAGCTGCCCGCTCCTTTTGCGTCAAGGGTCCCATCCTTTCCTGCACCATAAGTGTATGGACAACCTCCTGAAGTTCAGCAAGCTCCAGCAGGTTAGCCGCCACACAAAACAAGCTTTTTTTTCGCCCGTCGTTGTAATGTTCCAGCAGATACAAAAGAATCTCCCGCTTTTCTTCAAGCTCACGCCGGTAGGCATCCTCTCCGATATGCGAGACCCTATCCAATTCGTGCAGCCGGTTGCGATGGGGGAGAAATGAGTCATACTCTTCTTCCCGGTATCTGCCACAGGGAAAGGAACTGCACTGGAAACAGTATTGCAGCCCGCCCTGATTCAAGCTGCACCGGGCGATGGTGCAGGATTGGTTTCCCGCTCCCCCGCCGCATCCGGGGCAATAACCATCGAGTTGCATCGGGCACAGGGCACAATTGAGCCCGCAGAGAGAAAACAATCGGTTTTCCCGTTCAAATCCTTTCATCCTGCTCCTCCTTCTTCCAAATCCTTCATGTTCTCAAATCAACCAGATTTTGTACGATATATCCCACCCCGGATGCCGGCCTCTCAGATAATGGCCTTATAAAACTTAATAGTAAAGGCTGTGCCCTTTCCAGGAATACTGGACACCGCAATTGTCCCTCGCTGTCTTTGGATGATATTTTTTGCCATCGCAAGGCCAATCCCGACACTGTCTTTAGAGGAATTCTTTCCTCTGTAAAACCGCTCGAAAATATGGGGCATATCCTCTTCTGCAATCCCCTCTCCGTTATCGGAAATGACAATTTGTGTGTAAAGCACTTCGCTTTCAAAACGGATTGTTACCTTCCCTCCGACCGGTGCGTGCTCAATGCTGTTTTTAATGAGATTTGCAAGCGCTTCGGCGGACCAGTCATAGTCTCCTAAAAAACAGGTATTCGGGTCGCCCTCCACCACCAGCTCCTGCTGTTTTAAATCCATCAGAAAAAGCAGATGCTCCGTCGCCTTCTGGATCAGCTTTGGCAGGAAAATCTGCCCTTTTTTAAAGTGTACCGTACCTGCGTCAAGTCTGGATAGCTTGAGAAGGCTGGAAATCAACCACTCCATCCTCTCCAATTGGGAACGGATGTGTCCGGTAAATTCTCTGCGTTTTTCATCAGGCAGATTCGGCTGTTCGAGTAAATCGGTCATCATCAGCATCGAAGTAAGCGGTGTTTTGAGCTGATGGGAAATATCCGCCAGCGTATCGGCCAAAAACCCCTTATCCTTTTGCAGCAGTTGGGCCTGATGCGCGAGCGTGACTGTCACCTTGTAGATGTCATTTTTGAGCGCACTGAGTTCCCCTTCCTCGTTATCCCGCAGATCAAGGCCATACTCCCCGGACAAAATACGATTGAGATAGAGCGAAAGCTCTGCAATCTGACGATATCTTGTAGCGGTGAACCCTAAAAAACAGGCTACCAAAATCAAAAAGAAGATGGCAAAGAGTATCGCACAGGTCAGATCGAGGGCAGCAAGGATGACAAAACCCAGGATGCCAAACATCCCGGCAATCAGGAGCAAATGGCAAAATTCCCTATTCCTGAACATGTCCGTCCCCCAATCGGTAGCCGAATCCCCTCACCGTCTGGATAATGCGGGGATTCTGCGGGTCGTCCTCCAGCTTTTCGCGAAGTCTTTTGATATAGACGGTCAACGTGTTGTCGTTGACAAAATCCCCCGCAATGTCCCAGATGCCCTCGAGCAGCTGATTTCTTGTCAGCACCTTTCCCTGGGAATTTACCAAGGTCAGCAAGAGCTTATATTCCATTGCAGTTAACGGGATTTCTTTTCCCTCCTTTGACACTTTGGCCTGCATAGTGTTAATTTGCACATTCCCCAATTCTATCAGGTTTTGGGATTGGCCCGCTTGCTGATAACGACGCAAGACCGAACGAATGCGGGAGAGCAGCTCCCGAATCCGAAATGGCTTGGTAATGTAATCGTCCGCACCCATGTCCAATCCCAGGACGACGTTGACCTCGTCATCACAGGCGGTCAGGAAAATGACCGGGGCGTCTCCCCGCGCCTTGATTTTCTTGCAGATGTCATAACCGCTGCCGTCAGGCAGCGTTAAATCCAGCAGGTACAAATCAAAGGGTTCTATGCTTGCCGTCTCCAGCGCCTGCTTAACGGTATTACAGATGGTTACGGTATAACCCTCCTGCTGCAGGGAGTATTCCAGTCCCAGCGCGATGGTGCGGTCGTCCTCTACAACAAGCAGTTTCATGTTTTCTCCTCCTTTGGTTCGATTCTATTCTACAAAATGTATTATTCTAATATAAAATTACAAAAGAAGCTTATCTACTGCCGGTTTTGCAATTATAGTTCCAGCCAAGAACATGATATTCCAAAATCTGACCCGCGGATGCTTTCTTTCATTCGTTACCTCAATCAATTCCCAGTTTTCTCGATATACAACGATAAAATCATACAAATAAAATACCATTTGTTTATTATATAGGTATTTATACAGAAATTCGACTTAATTTGCTTCAAAGCCCTCTTCGTTTTCAAGCATCATCCTTCCGCAGGCATTTTGTAACACAAACCGTGAGTAGTGGAATATTCCATCTCCGTTTGATAACCGATAGGAATAAGTTACGAGCTGTTTTGCAGACTCGGAAGGGTCCCGTGGCGTTGAGCCTGTGTGATTAGCCCATGAACGCAAAGCGTGAATGGGCTAATTGGCCATCGCCGTATGGCGGGCCATGAAATAAAGATAATTGTTGCTTTCGCAACGATTATCCCATGAACGCAAAGCGTGAATGGGATAATCGGCCATCGCCGTATGGCGGGCCATGAGAATAAAGATAATTGTTGCCGCAACTATTATACCACAATCAGGCAGTCTGAACATGACGGATCTGTCACCCAATAACAGGAAAACCAGCCCGGCCGAATAGTTCGGGCGGGCTGGTTTTCTTCGCGATTTAGCGGACAAGAGAAATTAAATTGGTGTCATTGGCAAAGTTGATAATATTATATAAAACAAGAATATCTGTGACAGCTTCCTCTTCAATCATCTGGGAGATTCCCGTGCGCTGGTAGCGAGGGTCAACGACGAGGATTTTCTCATATTCCCCGGTCAAAAACGGGATAAAGGAATTGGCAAACGAATCCTTGAGGACAAGTAAGGTCTTTCCGTTTTTTACCCCGGTTTCAATGGTCACGAGCGGATTGTTCGAACTGAGAAAATAAGCGTATTTATCCTTTTTGTCAAGGTAGCTCTCATCGTAAAGGCTGTGTAAAGTTTTCATTTCCTTTCCGGTGTCTACCTGCATCTTCACCCCGGTGTTTTCCGCAGATTCGAAAACCTCGATGGACTCCGGCCTGATAGAGGAGAGGTTCGCCTTGGAATAGGTCGTGCCCAAGAAGGATTCCGTTACGGTTTTTCTCGTATAACCGGTGAGCTCTTTGGGAGTAATCCCCTCCGTTTTCGCCCACGCACGGTAGGAATAGTATGCGCCGAGGGAAGTCCAGTGGTGGTCGGTGCGGTAGAAGATAGTTTCCTCCGCATGTGCCTTCAGCTCCCATGTAGGGTCGCAGAAAAAAGCGAGTCCCTCTACCGTTTCCCGCACCTGCGCAATGAAAGCGGATTCCTCCGGAACGGCTGCGCCGTAAGGAAGTTTATCCGTCAGGATATTGGAGGAAGTGGGAACCATCATCACGGTGGAATTGACCTGTGGATACTTTTCTTTGCACTGCTGAAGGAATTCGAGCAAAAACTCCTGATTCTTGGCAAACTGCGCCTTATCCGCCGTTTCTATGGCAAAGAGATATCCATCTTTGCCAAAGTAGGCCTTCTGGTTGTCCTTTTTGCCTAAGGCAAGCAGCTCCCTTGTGGCAAGGCTCACCCACTGATCCCGCAGGAGAAATTGATCCGCCGTGTAGGAATCGAACTGTTTCATAAACTCCCCGCTGAAAATCGTTTTCAGGGAAAACGCCGGAAAAGCCTGGAGATTGCGGTTTTCATTTTCCGAAAATTTTTCCTGTGGTTTTAACAGGCAGAATACCTGTACGATGCATAGGCAGATGACAAAGAACAGAGCCGTGAATTTACCTTTTTTCATGTACAGCCAGCCTGGTAAGGCCGCTCACCTCCTCCATCTAAAATCTGAAGTACAAAAAGGGATTATAAGAAGACGTAACCAAAAATGCTATACAGGAAATGAACACTGCATAGAGAAAAATATTTTGAACAGTTGTTTCCAGAACCGGCTTGGAGGACAGGCGATTTTGCAGCCGCGCACCCAGACGCTTGGGAAGCGTCGTGCTGCCGAAGATGAGAATTACAAGTAAGACCAGATTTGTCAGAAGCAGATAAACAGAGTTTGCATCTGCAAAGGCCTGGTCGAAGCCACCAAACATGGCGCGGATATAATTTAAGCCCTCCGTGAGTGAGTTTGCGGAGAAGAGGGCCCAACTCAAAATCACAAAGAACATCACATATACTCTGCGCACTACGGAGGGAACCTTTTCAAGCAGGCGGAGCAAAAAGAGCTTCTCGCACAAAAGCAGTATGCCAAACAGCAGCCCCCAGGCGATAAAGTTCCAGTTGGCCCCGTGCCACAGGCCAGTCAAAAACCAGACAATCATGATGTTGCGAATCTGTTTTGCCATCCCCCTGCGGTTGCCCCCAAGCGGGATATAGACATATTCCTTGAACCAGGTACCCAGCGAGATATGCCACCTTCTCCAAAACTCGGTAATACTCCTGGAGGTATAGGGGTAATCGAAGTTTTCCGGGAAGTGGAAGCCAAACATCTTTCCGAGGCCGATTGCCATATCCGAATACCCGGAAAAATCGAAATAGATTTGGAAAGTAAACGCCAGAATCCCAATCCAGGCAGTGAGTACCGGCACGGACTGGATGTCCATCTTAACCACCTCGCTGAATATGACGCCGATGTTGTTGGCTAGCAACACCTTTTTCCCAAGGCCCACGATAAAGCGACGGACGCCCTGTGCAAACAGGCCGTAGCCTTCTTCCCGGTGGTTAAATTCCTCCGCAATGCTCTTCATCCGCACAATCGGCCCTGCGATGAGCTGCGGAAACAGCGTGACATAGGTGCCAAAGGAGATAATATTCTTCTGGACCGGCACCTGTCCTCGGTAGAGATCAATGGAATAGGACATCGTCTGGAACGTATAAAACGAAATGCCTATGGGAAGCGGAAGCCCAAGCAGAGGCAAATTGACGCCCGGAATCTGATTGAACGTGGTGATCAGAAAATCCGCATACTTGAAAAAGCCGAGCAACCCCAGATTGACCACAATTGAGAGTATCAGAAAGCCGCGCGCCCGCCCGCGTTTTCCGCGATTCAGGTTTGTGTCAATACAGCGGCCCATTGTATAATCCCACACCGTGGAAAAGAGCATGAGCACGATATACACCGGTTCTCCCCAGGCATAGAAAATTAAGCTCATGACAAAGAGCACGAGGTTGCGCAGCTTTTTGGGAGCGAGAAAGTAGAGAATCAAAGTGATTGGTAAAAAGTAAAACAAAAAAGAAATGCTGGAAAAAACCATCGACGCGTTCTCCTGTCAATTTGGTAGAAAGGTTTTATTCCGGGAGAACCTCAAACTCCTGAATGCCCATATACCCGGGTGCAATCGAATATTTTTCAAAGGTGATGACCACATGGCCCTCCGTATTGATATAAAAGGTCTGATCCTTCTCAATCGTCGTAAAGCGGCCGGCAAGCATATCGGTATCATCCCCAAACCCGAAGTAGAGGGCGTTTTCATCTTCAGCCATCCGCTGCTCAATCTGCTGCTCAATGGATTTGTTGGCAATTTCGATATAGTTTGGCCCGAGCATATCGGACAGGCTGATTTCCTTACCAGTTTTCAGGTCGATGTTGTAGTAAAACTGTTCCTGATAGGTATCGGCGAGCGTCTCGCTCTTGGTGATGTAAAACGAGAGGATATCGTCATTGGAACACATCACCTTGTAATCGATGTTGACAAGAATCTTGTGAAAATCCTCCTCTTTGCCGCCGGTTTCCAAAAAGGCCTGACGGTATTCTTTTGCGCGCTCTTCTTGCTCTTTGATTATCCCGTCGATTTTTAGGCGGATTTCATAATTGATGCGATCTTCCAGCTCAGTATGAGTGGTGTTCTCAATCGCCGGCATGCGCACCTCAATATATTTATCCTTATCGTCAATGACAAATTCCCGGAATGTAAAAACCTTTGCGATGTTGCCAAGTACCGGGATATCATAGACTTGCATGGCAAATGCGGGAAACGCATTGAGAGCGCCGACAAACATCAGGAATATGCAGGCTGCCGTACACACGACAGTCTGGTACCATCGGAAATGACGGCGTTTTGGAGTGACAGAGCCCTTGGAAATCGCCTCTTTCACCTTGGAGGAGAGCTCCTCCGGTATTTTAATCGCATCATAAACTTTCTTTGCATCCTGCATCCTATTCATCCAGTTTCGCCTCCTCAATAGAAACCCGCAGCAATCCCAACGCCTTGTACAGCCTGGATTTGACGGTACTCAGGTTCGTACCGGTGATGCGGGCAATGTCGTTGAGCTTCAAGTCCTCAAAAAAGCGGAGAATGACAACTGTTTTGAGTGCCGGGTCCAGGTTTCCGACCGCTTCATAGAGTTCAATATCCTCAAACCGTTTTTCTGTATGGGGCAGTTCAAACTGCTCTTCGAAATCCGGCAGATATAAAATCCGGTTTTTGCGCAGATACATCAGACATTCGTTGACTAAAATTCGATAAAACCAGGTTTTCAGATACTCCCGCTTCTTTAAGGAGGACAGATTGGCGATCGCCTTGACAATCGCATCTTGGACAAGGTCCAGCGCGGCCTCCCGGTTTTTGACATAACCAAACGCAATCCGGTAAAACCGTTCCTGATTTTCTTCCAGATACCTGGTTAATTCTGGATACTTCCAGTCCTGCGCGCATCTCACTGGTAAATCCCCTTCCTGCAGGCCTGTTTCCGGAAAATTAGGGGAAACCAGCCTATTTTGTTACACGGTCGATAACCTGCTCCGCTTTGTCATTGTGGTCGGAAATACACAGAATTACAGTGTCTCCCACAATCTTGATTACCGGCTTTGACAGCTTGTCAAGCTCCGTCGGCACATAATTTTCAAAACCTGTCTTTTGAGATTCGACCCGCTCCTTCATTGCCTGTTCAATGGCAGCGACACTGTTTGTATCCACTGCTTTAACAACAGCGATTTCTTCCGCCGTAGCTCCGGTGCTCATATAAACAGCGGCTTGCAAAACCATACTCTTTTCCACGTTGTACAATGCAAAAAACGTCCTGTCCTCCACCTTGGACATCTGGTCGGTAAAGCCAACCTCCGCCGCCAGCTTATCTGCTAGCTCTCCGGTAGAAACCGTAAGGGTTTTTGCCCCTGAGCATCCGGTGAGCATGACAAGTGTCAGGCTGAGGGAAAGCATGATTGCAGTTACTTTTTTCAATGGAAATCGACTCCTTTTCTTCCTACCGTATGTGTGCGCAGGTATTCCATCCATTTGCGGCAATATTCCCCATTCAGATGAATCCCATCCGTACTGGCCCTATCCGGCAGACACAGCGAAGAATCCTCCACCGCCTCTTTGACATTGAGGAAGTGTACCCCTTTATCTTTGGTCATCTGCACAATCAGGTCATTGTACTTTTTGATATTGGCGTTGTTATAAATGGCATCCTTTTCCGATTTCTCTTTGGATACCGGTAAAATCGACTGCACATAGATTTCCGCATTCGGCTGAATTTGGCGGATGGCCTCTATCAGCTCCCCATAGCGCTTGATGAACAGCTCACTGTACGCCCATCCAAGCTCGTTGACGCCGAGCATGATGTACACCTTGCCATAAGTACCGTACTTTAAAGCATCCACCACGGATATTTTGTTTCCTCCAATGGTGATCGCGGGTTTATCAAATGCCGTTTCTACATTTAGGCCCTTGAGCGTAAAATAATCAGCGCCTTCCGGCCCTGCATACATCATAAAGCCCTCGGTACGGGAATCCCCGATAAACACTGCGTCGTCAAAGTAGCTGTCCGGTACGGCGGCAGATTGAGGCACCGCGTCTTCCACCGGATCTTTGACCGGCAGGTTTTCCGGAGGAGTTGTGCTCTCCAGCTTTGAGCTTTCCTGACTGTCCTCAGAGGACACCGGTTCGGATGGCTCCGAGGACGGTATGGATTGCAGCGGCTGCTCGCTCTTAACCGAGCATTCTGCCAGACGCAGGGAAGAAACAGCGGAGGAAACGTTTCCCTCATGAGGGCCTGTCACTGCGCTTCCTGAGGACGACAGGCCTGCCCCTACAAGCGACTGGCGCAAAAATTTCGGATTGACCACCGCCATCCCAGCTATGATTAAAAAAATGGTTAGGATAACAGACGACACTTTATAAAACACATGAAGTTTGCGGATTCTTTTCCTGGAATTTATTCTTTTATTGCTATTCGGCTTCATATCCATACCATCCTGCTTCGCTGATTATTTGCTTACTATTAGTTAGATGAATTACAACCCAAGAAAGTTGGCGGAAAAATATTTTTTTATCCGGCGCGTTGTTAAACTCGGACTACTTTTGCAAGATGTATGGATCACAATATGCTTATTTTTATTTCGGATATCTTTTTCATTCGAATCATATTTTCGTGATATAATACGAACAAATTTTGTAATGTGCTCGAGCAAAAGCGATACGGTGTGCTACTCCTCCGGAAATTTCATATCCGTTTTTATCATAATCATGATTCCGGTAGATTTAAATATTGGAAATAATGCTCTAAGTATTTGTTATTGAAAAATAGCGATTGTAATTGAGCAATCAAATTGCTAATTCCAGAAACCAATAATGCTAATGAACTAACGTACTGAGTGATACTGCCTAAAGAAATAGCGCTAGATAAACACGCTAATGTAACTATAATATATAGGAAAATTTTTAAAGCATCTGTAGAACAAGTAGTTAATAATTGATATGGCATCATTTTTTTCTGGTATCTTTTAAAATCTCATTCGTTGCTAAATCATCATTGTACTGTCGTGTATAGAGATAGTCAGCTAATTGATAAACGCGTATATCTTTGCCACTATTATAGTCATGAAGATAATTGGAGTAAAAATTATATATACCGCACAAAATTTGCTGATCAGAATGAGGTGCAGTTAACAGTTGCAGTGTATGTGCAATTCTACAATTTCGAGCGCATTGATTTGAAAAACGGCCTCACTCCCTTTGAAATCAGGAGCAAGGCCGTGTAATTTTTTGCTTTTCTACGACAGGGTGCTTTTACCTTTGTCTATTCATCGGGGAACAGTCCAAAAATTCTCCGGCGGCTTTATCTCTGTGCCTTTTATTGGGACTGCACACCGTATTGTTCAATCTGTGCCAGGTGCTCTTCATAGGTGGCAGAGTAATGGTTATCATTGTCCATTCCAAAAAAGAAGTAGTAATAATCCGTTTCAGCTGGATGCTGGGCTGCATATATCGCGCGAGCACTTGGATTGCAGATTGGCCCTGCGGGCAGGCCGGTAAAACGGTAGGTGTTATACAGCGGAGCATATTTCGACTGGTCCGACACTAGGGAATTCCCTGTAATATAGTTATTGACATAATCCCTTGTCGGGTCTGCGTCCAGGCTCATGCCCGCCGCCATCCGGTTCTTATACACCGAAGAAACCAGAGCCATGTGCTCCGAGCTCCTTGCTTCCTGTTCAATGACAGAGGCGAGAATCAAATCGTCATCTGACGGCATGCCGGAATAGGCGGCATACGCGTTGAGCATGTCGCGCAGCACATCCTCCGGGTCGCTACCAGTTGTAAAATCATAGGTAGCCGGGAACAGATACCCTTCCATCTTAAAACACCGGTCGGGGGATTCCGGTACGTAGAAGGATTTCACCGTATAGTTTTGCGCCGTCGTGTAAAAGTCCGCCGCACTGCACACGCCCTTTTCTTCCAGCCTGTTTGCCACCTGCATGAAAGTATCCCCTTCGTAGACGACAAACTTGACCGGCTCGGGTGCGGGAGCGGTGGAAACCGAAGTCGAAGTGGATGGGACCGGTGTGCCCTCCGGCTGTCCTCCTGTCTGCTGTGCTGCGGAAGATTCATCCGGCTGGTCAGCCGTAGTACTCTCCTCCGAACTGCTTTCCTGAGAAGACCAGGAAAGGTTTTAAAGCGCGGAGGTTGAGGTTCCTCCCCCCTCCCCGCCGCAGCCGGTCAACAGCGCCAGCACCATAGCGCATGATAGTATCACACATAGCAATCGTCTCATATTGTCTCCTTTCTATTACTAATGACCATATCCATATTGCTCCATCCGTGCCAGGGTAGAGGAAGGGGCCAGGGACTCTTCACTGGAAGAAGCGCCCGAAAACTTCGGTTTCGTAACCGTGTCATGGGAGCTCTTCGATTTAGGCAAGCTCTCCTCTGACGGCTGTGCAATAGATTCCGAAGCAAAGGAACTCTCTTCTTTTGATCCTCCAGGGGAGAATCTTCGAATTCCTGAGAGGATTCCGGCTGAAAAGGCGAAGACAGGCGGGATGTTTTTGATTTTTCCTTAACCACCGTAACGGTTTGGACCGCAGGAGGATCCATATCTATATGGAGTTCTCCCTCGGTACAGCGCATATCAAACACGACTGCCAGGTATAACGCCAAAATCCGTTTCATCTTTTACTCCCCCTCCTTTGCAATTTGCTATATCCCATCACATCCCATCATACCGTTTTTTCCCAAAAAAATCAAGAAACCAAGGGTTTCGACTCTCTCAATCCCATGGTTTTCTTTATTATAAATCTTGTTATCTTTAGCAAATTCAGTAAAGCTCTCCCAACACTCGGATTCCGCCAAAAGGCGTGTGGAGCAGCACCGTGCCCTCCTCCCGCCTGCTCACCGTCCGGATAAATGCAGTGTGCTCCCCAGAAACCGTCGCAAGCCCCCGCGGGTGACATCGCAAGAGGTGGCGGTTACCGATCCGGTGTCTCTAATGTCCTGATTACCGCTCCGGCATTAAGCAGAGCAACTCCTGTGATTGGAGGGAAAAGTCATGGCAACCCAGGAAAGACAGGAATCCCAGCAACAGCGTCTGCCCTATCCATGGTACAAATACAAGTGAAGCTTATCAAAGCAAACAAATCGGTCTTAAAGGTTTCCGAATGATAGACGACAACTCTCTGGTTTTTTGCAATCAAAACGGGGAGCTCCATACCTATTAAGGCGCACGTTCTATTTTCAAATATAACATCAATCCTGATTTGCATTTTCACTCTTTTCGCCATACCTATGCTACTCTGCTTCTGGAACACGGCGTTAATCTCGGGTAGTGCAGTCATTGATGGGACAAAAGGACATTAAAACAACGTTGGCTATCTATACACATGTCAGTAAAATTTTGAAATTTCTGTCGTTAGCCCTCTGAATGATGAGCACTACAATAAAATTCGCAGATTAGAACCATGGACATCGAAAATATTGCATAACCTTTTACTGCAATTGCTGCAATTGAGGCAGTTATAGACGGTTTTATCAAAAATTTCTTCAAAGATCCCACGTGATACAAAACTAAGAAAGGAAGTGGAACAAAAACATGAAAAAGAATTTCTAAAAAAACATACAAAAAACCCGCACAAACCTAGTGTTCATGCGGGTTTATGGAGCTGCTAACCAGATTCGAACTGGTGACCTCGTCCTTACCAAGGACGTGCTCTGCCTACTGAGCCATAGCAGCATTGGCAGGGGCAGAAGGGATCGAACCCTCGGCACGCGGTTTTGGAGACCGCTGCTCTACCAGCTGAGCTATACCCCTATCTATCATGGTGGGCCCTCAGGGACTCGAACCCTGGACCGACCGGTTATGAGCCGGTTGCTCTAACCAACTGAGCTAAAGGCCCATAATAAGATTCAAGTCTACGAAATCGCTGTGAATCTCTTCACAGCGATTTCAGACTATTGGCTCCCCCTGTCTGGCTCGAACAGACGACCCTGCGGTTAACAGCCGCATGCTCTACCGACTGAGCTAAGGAGGAATATTTTTACCTTCACTCACAAAATAGCTAAAGTGCTAAACTCGTTTTCTTGTTAAGGACTTCATACCTACCGACGTAAGCTTTGGAGAAAGATTAAGGAACTGGCATCGACCTATTTTTCCAGGCGGTCACCCGCCAAGTATCTTCGGCACCGCTTAGCTTAACTTCTGTGTTCGGGATGGGAACAGGTGGATCCTAAGCGTCATTGACACCAGCTTTTCTCTTTTCAGGAAAGCATACATCATTGAATTGTCTGTACACCTTCAAAACTGAACAAAGGGGAATGCGAAACAAGGAATTAGGACAGAGACCTCAGATTTAAGGTCAAGCCCTCGACCGATTAGTACTTGCTGGCTAAACACCTCACGATGCTTACACCTTAAGCCTATCAACCTTGTAGTCTTCAAGGGGTCTTACCCAGTTAACCTGGTGGGATATCTTATCTTGAGGTCGGCTTCACGCTTAGATGCCTTCAGCGTTTATCCGATCCGCACATAGCTGCCCAGCTGTGCCACTGGCGTGACAA